>JAABUH010001535.1_pt1 | contig 25094 bp, 24 predicted proteins | sample 5559121 | NCBI WGS metagenome assembly JAABUH01 (sample SAMN10711871, study PRJNA513364) | rock metagenome | isolation source: Antarctica rocks | place: Antarctica: Victoria Land, Battleship Promontory nord | collected 2015-12-28
CGTGCATCCGAAGATGTATTAACAAAGTCTTGGTAAAATCCTCGGCCACAGGTCTGGTTTTGATCAGGTTATTGGCACATAGTGGGATGGAGAGTACTCACGCATGTCCATCGCACTCGGTCGAAACCGATGCATAGTGGATGCTCGTACAAACCGGCGACCACGGAATTTATGAATAAGGAATAAAGCATGAACAGTACGCTTTCTAAGGTCAATAACGCTTGCTAAGTATCTGAAGCGATGACCGGCAATTGGCTCGTAGCTTTAGTATGGTCGAGATTCATTTGTGGACGTGGAAATGCAAATTCCCGGACTTCGTCTTTGAGCTTTAGGAAAGCTTTCGAATTGACCATGAAAGCCTTCAGGTGTTCCAGAGTAGTACTGTTTGAAGGTTCTAAGGGGTATCAAAGCTCTTTGAAAGCCGCAGAAACAGTTGTCTTGTTGGTGACTGCCCACAAGAACAGCGAGAAGTGGAGGGGGTTTCAAGTGGAAGATGACGGTATAGAAGAATGTGCCGCAAAAGTTCAGCGAGACACCGACACTGTGCACTGAAGTGACGAGCATAACCGTAGGCGCATGGTAAATCACAATACTGTACTCCTCTACGTCGCGGTAGGGAGTGCATTGGCGGTAATCAACTCGCGTCACTAGCATGCATAAGATTCTCTGGCTTCTGAATGAGGTCGCTCTGCATATGGAACATATGACATGCAACTGCACCCAAAGTACATACTCCGCTCTGAGCAGTGGCAAAAGAACCCACAAAACTGGTCCAACGATGGGATTCTTTCGCAGCTGACCGCAATAAAGTTCGCAACGGAACCTGCACCACGCCTATCGTGTCCGCATGGTCTCCATGTCAATTGCACGCCAAGGTTCGAAGAAACAAGCCTTGCAAGGTCCACGCCATAATCAAATGAGCGGCCCCGTAATTTGTTGCTGCTACATTTGATCTCTCGTGGCGACTAAATCTAGCACGCCGTATCCATTATCGAGGGCCTCCTCCCTCTTGCACTTTGCAGCGGTGCGCTAGGCTACCTTCTTTGGCGACGGTTTTCCCTTGACAGCTGACGTGTACAATCATTTACCCGGGATTCGTGTCTGTTCCGGCAGCGCAGGATATGTCACTAGTAAGCGCATCATCGTAGCAGATACCAATCCCGTGGATATTGTCGAAAAGCATATCGTACCACTCTTTAAGACTAAGCCGCCCATTTTGACTTTTGAACGCAAGGGGAAATTAGTCTTGGGACAGATGCACATATTGAAGCAGGCCTCGTCGTTTTCAATGACAGCGGCAAGTAGGCTACTCGGAAGTAGTCCAAGATGTCAGTGAAGAGGTACCTCTCCCAAAACCAACGACGAGGCCGAGTCAATACCTTCACTGAGCTACCCGTTCTGCGGTCTCGAGACCTGTTCCCATGCCGCAATTACAAAGCGTTGTCTTGCAGGAAATGTCAAATCTAACGGGCTTGTTGCCAAACTGGACAAGAAAGTAGGAAGGTTATCGCGGTAAAAGTAGATCCGCCGTCCGTTTCTCGCGCATACTGATGCTGTCAGATCGTGGGGGGATTTTTGGGGGATCTTGAGCCATTTTGAATAGGGTGATTCTGGGTATTCCCGGCAACTTAGTCGTAATGGAGGCATACAATATCTTCTGGGCGTCCAAACACCATCTGAGATGTGTATCTCTGCGAGCATCGCATTTGGAGTACACTTCGCGCTCTGCACAAGGGTGTGTATGACAGGTGACAGAGAGGGTCTAAATCAATGTAGGGGGGAGTGAAACAATATATGTAATCAAAAAGACCCGAGAAACTGTAAAGAAACGATGAGCATGAGCTCGAAGAGCGGAATAGGCATAGACGGATCGTTTTTATAGGCCTCACGCTCATTGTCGCTTCCATTACCTCCCTTGCTCGTGTGGGGTTTGTCCGAAGAATTAGGGAGATCCAGTCCGCGGAGCATGTTGACTAGTGCCGCTAGTAGGCACCCAATACTTGAATTCAACCCTTCTTTGGCCCCGGTGTTGCTCTTTGAGCTTTTCCCTTGGAGTCTCCGACTGGACATGAGTCAAGCGTTATGTGGATAAGGTGATGGACAGAAGACGAGAGACCTACCAGCGTGTTTTTGGGAGTTTGCTTGGGCTCCTGAACGGTGTACTGCACCTGACGTTGACTGCAACCAACGTAGGCTGCAATTGCTTGGTAAGTCCAGCCAATAGAGCGAAGCGTGGTGATTCTAATGCGATCATCGTGTGTAATACGCGATCTAGGAGTCGATGAAGCCTTTGGAACCTCTGGAACTGGAGCTGAAGCTTGGGATGGAGTCGATGAAGCCTCGGGAACCTCTGGAACAGAAGTTGAAGCTTGGGATGAAGTCGACGGAGCCTCTGGAACCTCTTGAACCTCTGGAACAGAAGCTGCTTGGGTTTGCGTCGATGAAGTGTCCATAATCGCTTGTTAAATGTATGAAGGTTTACCTTAGTCGCATGTGTGGAATGTTCAATGGCCTTAATGTACCGTAGCGCGCGGGTAAGAGAACCGAATCCGCACTAAGGTAACTTTACTACTGCATCTACGGAGTACCTACGAACCACGTTATCTTGAAGGTCTGGATCTGAACCTTGAAAATCATAGAATAGAAGAGTAGAAGACTGGCTACTACAATGTATCCCTTTTCGGTGCAATTGGGTTTCGCGGTACGGCTTTTCTTTGCGTAGTAATATTCTTTACAGTCCAAACTAAAGTAGTGATCCGTGATATTTCATACACTAGTCCGAGTATTCCGTACGTGATAACGTAACGGGCACGAACTTTTTGATCGTAGAGAAATCCAAAATCAGCAAATCATCCTTGCACGTCTGTAAAGCACGACCGTTCAAGAGTATGGGTGTGGGACGTCGTATGAAAAAGCAAGGCCCTCCCCCACCCCTAGACGAGTCTCGAACATCCTCTCTCAAGAAACGAAAAGCTGCCGTGGTCGAGGAAAGCTCTAATGCGCGAGGAAAGAAGAGAAAAGCGTCTGGAGAAGTGAAAGCGCCTATCGCGGTCAAGAAGCCAGCTTATGAGGTCAAGAACTCGGGATTGACACAAGCCCCAAAGAGGAATTTCGCCAATGGCAAGACTACGCAGGCCGAGAAAGGCAGAAAACTAGCGGTAAAGCCTGTATCTAAAAAGGAAGCTGTGTCTACGGCGGACAGCTCAGACGAAGATGCGGTCGAATTTCTGGGGGAAGCGTTGGAGGATGCAGATAGCGGCTCAGAGGGTTCGCAGGACGGTCTATTGGAAAGCGCAGATATTCTGCCGGACGAGTTTCTTGGATCTGGATCCTCTGTCTACGACTCGGATCCTCAGCACGAAAGGGCAATGTTTTCTGAAGATAATGACTCGGACGCGGAGGAGAGATTGACTGCAGCAAATATAGAGGGTCTATCCAGAGAGCTAGACGAGCAACAAGAAGAGGAGGCCGCGAAGGCACAATTAGAGCTGGAAGAAGCAGCGCTCCAAACCAATATTGACGGCGACAGACCTAGAGTGTTGGAAGACTCTGATGACGATCAAGATGGAATGACAGCACAATTACGTCTGGCGCCCGATCTCCAACTCCTCCGCTCGAGAATCACAGACACCATCCGCGTCCTCGACGACTTCTCCAAACTCTCTGAGCCTGGCCGCTCCCGCGCAGAATACACCACGCAGCTCCTAAAAGACATATGCCTCTACTACGGCTACTCCTCCTACCTCGCCGACAAGCTTTTCAACCTCTTCCCTCCGCGAGAAGCCTTTGCCTTCTTCGAAGCCAACGAAACCCCCCGTCCCGTCGTAATCCGCACAAACACCCTTCGTACGCACCGGCGCGATCTCGCTCAAGCACTCATAAACCGTGGCGTAACTCTTGAACCCGTAGGCAAATGGTCAAAAGTGGGCTTGCAAATTTTTGAATCCCAGGTCCCGTTGGGCGCTACCCCAGAATACCTAGCCGGTCACTACATTCTCCAGGCCGCCTCCTCCTTCCTCCCCGTCATGGCGCTCGCCCCACAAGAACACGAACGCATTCTTGACATGGCTGCCGCGCCGGGTGGGAAAACCACATACATTGCCGCCCTAATGAAAAACACTGGGTGCATATTCGCAAACGATAGCAACAAATCCCGTGCCAAAGGTCTCATCGGGAATATCCACCGTCTGGGAGCCAAGAACACCATCGTTTGTAATTATGACGCGCGCGAATTCCCCAAAGTAATCGGCGGCTTCGACCGCGTCCTTCTCGACGCTCCCTGCTCCGGCACAGGCGTCATAGCCAAAGATGCCAGCGTCAAAACTAACAAAACAGAAAAAGACTTCCAGCTCCTCCCGCATCTGCAGAAACAGCTTCTCCTCTGCGCCATCGACTCTGTCGATCACACCAGTAAAACGGGGGGTTATATAGTTTACTCGACGTGCAGTGTTACGGTTGAGGAGAACGAACAGGTAGTGCAGTATGCATTGTTAAAGAGACCGAACGTCAAACTCGTAGAGACGGGCTTAACTTTTGGTGTCGACGGATTCGCAAGCTACATGGGCAAGCAATTCTCGCCGCACATGAAAATGACGAGGCGCTACTATCCCCATACTTACAACGTCGACGGCTTCTTCGTGTCCAAGTTCCGCAAAACCGGGCCCAGTCCCGGTGCCACTGTAGCAGGGGGCGTCGACGGCATTGCGGGGAATGAGGATAGGGTGATGGTGGACAAAACGCCCGTTCCTGAAAATGAAAACGAGGAAGAAGAAATTTTCGGCGGCTTTGATGATGAGGGAGATGAGGTGTACATCGAGCGCGCGCGGAGGAGCCGGTTGAGGAGGAAGGGGGTTGATCCGAAGGCGAAGAAAGTCAATGGCACCACTCCAACAATAGCAAGTAGGAATGGAGGGGGAGATGGCGAGGTCGATGGAGTCGCAGAAATAAAGGCAACGAAGGAGCATCGTGGGCACGCGAATGGCGAAATGGGGGACATCTCGAAAAGTACAAAGGAAACTGTGGAGGGGAAGGAGAAGGCGGTAAAAAGTGCTGCGGTAAAGACAAAGGCAGCAACGACGAGGGTGAAGTAGGACTAGTCAATTTACGAACCCGGCGGATTGTACAAAGCCATCTACCATTTTAAACCCATAAACCTACCAACCCCCTACTTTAAGGGCGGCTGGGGGTTTTTCGCAATGACCCCGGCAGCCAACTAGCATACTTTCATTCGAGATATCCCCCGTAACAGAAAGGCTTCAGGTACGATTACCTAAACATTGGTGGAGCAAAGTATCTTACAGTACAACGAAGATCTCTCAGGAGCATCCTGAAACATGGAAATATCCTAACAGAAAAAAATTATATATCCGGGCAACCCCACTGTTTCAGCATACAGAGCCATAGCCGAGACTTGAATCTGCTTGTGTACATATGTATTATCTATGACAACAAACCACCCCTTCAGCGACCAATATTCAAGACAAGGTTCATCGCGTTGAAAAAATTGTCTGGATCAATCGAAACTTCCTACTTAATGTTTTCTGCAACGTTTTGCAGATGTGTCAGAACTGTACAGTATAGCAAAAAGATCCTGTGACTGTTAAATGTTCATGTATATATATATGTATATGTTCAGAGAAATATTATTCTGAGATCAGAAAATATGCCTGCGAAGCTCGTTATTCTTGATGTTATTACGCGATGCAACAATATTCTCAAACAAAGCTTTGCCTTAAAACAATATATTTCTTTAAAAAAGAATACAGTCATCGTAATTCTGGAGGAAAAGTTACGGTAGATCATTGCGGAAACCCCCTAGTCGCCCTTAAAGTACCTCTACATATCTCCTTCCCATATCCCCTTCCCACCTCTCCAACGTCATGGACTCGCACCTCATCCCATCCGCTCGCCCTTCACCGCCCCTCATAGTCCACCACGAACGCATATATATCCCCTCTCACCGTATCTAATAGTAGAACTCCTTGATTCATCGGACTGCTACAACTTGAGGGAGCTATGGTCTGATAAAATATGCTATACATACCTGAACAGAAATGTTTCAAAGTGCGTTCACAATTTTGCCGATTCGTCAACCAACATGGTCATGCATTGCCAGACGGCTAAAGAGCTCAAATCCCATTCTTTCAGCCGCCTTGGGACCATTACGCACTTCACCCGCCATATTCGAACCAGGCGGGAAATCGGGCTCGAACATGGGTTCGCCAGCACCTCTCATATTAGCCAAGACAGCCTGCCGAAAGTGCCACCGCAGAAGCTGATCCACAGGTTGATCGGGTTTATCGAGAAACTGCTGGTCAAGATGTGTTCCAGCAATGCCTTTTGAATTTCTTCGGATACAACGATATTTTAGTTGTCCTGGAATAATGAGTTCATATAACTTGAAGGAGGAAGAGGTATACATGCATCAGGATCAATTTGAGATTTCATAACCATCAAAAAGTACGTGTACATCAGCTCTTAACAATAGCCCGTTTTGCACCGAGTTGATGGGATCTGCTTTCTGAATAGTAATCCAAGGAGAGAAGTCGTGCTTATCCCAGCGCGCTTGGAACGCTAAAGGAACTATGTGCGCGGCCTCGAACCCTTGCCAATTGCCGTATTCTGCCTCTACAGCTTCTTCCCCCGTGATCATACATCGCCGGTCTCGTAGACGGACGCTGTCACGAAAGGATTGGAGACGAGTTCCGGTGTTGATAGAAATTGCCCGAGTAATCGAAGGCTCGCCCGTAAGTGTGAAGGAGCCTGTCAATAACTGATTAGCTACCTATAGCAGAGAAAGAGGAATATAGACTCACCTGTGATATGGTATTTCCCTGCCTGAAGCGCATAATTATCCTTCCCAACTAGGATCTTATTCTCGTCTCGCAAGGAGAAAGGTTTATCACAGGCCAGGAGAATGTCTAATATGGAGTAGAAGTTGTTGTTCGTGATGCCATTGGTGAGTACGAGGCCGCCGAGTTCTTCTTCGGGATTTTCGGCCTCATAGAAATGAACGTTTCGTCCACTTGATCGATTAGGGCGCATAGCGAAAGATAAAACGGAGTGTTACCCGGAGGATTGGGGTGGCACCCAATACACCCAGTCCAAGAGGTGGGTTTGGGGCCTGTTCTCAGCATCTTGGGTTGATGGGTGGGGGTTTACTTGGAGAGCCCAAGCACACGTACTAGGTGCCGAGGCCCAGATAAGATCAGATTAGATAAGATACGATAACGAAATTTCCCCCCATCTTTATAAACTTGCAAGCAATTTCCACTTGTTGGTCTTTGAGGCCTCATCTGCTCGCAATTATCATACGCAATGATAAAGATGTTGCTCTGCCCCAAACCCGTAGTATGTGCCGCAGTGCTCCAACTATTTCTCGATGGTGTTCAATATCGTATGTTAGAAGACGTTGAAGCACGACTGTGGCCAATGAGTAACACATTTTACATCTCGTCAGGCCTACTAGAGGCATCGCAGAAGCGATTACAAAGTCACTCTAGGCGGTTTGGGGCACGGAAACCCCTTCTGAATGTCTCCACCAATTCCGGAAGCTCGCCCGCTCTTGCAAGCGCCGCTCCAGCAACACCCGCAGCTTTGATACCGCCCAAAGCCCCTCCGCCCATCGCCGCACCCTGACACCAAGAAAAGAGACTGCCAGCCTTGACCGCCCCAATCGATGCTTGCCAAGCTGCAGCAACAGAGTTGGCCGCTGGCCCCGCAGCCGTGAATCCGATAGCTCCGAGTGCGGGCACCGCGAAGAACGATAGAGCAGAGACAGTAGCGCCCACTACTTGAAGACCTGTGAGCACTGGATGAGCTTTGGCATAGTTTGTCGTGGCTTGGAAAAGAGTGACGTCTTGTGGTTTCACTATGAAAAATCAGAAACTCTCGGGAAACGTCTAGGATCAGGTATACCTCGTCTCGTTAGCTCCTGCGAGAATTCTGCACTCCAGCCCGAAAGGATGAATAGTAGCACATTGGGCAAAGCAGCGATGTCATCAGGAAAATCCCCGTTAATGAAGCGATGTTGCACCTCATTGTCGGTCAATCCTTCGAGCGGCTTCCTTCCGGTCATGATCTCGTAGAGCAGACTAGCCATTGCGAACCTTTCGGCCCTTCTGACCTTTTCTTCGTGATCCAAACCATATAAAACGCTTGACGGTATCTGAAAGCGAGCGGGATAGCCCTCAACGAGGTCACCTTCCAATTCTGGCATCGAAAGAGACTCGATAGATCCATCTAATCCAGCAACAAAATCCCATTGCCGAATGCTGTTGTGAGGTTCCCCGGTTTGCCCAAAGTGCTTGATCACCTCGTTGGCCCAGCGTGTGCGTATCTCGGTTCTTATGTCAGGATAGTCGCTAAGAGGGAGCATTGTCGCTTCCTGTGGGTGCTCACTGTCACCATCACTGTCTTCAACCTTCTTCACGCGGATGCGACAAGTAAGCTCTGCGGATGTCATCTTTCGAGACAGTGTAAGACGAGCTCAGCTTGTGGCATGGTCAAGCGAAAGGGAAACGCAGGCCCAAGGTAATGTGGTGCTGAGTAAGGTAAACCCGTGTTTTTGTCTCGTTGACTTATGCAGACTCCGCTACCCCACTCCGATACTCCAATCACGTCTATATCATCCTGCAGACCGACCGTTCGGGCACTCGAGAACGTGTACAAACTACCATCTACGCGCAGTGCAGAATAAGCCGATGGCTTCCCCTTCGGCCCAAATACTGCGGCGTACTGCACTTCCATGGCACTATTGAAGAGAAAGTGAATGACATCTACGACACGTAAAAATTCTGCTACAAGGTTGCTCGAAAGCGCCTCTATGGAAGGAAAAAACCATCATTTTATTACAGGGCTCAATACACTTCATTTATTCTCTTCTGAATTGATCGTCGACCTCTAGTCGAATGCCTAGAGGTTGTTGATGAAGAAATTGCACATCGAATCAACAATTCAAGAAGTTAGTAACGTGACGCTTGTAACAGTTTGAGCAAATACTCGTCGGGGCAAACTAGAAAAATTAAGACTTGGAAGAAAGAGTCTTCAGACTTCGATACTCCACAAGAAGCTGTTGCCTATATTGTGGCTTTGGTTCTGCAGAAAGGATAATCATCTTCAGTCATGAGTCATACATTAGCAGCATGAAAGTCGAACGAAGACACAAAAGGACAGATATTTGTCAAAGATCTCTGCTCGTAAAATGCCCTTGTACATATAGTGTGACAGACATGGATTTATTTGAGATGGAGCACGCATAATGCCATATCGACTGCATCTGTCCATTCAACCTGGCATATTCACTTTTGTCAGAACTGCTACGAATTTATAGAAGGAAAAGACGTCAAAATGCAGGCGTTGAGTCAATGGCACTTCTCGAGCGATTGCCGCTTCACTTTCTTCTGGCTCACCAAGTCAGCAAGCGCAATCTTCGCAGTTCCATCTTTTCAAGATTGTGTTCGATGTACTCCGCCGAAAGTAGTATTGCCGCCTCGACATGCATCGCCCTTGAGATGCTGCATTAAGCCACTCTAATAGATACTCATATTTAGTAGCTTAACGGTGAGTCTCTTCCCTTACATCGTCTCTCACTGATGTCCGTAACAAAGATTCAGTATCCCACATTTCTATGACAGCCGTTGAATCTCTGTAAGCAGCCACAAAAAGCATCTTGCCTATCATGGCCATTCGCCACACTGCGCCGGCATTCCCGTTCAGCTCCCGTACCAACGAGCCGGAATCCGGGTTCCAAACACGAACTCGTCCATCAGACCCACCTGTGACGATGTTTGAAATGTTCACTATCATAGCCGTCACCGACTTTTCATGTGCTGCTATGGTCTGCAAACGCGTAACATCGTTCATGCCCCATTCGCACCAACTGCCGTCCGAACTCGTGGAAACCAGTGTTGCACCACGGAATTCGAGCTGGTTTACAAGGGAAGTATGACCTTGCAATTGAGCGAGACAGGAGCTACGGGGGCACACCAATCAGCCGCTGTAATGTCTAGCATTTCGGATGCGCGAGACCCAGACGACGCGTTAAGCAACATACTCATCATCTACCTTCCACACTCGAATGGTTGTGTCTTTCGATCAGGTGCTCACCAACCCTTGCTGAACATTCACTGCGAGCGCGTAGATTTCACCGGTATGACCCATCAACGTATGCACACATTCGCCCTCGGAAATACTCCATGTTTTGGCAGTTTTGTCGTCGCTTGCGGAGAACACCCTGTCCTCGTTCATTGCTACGCAACGGACTGTCTGTTTGTGGCCCACGAGTGACCTGATGAAGCTGCCCCGACGCACGCCATGTTTCCTAGAAGCCTCATTGTCCCGGGCAGCAACGCTCTCCAGGCATCATCTCCCGGAACCTGATGTGCTTCTGGGAGAGCTCTGTCCTCTGGGACTAGCTTGCCTCCCAGGAGACGTTTCGCAGGAAGCAATCACTCCCAACCGTATACCAGTTTTGGAAGTATCTCTTAGGACAGTCCTTCGCTTGTAGTAGTATATCTGCCAAGTATTCCATCCTAAGCCTAACCACCTTTGTCGTATCTCCTGAAGCTAAAACCGTCGACACAGGGTGAGCGATAGACAACAATAAGCAAGGATGAGAGATGGGCGCATGAGAATAGAGAAGCAAAAGGCGATATGTAAAGCGATATACCGTCGTGTGCAAAAACCTATGCCGATCCTAGAATTTACCGAGAGTTGACTTGATATCTTCAACCATGATAGCGCTCGTGAAAGGCATTAACATTGATATCACTATGCTCCTTTAAGCCGTCTTTTCAGAGCTTCATTCAACGTGATTTATAAAGATTTTTAATATCACGTGATTGTTGTGTAGTCGTTGAAATTTTCAGTCCTACAGCGTTCATTGCACGTTATAACTGCTTTAACCCCCCATCTAACATATCAGTAGAACAAAAAAAGTAAAAAAAAATCTAACAATGCAATTTTGCAGTAATGTAACTTCTTGTTTTGGAAATTCATGATTGAACATTCAAATTATATAGATATACACGTCTGCAATCTGCATGCGTCTTCCCAGTCCCCTTTTTTATCTTTGCTTATTATTCTTTGCTTATATGGTTATACAGGCTGAGTGAAGCATACTCTACACGCAGCATATATGGAACGAATATGGTACACTGAATGGAGTATATGTGGGGCACTGGGTGGAGCACTGGATGGAGTATATGTGGGGCACTGGGTGGAGCATATATGGAGCATTGGGGGGAAGCACTGAATGAAAGATTTACAGTATGGGGTAATACTGAGGTTGATTAGATATTGTGGGGATTTCCACTCAATTTCGACGTGCATCTCAATGAAAATCTAGGTATGCATGCTGAGAGGTGGTCTTCCCCTTGTAATCGTGTACTGTATCAACTGAGAATGCATACTATATCTTTGAAACAAATCGCCCTCCTCGCATTCCCAGAATCATTCTAAATTACTCGCTATACAGGTTGCCACACTACAAACGCCTCCCCCAGCGGCACTTTGCGTCATCAAGAAAACCATCGTCTCTCATATCTCATATAACCTCCATCATCCCGATGCCAAGCCCCTTTCCCCCGCCTTCTCTCAAAAAGTCTTCCAGATCTTCACCACAGCTCTAACACCCCTCCTGCAAACAGGACACACGCTAACCTGCCTCGCACACTCCACACAAGCGGTCACATGCCCACAATCATAAAATAGGGCGTCCATCTCCTGCTCGTAGCAAATCCGACACAGCTGCAATTCTTCATCTGCAACCTCGTACGTCATCGTCCCCTTCCCGAATCTCTTCCTTTTCTTGAATCCGCCGACATAGGTATTCCCCGTGCCGGCATACACCATTTTGCCTTGGCCGTCAGGTTCGTTGTCGGCCCAGGAGCCGGTGTAGGTGTCGCCGTTCGAAAACGCCATGGTGCCGTCGCCTGATTTGGTACCGCCGATAAAGTTACCAACGTAGGCGTCACCGGAGAGAGCAATGTGGGTGCCGGGGCCGTGGGGGCGCCCTGAGGACTGAGCAGTGGAGAGGTAGGGCGAAGAAAAATAGGATGAGACGAGGTGGGGAAGGGAGTATGAAGGGTTATCATAGTGGCGGAGGAACTTGAAGTAGGAGACTGGGGTTGAACATTTGCCGGAAGTCTCAAGAGTTGTGATTCTGGAAAAGCAGTTGTCGTTAGTAGAGAAACGTTATCACGTACCATACAAGGAAAATACTTACTCAGCTGCTGAGGGTCGGTGCTGTGCAATGAAAATGTCACCGTCACAGACATCTATTTCTGAGAAAGTCTGGTTGCTTTTGACAATATCAACATCGCTGAGCGCCGGGTACGACTCTCGGTAAACGTCAACTTCATCGGGATAACCAGGTCCAAGTAACTTCTGAACCGTATCCTTAACTTTTTCCTGCCTTTGGATTATGTAGCTTCCTTTCCCAAGCAGTATCTGATCTTGGTGACTGAATGTTTTTAGGAAAATGTAAGCCTTGTCCTCTTCCTCGTCGGAGTTTTGAGGACCGGGCTGCGCGGTCGCTGGCGCATCAAGGGGGTTTTGTACTGCCGGCTCTGATACTCCATCCATTATAATATCCTCATCTTCTGGGGCTCCACTCGTATCTGGGGAAGCACGCAGATTCTGTTCACCGTCACCGACCAGCGATGTACTGGCTGGCTCTTCAGGAACTTGATTCTCGACAGCTTGAGCCCCATCCAAAGAGCTTGCGCCAATATGCGTACTGGGCGTGCTGGCGGACTGTGTGTCTGTTCCGGTATGGACCATTGAAGCATCCTCCGCTTGTTTGGGTGATTCATGGAGCCAGAAATGGCATCCTCCCGTGATTTGTGCGAATTGCTCCAGACTCAAGTCCGCCCACTGCTCGCTGCTTGGCATGTGCAACCCAGGTGACCCTCTTGGGTACTGCTGATCTCCAAAATCTAAGGCCCACAATCTGGGTTGTCGTGGTTTTTCTGGTCCGTTTGCACTTGTTGCTTGGCAGATGATGTACTTTGAGACCTCACTAACAGTAGTTCTGGCGGGTATATCCAGCTCAAATGATCCCCATCCTGGCCAGCGCCCGGCGTACAGAAACCCTCGGCCTGCGTAATTTATATACGAAGTTGACGGATATACGTGTATTGATAGAGCCCTATCATGGCTTTCCGTTTCAATGGCTGCCTCTTTCTGACTCGATCCAGGTTCCAATGACTCTCCAAGAGGGGTGTCGGAGGTTTTCACAAGTTCGGTGTCTTCAGGGTCGACTGGCGGTGTGAGAAGGATCCCCGACAGAGAATCTGCGCGCTCGTATAAGACAACATAAGCCACCGCTGCATCCCCAGTGGCATGATCGCTAGAACCTTCATGTAACGTAACTGCCTGCTTCCTTGTCAAATAGGTGACACTCTTTTCTTCTTGTTCTCCGGCAAATGCTACCCAGCTTGCACCTGCTGCCTGCGGCCGCCGAACGATTGCAGAGTAGTTTTTAGATTCTAGATCGCCAGAGTGGACAATCATGCCTTTGAGCGTATATTCGAGCTTTCGGTGTGAACCTGGTGGGTTAACGATGAGTGTCTCGTTGATCTTGATTTGATGTGTCAGCTTTCTCCATTGCCGAAGCTCTTTGTTATAACTCTGACGGTGAAGTTCTATTTGTAACAATGACGGAGGATTGGACCAATTTTGCTGCTCCTGCCCAATCCCTTCACAGCCTCTGAAAGTCCTCGGCTCTCCAGTGACAGCGAAGTCGAAAGCTTCCTGAACACTGTGCGGCTCGATATGATGAGGCGGTTGCTTTGGTCCGTGAGAAGCAGAACTATCGAGTATGGGCTGCTCATCTCTCCACGGGTCTGGTTGTCTCAGTATCAAAAGGTTCGGGAATAGATCTGGCGCGCCTGCAATATTCACAGTGTTGGACGCTTCATAACTGAGTATTCGCCGAATCATTTCCCAAATCGCCACAACATCCATCTTTGAGTCGAGTTCGGCGCCATACCACTCCATGGCTTTTATTACGCCATCCAAGGATGCTTCAGGGTCACGGGGAGTTCTTTTATTAAAGTAGTCAGACACAACATCTTGCAATGCGAGGAACAAAGGGCGTGGTCGAGATTTTGAATCTTTAAATGGGTCTGGAATACGCATATTAAGTATTACATCGGCAATTGTTCTTAAGTTGAGCCAACTCGAAACAGCGGATATAATGGCACTTGAATGTAGGGTTCCAGTGGAGAATCGCCTAAGACCGGTCCTGGCTAGACTATCCCACTTATACGTGTCCTTTGGCGCATGCCACCATAGAGCCTTTGTATCATCCTTAGTGATACGAACATAGGCTGTAAACACAAGTGTATCATTACGAAGAAGGGCTTGTCGCTGAAACTGTTGACGCTTGTGTATCTCATCCCACGGTCCATGGAATCTAATCCAACCAAAGTCGGGATAGTCGCTGTAAAAATGATGACTGCTTGTCTGACTTGCATGCACTCGGGGTTCCTCAGGATTGTAAACAACGCAACCGACCTGAGCGGCTACATCCCACTTCTTTTCAATCTTTGGCACCTCCTCTTCGGGTACCTCTCCTGCCGGTGAGGTCAAACTTGGTTGCAGCAATGTCTCTGGAGCATCAGAAATTGGAAGACCACCTCCTCCTACCATTAGCGTAGCTGAGCCCGAAAGATTAGCGCTTGGTGCAGGCTCTGCAGTAGCCTGTGCAGACAAAGGTTCTGGATTACCGGTTATCCCTTGGATTGGCATTTCGGTCCCGAGTTCCTCGGTTAGTGGCTCTGCGCGAGGCGTGGTCGAGCACTCGATAAACACACTCATATACTGCGTGCCTTCATCGCCCCGTGGAAAATACTTGATGTTCCAATAGGAGCCCCCGATCAGGACAGACGGCGATCTCATGAGTGTCTCCCTGTTGGGCTTTTCAGGTGTACCATTCACTCCTTTCACGATCCAAGTAATACGTCCTGATGCACCGGGGATGTATTCCGGATCGTCAAGTGCTTCGTACGTTATTTGCTCCCAGTGGTCGTCTGCTAAAAGATTAGTGGCTAGAACACGGTTTCAGGCTTGGGGTGAGGGAGTGACGCACGATCAAGTGCATTGACTTCATTCGAGTTCTTTTCGATTGCTTTGAGCTCTTGCTCATCCGGTTGTGAAAGATCTTCTTTGAAGTTTGCCCAGTATGGCACATCTTCTTCGTCCGAGTCCTCTTCTTGACTGTCATCCTCATTCGCCCTCACCGTGGCTGCTGGTGTGTCTGCGTCGGAATCAACAGCAGGTGGAACCGATGTATGTGCGAATTCGAGGCCGTTTGCGGGCAAAAGAGGTGGAGTAGAGGTAGGAGCTAACGCAGCGGAAGGATGGACTACACGAGCAATAACGACATCAGGTAGCGTCAGGTCGTCGGCATTGGAGTCAATGCTACTGCCAGTTGAGGAGATTCGGACAAGGTTTGGATTGCCGGGAGTTGGAGCATCCACGGCTGCGGTCCCGTTTACGGTTGCCATCCCTTCCACTATTGCGATTCGTCAACGAGATCTGATCCCAAGCAAGCTAGCTAGTACAAGGCAAAGCCTACTCACCAGCTATCGAAGGAGCATCAGGCGTTGTGTCCATAATCTCCCCTTCTTCTGGCGGCTCTACCTCCATAAGGCCTGAATGAGCAGCACCATTCGGTGGCTCTTGTTCTCCATCTTCTGAGCTAGAATCGTCACTCTCCATGTCGGTTTCCATTCTATCGTGGTTTTGCCCGTTGTGCACTGGCAACGGTAGTGCCGCAGAAGTTTCGAACGTAAAGGCTCTCGTGGAGGAGCTCTGGCTCATCGAGGAAGTATTTCGGGTGTTGTTTGGTGACGAGCGTAAGGTATGGTTGGCGGCTGTCTCATATACGAGGCGAGGAGACAGTGGTGCGGAGGCTTCGGGCGTTGAGTAATGGACATGCCTGCGCTGCTGTACGGGAGGAGAAGATTGCTCCGTACTTAGGTGCAAGGCGTTGTAGGAGTGATGCTGGGTTTCGGAGCCTCCGATAGGCGAAGTGACGGCAACGTCCATGGTCCAAGGGTCGGGTATAAATCAAGGTTGAGTGGGTTGGGTTATAAGTGAGAGCGCAGTGAATGAAATGTGACACAGGTATCAGGATGAGTAATTGACAAGGAAGTCCTGGAACTGCGTTTCCAATTATCCAGATGTGCTAAGTTCGTCCTTCGGTGCAGGCAGCACATGCAAGAAGTGAGTCAGAAAACCAGCCTTGTAGCATGACGCTGTTGGCCAGCACGCGAGAGAAATCAGTACGTGGGACTGGTCGATGAGTTTCCAAGTCCTGAAAAGCATTCGTCTATGTGGAGTGGAGAACAGTTTCCAAGGGAGAAAGGTTGATTCTTCTCCGCATCTTTGTACAAGAGTAGTATGGGAAGGAAGAAAGTGAGGCAGTGAGGCAGTAAGGCAGTAAGGCTCACCGCCAATAAAATAGATAATGTTGGATGGAGGAGAAAGCAGCTGGGCGTGGCAGGCAGCTCCTCTAGCAAGGATCAGTGCAGGAGAGCTCGGGTGAGTCGGGGCCAACTACAGTACTTTACAGATAAGGCTGATATGTAGGCTCCCACTAAGATAACGACAGGCGCACGACCTTTATGTACTGTAGTAAGGTACCTCCCTACATACCTACAGGAGGTAGCATCTTTGGGGAGGGGATACCTTAATGCTTGTTTATCGATCCAACTTACGCTCTTCTATTGATTTGGATTTGCGACATACAGGACACTTCTGTCCATGGAGCCACCCATCCATTAACCTTGAGTGCTTGACTACCAGCGATCTCCAAGTGACTTTCCATGTTTCTGTTTACAACCGGCATCGTCCCCAAACGCTTCGCGTGCACGTGAAACCTGAGCCCACAGTTCCATCAATCGTAGAAGACGCCTTCGACTTCACAACCTTTCAGGTAACCTCTGCACTACAAATTCGTGTTTGGTCTCCATGTGAGCCAGCTGGATTGATCTTCCTTATTCTTCGCCTTTTCTCGGTTGGGGCTGCTAGTACACATCGTTGTGACTCCTCTTCCACACGGCCCTTCAGCCAAGAGGACCGTGGTTCGTTGGTCTCTCCCGATCCTGATACCTATTAGGGTGACTTGGATTTTAGAGTCGACTGGGCAAAAGTTGCTGCAACAATAAGTGGGAATACTATGGTGGCTTCAGCATACACCTGAGTTATTAGCTTGAGAACGAAGAGTCAAATCAATTCACTGCATACCTTGACGCTATCCGCTTCAGCTTTGATCTTACCCCAGCTCACCGCCTCGTCAGGTCGAGCTCCGGCATCACTGCCATCGAATTCTTGTGCGGTGTTGATGTATACGGCGCTGTCCGCTCCGTTTCGCATCAAGCAAGCATTTGCGATATGGTGCTTGACAAGGCCACCCCCGAGAATAATCATCCCCGCTCTTTTCGCATGTATGGAGATGTCGTTGAGTTTTCGGATATCTCGAGTGATGCTGATATCGAGTACGTTGGGGGAAGACTTAAATGTGTGGAAATAGAGCATGTCGCCAAAGCTACCATCCGTCAATGCTGGACAAAAGATCGGAATATTGTTTTTGTGTGCCCAATAGCATACTGATGTTTCGTTGTTGATTTCTTTGCCCAGGCGGTGAATGACTTTACTAGGCGTCCAAACTAATGGTTCCTCGCCATGCTTTGAGCATTCTTGTTCCGCAAGCATCTGGTCCAAAATTGGGACAACCCAATCCTCAAAAGCGCAATAGTTGCTGTTAGGCACGATTAGGTTGCCAATGCGATTCATGCCTTTTTCACGCAAGCCTGCCCCTAATGAAGAAAACGAGCCGAGATATGTCGGTCCTAAGCATTTGATGAGATCCTCTTCAACACCACCAGCCGTAGTGACAATAGCAGACACATGCCCGTGCTGGACAAGGTAGCGTATAGTTTCGCGAAGACCCGAAGATATCAAATTTGACGTGTAGCCCAAAAATATCGTAGTTGTGTTCTGCGTTTCAGGGTCTCTCCATGCCCTCTAGCTCAGTCAGTTTCAAAGTAATAAAGTACCAGAGTTATCTCCAACCATATCATTGACAATCTGAACAGCTTTCGACACTGCACTTGCTTGAAAGCCCATAGTCGCCATTCCGGCAACCAATTCCGAGACGGTAATGTCTCGTTCTCTGAATTTATCAAACTCGATTCCTTTGACCTCTTGCGCCCCATCTGGGACTGGGTCCGAAGGCTTGAGGACGGCATCGGTGGCATGACTCGGTGCTCCGGTATGAGGTCCAACCCCGTTGGTTTCTTGAACCATCTGAGCCGGTCTTATGGCCGCCGACACAACGCACAACAATCTTACTACGTGGCGTGCACAGCACAAAACAGACTCTAAAACCTTGAACAAGCTAAACGTTGCGCATTGACTGACGTGCTTAAGCAGAATCACACAAGAAAAAGTTGGTCGGGCAATATGGAAACAGTGGGAAAATCTGCCACAACTTTCACAAAGAGTAATCTGAGTCACTGCCTCTGCTTCTTGCTTGGTTGCAATCTTTAACGAACCTGAAATAGCCAATGACTCAAATTTAAATCCGCGAAGGTGATGGGTGGTTCAGAGACTGAGACTGTTCACAGAATCTATAGGATATTTGAGAGAGGACTGTCCTGTTGGAAAGGACCCTCCGCACTACCACGATACGCCATTTCCAAAAGAGCCTAGCTTCGAACCATGTGTACCTGACTGACATGGGTCCCCTGTACGTCACCGATTGGTGCTGGCGCCATCATAACTCTAAATCGGTATCCAATGAAACCGTTTTGCTCATGCTCGACGGGAGCCGCTTTGAACAGACCATCGTTCCACGAAACCAGACCTTGACCTTGAGCCCTCCTCACTTGACGCTCAATCCATCCACGAAAACAACACAGTAAAATCCAAACATATCGCACGCCTTTGAGCCCATTTTTCTTCATTAGCAACTTTGAGGCAGCATCACATATTGATCGTTAGCAACCTGCACCTGCATCTTCATCTTGCAACACCCCCATAGTTGGATGCTGTTGGTGGTCATCGTTGACTCAAAAGAATAATCCTAAGATAACGCCATTTGAAATTTGCCAGGCTTTGACCACGGTCGCTAAAAATCTCGTGAAGAATTGCCGCACACACAGGGTTTGACAATGTCCTATGTCTTCACGTATTCCCCCTTCAAGTTTAAATGAATCTCGGTATACGCCGAGAGACCGATCGCAGCAAAGATTCGACAGGCACTCCTCAGCACCTTATGGTGGCGGGCCTTTGGCGCCACGAATCTCTGACCCGGGCTATCGACCCTCAGATACTCACGGATACTCGGGACCCGGTCGCGGTCTTCCGCGTGAACCACCAAGAGGCCCAAAGGCCCTGATAGATGGACCAAGGCTAGGTGGGTCATATTCAAGGGGCCGGGGTTTTGGAGGTCGCGGTGACCGGGACTATCGCGACGTCAGAGATGCACCGGGTTCGGGCAGAGGAAGGGAGCGCGACTGGGGCGGAAGAGATACTTTTGAGAACAGAGAGCGACGACCTTCACCAACTGGCCGCAATCGTTCCAGATCACCTGCACTTCGAGACCATAGAGATCCACGAGATTTTTCGTCAAGAGATACTGAACAGAGTCGGATCAGGAGAGGATCGAGAGATGGGCCACTGTCAGCATCGTCTTCGATCTCAGAAATTCAACCGTCCACTTATCGTGGCCGGGGAGGGTATCGCGGACGAGCTAGAGGAGATTGGGATCACAACAGGAGAGGCAGAGGAGGCTTCCATGAGGAGCGAGAAGCCATTCGCCCTAGAAGCCGCTCACACGACCGTACACGGGACTGGAACCGAGAGCGAGATCAGGAAACAACCAGACGCGATGATGACACAAGAAAGGATTGGGACGCTCGAGATCGTGAATCTGATCGTTACGGAAAGGACCAACCTTACCGTCCAGACTCAAGGAATTCTACAAGCACCCAAATAAGCCCTTTGACTCCTCATCCCATCTCGGTGGTGTCGTCTTACCAGATAAATACAGAGCGCTTCGCGCACAATTCTCGGGCCTTTAGCGCAGAATCAGGCCGACGAGTATCGGAAGCGCTTGGGGCTTCAGATCCTCTGCGAGACGTAGAACGACCAGATCCAGCCCTTTCACGCCCTGGCAGGGACCGCCCGGGACCTGGCACTGTATCACCTCCACCGCAAGCACCGCAAGTGCCCGCGTTTGGTTCGATAGCCTATCGGACGCCCTCTAATGATCAAATCTCCACCGCGAGTCGGGACCACAACAGAATTGGGGGTCAGCCATGGTCCGGACCGCAGAATGCAACCAGAGACATGCCTTCTGGATCAAAAGCCGAAGTCTTAAGCAAGGCGCCTACAGGCCCAAAAGCAGGGCTAAAGGTGGAGACGTCGCCAATAGCCGATAGCGCAGCATTAAGTCGTCGAACGTATAATGACGATAGGGCCAATTATGGGAGTGCAAATCTTATGGTTATGAGTCCCACTACTACAGCGGCTCAACCCGAACATGATTCACCTGTACTTCAAACCTCCGGGCAACACCGTGAGGCTCCCGACGTCCATGCTACTATGAGGGCACGACCTAGTCCGGAGTCGCAAACAGCGGGGAACCCGGGCTCTATACAATTGACGCACGCCTTTGGTTATAAGACGGTTGAAGACCGTCAGATTAATGTGAAGTCAAGCCTCAGCTCTGCCACCCCTTTTAAGCCAACAATTCACGAGACTCCAACTCAGGCTTCCCCTGCTGCGAAGATTCCGACGGGACCGAAGGCCGAACGAAGTGCGCCTCCAAGTAGGCAGATAGTCGCTCCTTCAGCCCGAGCATCTCCCCTTAAACCTGCCAATGTTCCACCGCGGCAGCCTCGCAATAGCAATTGGAAATGGGTACGGCCAGGCCTTGCTCAACATACACCGCGTGGTCCCTCGATTATGAATACTGTGCCAACGAAGAGAGACTTCGTTAGCGAAGATAGATCGAGAGCGACTCCCACGGACTCTGGCTCACGGTTTTCAGAGGTTCCGGAAGGGCCGCGAGTTAGACTTCACGTAAAAGCTGGCCAAAGTGATCGAAAGATCGGACGAACCCCCGAAACGGACCAAGCCATGTCTGATTTGGATGCCCGAGAAGAGCGATCTCGCTACTGTGGCGAGGAGAAAATGGACGTCGATGATGGCTTTCAGCAGCCCAATGCAAACAATCAACCGCCCGAGATAAGAAAGAGCCCTGACTCGGATGATGTTGGCATGGAAGAGGGTGTAATGGAATTGGATGAAGCAGATATATTAGAAGCTGAGCAAAAGTTCGAACAGCAGATACAGGCTCTGGAGTCGAAAAGGCCAGCAACGCCTCGGCGACATCCAATCTTATTGCGACTGTTGGAGGAGTGTGACGCCTTAGCCAGTGCAGCCGAGGATATCGCCAAACAGGCTAATGACACGCCAGAGGAAAATGCAAGCCTTGGTCCTATGCCACTGGGACTCCCTTCGCCGAAACTGGAGGAGCCTGAAAAGTTGCGTTTCGAAGAAGAGACTCTCTTTCCCATGCTTCCAGCGAAGACTCGTCGCCCAACGCCACCTGTTGAGAATCTTCCGTTCTTAATTTCGGGATTGCCGACCCCTTTCTCAGAACTAGAAGACTTACAGGAACAAATAGACCAACATGAGCTGATCAAAGCTCGTATTGTGGAGGATCTTTTGGATCAACGGCAACGCATCAAAACTGAGAACAACTATATCATAGACCAATATGCTGCAGATTACCGACGATGGAGAATAGAGGTTGAAACTACAGAGGCCCAGGACAAATCCAACACTAGCACCATGCTTGAGCCAAACTCGCCAACGCTTGCCACGGTGTCTTCGACAACGTCTGCATCGAACGTCGGAGGCAGACGAGCGGCGAAAAATGCAACCGATTTGGATATCGCGAACGTTATAAAGGAGTCGGCACTGATTGCAGAAAAAGACGAAGAGAGACGTAACCGTGAACGGAACTTACAAGCAAAAGATCTCTTCAATCCCGAAAAAGAAGCCAATGTTCCGGATATGCTCGACCGCTTTGAACGAAAAGCATGCTTGTTCAATGATACGAATCATCTTATTGATAGCGAGCTAGTGCTTGACACCCTTGTATTCATACCGAAACAGGATGACTTTACATCCGAAGAGCATGAAGCGTTCCTGGACAGTTATCTGACCAACCCCAAGAAATGGGGAATTATCGCGGAGGCTCTTCCTGGAAGAGATTATCAAGATTGCGTCCTACATTATTATCATACAAAGGCCGAAGCGTTATATAAAGAGAGAGAAAAGGCTTTTGCAAGGATTGCCAAGAAGGGACGGAAAGGCGGCCGTGGTCTCCAGGGCCGTCCGAAATCGAATGCATTGATGCCTTACGATGGTACTGTCGAGTATGACACTCCTCAAATCCCAGTAACAGACACCGGGCGGCCTAGACGTGCAGCGGCGCCAACTTTTGGAGATGCCACAGATCCTGAGCCATCAACACCCGCAGCAACTCCTGCGCGCCGTAACATCACCGGAAATAAGGGCGATCCCAACGGTGACTCTTCCGAGAGACCGACCAACAAGCGCACCAGGACTGCTCCTGTAAAAGAAAAGGGGGCGAAAAGAGGGAGGGTTCCAATACTTGCTGCTGCTCCAGGCCCTTCCCCGCAAAAGGCGGATAAAGAAATTGCAAGGGGTCAAAGTAAAGAGCCAAAGCTTGAAAGTGAACAGCGAATTGAAGAGATTGAGGGAGCGCAATTACTTGCTGGCCTCCATAGTAGTCAGACGGTGAACTTGCCTATGGGTCAGCCAGCGTCAAATGAGACGTGGCTCGGAGTCCAGCCAGCCATTTTGAGTGTGCCAATCCCAAGCCAGAAGCCGCAGCAGCAACAGCCGCAACAGCAGACAATTCTGGAACAACCGCAGCAACCACCACAACTATCAAGGGGATCCGCCACGACAACCTCAAGCTATTGGTCTGTTCCGGAGCAGACAGATTTCCAGAACCTTATCCACCATTTTGGCACAGATTTCCAGGCAATTGCCAATACTATGAAATCTAAGACACCAACTATGGTATATATATTCCTCTTAAAGTCCGAGGTGGTACAGACGTAGTGCTAATAACTTCTCACTTAGGTCAAAAATTATTACCACCGCGTTATTGAGCGCGATGATACTAAAGCGGTTGAGAAAGCTGCACAGATTGCCGACCAGAAAATTCGAAACGGCGAAGACATGGGTCCTCCACCTATGCCAACTATCATTCCAAAACGGCGCTACGATACCACTCCACAGATAGCCGCTCAACGGCCGTTGGCTCCCAGTGTTGATGGTATGGAGATCGAGGGCGAGTCTCCACGACTTCAACCAACAAAGTCGACCCAATACTCTCCACCGCAGTATAGTCAACCCCCCGCGAAATTCCCCACACTGGCTCAGGCTGAGCCAATATCGTTACCCACTTCGTCGCAGGCATCCCCTGAAAGCGTTATTAAAAGTGTTATTACTCCAACGGCTCGCACGCTCGGACCAGTTCAACGGACTTCACAGCATTTGCAAGGGCCTCGAGTTGGCTTTTTCGCAGAAGAGCGCTCTAGACCTATCCTTCAAGCTCAGCCGGCAGCGCCGCCGCCGCAGCAGCAGCAGCTTCAGCATCAGCATCAAGTACGACTGCAAGCACAACCAGAAGCGCAGCACCAGCAACATCAAATCCATCTGAATCAGCAGGATTTCGAAGACGTGTTGCGAATCCAAAGTCAAGCCCGGCTAAAGGAGGCTCGTCAGTCCCAGCAAGCGACATCGCGGCATCAACTAACGGTGCGTACTCAGCAAATCCAAGAACAACCCACATCGAGTCAGCATCAGCCTTCAACGTCTTCGCCTCAAATTCGCATTGCGCCATCACAGCCTGTAGAAGCTGAGATTAGACCACGAACTTCGGGTCAGCTTTTACAGCAAATGCCACAAAAACAGCCTCAACAGTACGAGCCACCACAACAGCACCAGCGGGTCGATTCGCCTTCATTGGTGCGGCGCATAGACACGTATGGCCAACTTCAGAGCCGAACCGCTACTCTACAATCACCAGCAAGCGCAAGATTACCTTTTACGGTCTCCCCTCAAGAAGATTCTACCCGCCCGAGCTCAGTGCCAGCATCTGCAGTATTGCAACAAGCCCCGCGTCCTCCTCCAGCACCCCCGAAGAAGTCAAGTATTATGGATATTTTGAACGCCGAGCCGGCCGAACCTCATCCCCGGAAAAGACTAAGCGGTCAGCGCCCCGCTGCTCCCACGCCGCCTCCTCAATCTCCAGCGACCATAACGCAGATGTATCCACAACCAAGTCAGACTTTGCAACAAATCCATAGGCGTGCCACACCTACCGAACCAGCTCATCACCTGCAGCAACACCACCGCCCACCACCGCCCAGCCAGCCACCTCAGCAACACCCGCAACATCAGCAGCCACCTCAGCCTCAACCTCGTGAGATCACGAGCAGCTGGGCTACGGCGCCCTCCCGCTCCCTTTTCGAACAACAACGCTCGTCCTTTCAGTCCCAAACCACTAACTCTCCCCAACTCCAAACATCATTCACCCCGCTCTCTTCCCGCCCAGCCTTTCAACCCATCCAACGCAACCACACGCCTCCGCCACCATTCTCTCATTCACGCGCCCCATCGCACACAAGCGTGCCCTCTCAACACCAACAACCCCAACTACAACCGCCTCCACCTCAACAGTCGATACAACCAACTCCTCCCATCAAGCCAAATCCTTACTCCCAGGGACATCCGCCTTACCAATCTCTGCACTCCCAACAAGCCCAACACCATCATCTGCAACCATCACCACGCGAGCCCCAACCTCAACCTCTCCAACAAATGCCGCTGCAGCAACGACCTCCACAAGCCCAAGCCCAACCCCAAGCTCAAGAACACAGCCAAGGTTACCACCATCGGCATCAATTCCACCGCCAAAACGAAGCCATGCGTCAGCATGAACTACAACAACAACAACAACAACAACAACA
>JAABUH010001537.1_pt1 | contig 25058 bp, 41 predicted proteins | sample 5559121 | NCBI WGS metagenome assembly JAABUH01 (sample SAMN10711871, study PRJNA513364) | rock metagenome | isolation source: Antarctica rocks | place: Antarctica: Victoria Land, Battleship Promontory nord | collected 2015-12-28
GACGGGGCGCTACCTGGCGCTCAAGGCGCTGAAGAAGGCGCAGATCCTGAGCCTGCGCCAGGAGCGCAGCGTGCACAAGGAGAAGCAGATCCTGGCGTCGCTGCAGCACCCCTTCATCGTCCGCATGCGCGCCCCGCGCCTCGGCCCTGATTGGTGCACCTTGCTGACTGGTGTGCAGCTGAGCAAAAGTTCGAAAACTGAGACGTCCAACAGCCTCCCGGCAGGCTGGCGGTGTTCACGGACCAGAAGCGGGTGTACCTGCTCATGGAGTATGTGCCGGGCGGCGAGCTCTTCAAGCGCCTGCGCGAGGTGCCGGCGGCCGCAGCCCCTATCAAGGCTGCTTGGGGTCTGCGCTGTGCAGGCAGCTGCAGGCCTGTCTTGGAGAGACGTGTTGCTCCCAGCGGCTGCATAACGTGCAGGTGGAGCACTCGCCTGGGCCAAGCTCTGCTGCCACTGCCCACTGACGCCGTATCATGCTGTGTCAGCGGCCCGTGTATGCCTGCGCCCTGACCGCATCAGCTCCTGTGCGCCGCGGCGCACCACGCGTACACCGGGAAAAGAGGGTGTCACCTGGGGCCAGGCACCCGGGCGGAGGCTGGGGCTTGCAGAGGCGCGCTTTTACGCGGCGGGCGTCGCGCTGGCGCTCGACTACCTGCACTCGCGCGGTGTGCTCTACCGGTGTGCGGCAGGCTTTCCGCAGCCCGCATGTGCTACCAGGGGCCCTTGGCATGCAGTGCATTTGGCTCTTTGAACCTTTAAAAGCGCCCTGATGCTGAACGCGCCCTGATGCTGTTGAAGAGCGCAGATGCAGCGTCCTCTGTTGCTTATTGTCATCAGCATGCACGACTGCACCACCTGGGGACTGGGGACCATTGTCCTCTCTTGTCCTCTCTTGTCCTCTCTTGTCCTCTCTGGGGACCATTGTCCTCTCTCCGTCTGTGCCACGAGCCCTGGCGTGTCGCCTGCAGGGACCTCAAGCCCGAGAACCCGCTGCTGGACGCCGCGGGCTACATCAAGCTCACGGATTTCGGCTTTGCGCGCGAGCTGCCCGAGAACTGCAAGCACGGCCCCCCATGCGGCTGTCGTGCATGTGGGCCATGCGTGCGGCGCTCTGCTCCCTGCTACGGCACAGCGCGCCTGCGCTGCAGGCTGTTTGTGTGTGCCGCGTTGGTGCTCTACAGCGCAGTGTGTCCGGTAATACATGCATAAAGTTACATGCATGCAGAACAAAATTCACCATACATGTCTCACAGTGCGCTTGACGGAGCCGCTATGACCCACTGCGCCAGGTCATTCACCGTCTGCGGCACGACCGACTACATGGCGCCAGAGACAATCCGTGGCATCGGGTCTGGCTACTCCGCGGACTGGTGCGCTTCCTGTGCGTTCCGCAACCGTCCCCGCGTGCTTCAGAGCTGCCAGTGCCGGTGACGGAACTGGGTCGCTGTCAAATGCGTGTCAGCGAGAGCGCAAGGCTTGCGCCGCAAGCGCAACGGCAGACACTGCCAACGTGATATATACGCTCACATCAGGCATAGGATGGGGTAGGATTGAACGGTTGAATGGTATGCGCGGTCCGCACGTGGCGCATGCAGCACGCTCAGGTGGGCCGTTGGCGTGCTGATCTTCGAGATGCTCTGCGGCTACGCGCCCTTCCAGGGCGCCACCACAGCGCAGGCGCGCCCCTCGTGACTCCTACGCCTTCCACCCTGGCACCATGCCCTGCAGCCCGCACAAGCATCCGCGCAGCAGGCACTAGGCACTGAGTCCAGCATGTGCAGCACTGTCGGCGCGGCCCTCAGCACGACGCGATTGCCCGCATGTCGCACCTTGTACCTCCATGCAACACATGATGTTGGCCAGCTCCACCTGGTGGGGTCCACCCTGCCCCTGCTGCCTTGAGCGCCGGCGCAGCGCGGTCCCGCAGGTGTACAAGCGCATTCTGGCGGGCACGTATGCGTGCCCAGCCTCGGTCGACCCTTGTGCCCAGGCGCGTCCTGTGTGCTACCCTGCGGCCCTGCCCTAGCATGCGGTAATATACCCCATGTCTTTACAATGAAGTAGGCCATGATTTGCTCAGTCTTGGAGGCCAAGTGGGGTCGCCGCATGAGCTGCCCCTGCCCGAGTCGAGGAGCCCAGCACGCCATGCAGCACTGCCGCTTGGGTGCCCCACGATGAGAGCGGGGCGTGCCGGCAGGACCTGATCCGGGGGCTGCTGACGCGGGACCCGTGCGCACGCCTGGGCAGCGTGGCGTGCGGCGGCGCGCAGCGTATCTTCGCGCACCCCTTCTTTGAGGGCCTGCCCTGGGAGGGCCTGCTGCAAGGTGCCCCAGGGCCGCCAGTGCCGCGAGTGCATGCCTGCCATACGGGCACAGAGAACGTGCTGCTGACTCAAGGACTTCACCTGCGGAGGCGCCCTCCACATTTGCGTGCTGAAGCTCGACCATGAGCAAGTAGATATTGACAATGGAAAGTGGAGCGGTAACCCACCGCCTCCTGTGGCAGGGAAGCTGCGAGCTCGTACCATGGGAGCTGGCACGCTGCCACAAGTCAGTCTGGGTGCGTCCCCAGAGCGCGCTCCGAGCGCCGCAGGGCGGCTGCCGGCGCCATCGGTGCCGGCGCTGGGCGCGCCGGGCGACGCGCGCCACTTCAACCGCTACACCGAGTCGGTCGACGAGGGCGACGGCGCGGGCGCGGCGGGGCCGGGGCCCGGCGGCGCCGCGGGCGAGGACGCCTTCAGCGACTTCGGCGTCACGCGGCTCATCACCGAGGACGCCGTGCGCTGCTTCCAGCGGCGCATGAGCTGCATCAGCAACGGCTGACGTGCATGGCTCAGGCTCATGCAGCTCGGGATGAGGGTGGCGAGCGCTGACAGTGAAAAGCGGCGGGCGCTCTCCTGGTTAGGTGTGCGCTGTGCTGTCTTGCCCAATACAGCTAGCCAAGCCCCGCTCATGCTGTACAAGAGATGTTGGCTCTGTAAGCGGTCATGAGGCCGTTCGTTACATGCCTGACTCCTGCGTTCCCCAGCAAGCATGCGCAGCCTGCGGCGCGGCTTTCCGAGCCCCCGCTCAAAATTGCGGTCACACAGAGCCATTTTCGGTGCAGCGCCTCATCCCGATGTCAGCAGCGCCTCAGCGGTGCCCTAACCCTACCCTAACAGCGGCGCCTCACCCGGACGTCAGCGGCCTCTCCAGCAGCACGCTCGTGAGCTTGGACGCCCCGAACGGCTGCCCGATGCCCGGGGTAAGGGCGGGCACCTGCGCGCGCCGCCTAGTCGCCTGGGCATCCTCGCAGCGGCGTCGCGCGAACTTTTACGGAGCGGCGCTGCCCAGGCATGAGCGCTGGCCTCGCTGCTCGCGCAGAGCACGTCGCCGCTGCAGCGCCAGAGCGCACGCCGCGCGCAGACGTGCACACTAGGAGCACAGGAGCAGCATGCACGTTCATGCCACGCGAAGCATGGGCGGCGCACACGCAGCGACCAGGCCGCGCTGCTGCAGCTCGGGCATGTCCCGGGCGGCATGCGCGCACCAGGGTCCGCGGGACCAGGATGCTGCCGACGACGTCCACGATGGCCGCGCCCGCGCGTATGTCCGCCACGAGCACGGGCGCCGGGTTGGCCGAGGTTGGCAGGGGAACCACCGCCAGCCGGCCCCCGCCGCTTCTCACCACCTGCGCCGGCGCCCGGGGACCCCGCCGCGTCCGCGACACGCCTACGGCGCATGTCACATGCCAGAGATGTGCATGGCCGTGCGTCCAGAGGCTGTCTCACAGGCATCACCTCATCGGCACAGGCGCCGGCATCGACATGCACAGACAGATCCGGGGTGCTCTGGACACATGGCGCGGCTCTGCGCGCTTTGGAGTAGCGCGCCGTGATGTAGGCGCCCGGCAGCGCGGTGGGGTACTGCCGGCCGGGCCGCAGGTCGGCCTCGCGCAGCACCGCGTCCGGGATCAGGTGCGCCTCCACCAGCTGGGCCCCCCAGCCCAGGTCAGCGCGCGGGCCGCACGCGCGCATGCCAGCGGGCACATGAACCCTAACCTAATTCTACCCTGGCAAGCGTCTCCGAGATCAGGTGCGCCTCCACCAGCTGGGCCCCCCAGCCCAGGTCAGCGAGCGCGGGCCACACGCACGCGTGCCACTGGGCATAGAGACCCTCTCCCTACCCTGGGGCGCGCTCTTGCAGAGCGCGCCAAGCAGCGCTCAATAGCCAGGCACAGCTGATGCGCGCAGCAGTGCACCCACAGAGCGGCCGGGCGAGCTCGGTGAGCGCTGTATGTTGTGTCTGGGCGCCCTGAGACAGGGCGGGCGCTGGCGGCCGCGCCTGGCTGGCAAGGCTGCCGTTGCCGGTGATGGCGGACAGCTTGAGACTCTTCGCGTCCAGCAGCGCCGCCACGGCCTGGTTGGTCGGCGCGAAGAACGTGCCCGCCAGCCGCCCGGAGCGTGCCGCGCCCGCCAGCGCGGACGCCTGCGCGCGCAGCGGCCCGGCTGCCCCGCCCGCCGCCGGGGCTGCCGGCGTCGTACCAGCTGGCGATCAGCACCGAGCACACCAGGCTCGACCGTGTCATTGTGGGCCTGTGCTGCCAGCGGCGCATGACGCGTGGCGCATGGACCCTGCAAGGCCTTGACGCTGCACCGTGCGTGCTCCACAGTCAGACGACCACGGCTCGAGCGCATCTGCAGCTCAAGCGGGCTAGAGTAGGGTTGCACGGTAGAGTTGCCCCACCCGCACGATCTCGGCCCATGCGCTGAGCTGCGCGGCCGCGTCCAGCGCTGCCTGGATGTCCGGGAACTCGAACTGCGCGACGCACAGTCGTTTCGGGTAGTGTAGGGTTATAGATCATCACATTGTTTGAGGGTAGTTTTAGAATTGCAAATCATCCCCAGCATGACTCAGCCCTCGATGGCGCCACCCTGTCGCCTGGCGCGTGAGCGCTTACACAGCCGCTCACATGTGTCCGCCATGCATGCTGCAGACGCGCACGGCTCTGCGTGAGCCCCGGCATGCAGGCAGCAGGATTGTTGCCCACCGCCGGCGCCAAGGGCGCGGGCGCAGGCGCCGCCGTTGGCGGCTGCAGCGCCGGCGCGCGCGCGGGCGCAGGCGAGGGCGCGGCACCCTGCGGCGGCGGCGCCAGGGCTGCAAGCCCTGCCGGAGCGGCTGCCAGTGCGGGCGCGGGCGCGGCCGGCGCGGGCAGCGGCGCCATGGCTGGGATCCCCATGGGTGCGGGCGCTGGTGCAACGCCCGCTGTGGCTTGCGGCGCAGCGGCAGCTGCGAGCGGCGGCAGGGCGCGTGGCGCCGGCGGCAGGGCGGCCGGTGCCGGCGCCGCGCTGGGCTGCAGGGCTGCGAGCGGGAGCGCGGCGGGCGGCGGCGCGACCACTGGCAGCGCCAGACCCGGCACGGGGCCTGCCACCTGCATGCGCAGAAAGGGATGCGGCTGGGCAGCCAGCGCATCCATGAACACATAAACCCAGCTGGCTCTAGTCTGCACATGCGGCGCTTGTGAAGCGCATATGGCACAATACACATCCAGAAGGTGAGATGGCCACATGTCAAACAGAGAGAGAGCACAGACACGCTGCCCTGCTGCGCAGGGCTCAAAGCCCTGCACCTCCAGCACGAGCGCGTTGGGCGGCGCCGGCGGCGCCGGCCCGGCGCCCGCCGGCCGGTACAGCAGCACGACCTCGAGGTAGCGCGCGTCCGCCGCGCCGACCAGCGCCTGCGCCGCCGCCGCCGGCGCCGCCTCGCGGTACTGCGCCTCCGGGCGCCCTGCGCGACTCGGCCCTGGGCGCGTCAGGAGGATGAGCGGCCGGCGTATTGCGTGCTGGCCCCGCATGGGAGGCGCGGCGGCGGTGCGACGCCGGGCCGCGCGCGCTGGCTCCTACGCAATATCGCGCGGCGCCTGCACGCACCGCGCCTGCTCCTGCCTGATGATATGGCAATGGTCACCCTGGCCAGGAGGCTGCTTCGCCAGGGGTCCTGACATATGCTGGCAGCTGCATGCTGACGTAGCAGGCCGCGCGCTCACAAGTCCACATCATCGCATGCCCACGCTCAGACGCAGGCCGCTGGCGCCTGCTGTGTCGCACGCCGCCAGCCGGTGCGCTGCCGATGACCTTCAGACGCCACCGCTCTTGATGTGTGTTCCAGCACCTCTAGGATAGTAGCTGTCAGAGTGTGCGGAGGCAGAGGCAGACCGCGCTCCCGTCACAACTGCGTGCTGGTGACTGCCCACTCACGCTGCCACATGTTCTATGCGGTCAGGTCAGCCGGACTTCATGAGCGCTGCAGCCCAGTCGCGGCGTCCGCGCTTGGCGCGCAGGGACAAGCGGTCATGCCGCCGAGGCGCTCGGCGCAGCACGGCCCCAGCCCTAACAGGCCAGCGCGAGCACATCAAGGCAGCCCTGCGGTGACGCGCGCGCGCCTGCCGCGCTGCCGGCGCAGAGGAGCGCCGACGCGAGCGCCGTGAGCCACGCCCTGCCGCAGCGCTCGCGCTCCCACGGGCGCCGCCGCGCCGCCGCTCTGGACCGCATGCCGGCCTGTTCCCGAGGCTGTGCCATGCTGCCTGTGCACCTCCGTGTGTGGCGCAACAGCCAACAGAAATGCGAGCATCCAGGCAACAAGGGCCTTGGACAGCCCGCCAGGGTTGGCACCAGGGCTTATGAAGCAATCCAGGGTATCCGCAGACTCATGCGCCTCCAACACAGATAAGTTTCAGGGCCAAATCCCACCACATCAAGTAAGCATGTGCTTTCCTGTGATGGTCGAATCGGCCACAATTCATGGCGTGTTCTGGACCCGCACGTTCCTTCTGCCTAAACAGGCGTTCCTGCGCTACTGCAACCAGCACGCCCATGCAACACCGCATGACGGCACAGACTGCTCTGACATGCATTCCACCGATGAAGCTGGCCACAGGCATGTCGTAGCACAGATTCAGGGATGGTAGGGGAGACAACCACTCCGGGTGGTGCCCCACTGCGGCATGCATGCCCCGGATCAAACCCGGCGAGCGCAGCCACCCTCCAAACGGCCCGGCAATCGGCGGCTTCTCAACCCTAGCGCAGGTGGCCTCCAGGCGGATGGCGCATTGCTGCCGCCAAGCGGAGCAGCCGCGGGGCGCTGCCAAGCCCATGTTGCCCGCGCCAGCGGCAGGTCGGCCGGCGGCCGCCGCCGCCGCGCGCGCCTACCAGGGCGCGGCCGCCAAGCCCTTGGCGCGCAGGTCCTTGAGCAGGTTGGCCATCTCGATGGCCGTCAGCGCGCCCTCATAGCCCTTGTTGCCGGCCTTGCCGCCCGCCCGGTCCAGCGCCTGCGCCGGTGGCCCCACCTCACGGTCACTCATGCCCAATTAGCGTTCCACGCACACCCATCTTCGCGCCCTTCGCCGCCTGTCTGCCACCCATGCAGCTTAGCAAAGCATAGTAAAACACAGCGGCTTCGGCTGATGCACCGTGGTCGGGTGCGCATGCTCTGTCAAGTGACGTCTGCCTGCACCTGGGAGCCAAGCGCCTGCGCCCCTGCCTTCACCTTGGTGGCCGCGGCCTGAGGTGCACGCACGCGCCTTTGCAGACACGCCCCGGCACGCAGCACACACTATGGGCACCCCGCGCACGCTGAAACACAGGACATGACGCATGATGCAATAGTCATGCAGCGGCGTCGGCGGCGCGCGCGATGCCGCCGCCACCGGCTGTTCAGGCAGTGGCACAGCGCATTATGCAGTAGTCGCGCAGCGGCGGCGGCGGCGCGCGCGCCTGCTCCATGGTGTCGGTGGTCATGACGCAGAAGATGACCGGTATGCCGGAGTCCGTCGACGCGCCGAGCACGCCGCTCGTGGCCGCGCCGACGACCGCATCAAAGTGCGCCGTCGCACCGCGCACCTACCGCGTCAGTGGACAGCCTCAGTTGAGGCTAGTAAGTTACTCAAAATACTGCACAGCACAGTGGCTTTGGTGCTGGGCGGGAGCGCCAGCTGCGGGGCAGGTTGGGGTACCTGGAGGCACGGCCGGCTGCCTGAACCAACACGCATGCAAAACAGCTGCACAGTCTTGTACCAAGCTCACCACACTGCACGTCCGGCAGTGCCAGGACGCGTCAGTGGCACGCAGTTAGGTTTTGCAAGTACCAGCGCCGTGCGCTTTTTGAGGTTTTCGGCAAGCGGCGGTGGGGGGCGCGCGCGGGGGCGCACCACCGCGCCGACGGTGATCACGGCGTCATACCTGCCGCTCTTGGCCATGCTCTTGGCCACCACGGCCAGCTCAAAGCTGCCCGGCACCCATGCCACCTGCATATGTCGCCTGACACACCTCAAAGCCAGCTCGTCAGCGCCGCACCCGCCTTGTGAAAATTCAAGCGACGCTGTGCTCTGCTGCACTGCTCGGCCGGTAACAGTCAACCTCGCAGCACCAAAAACAGTGTGTGCTTGCCATTTCCCCCAGTGCTTCCATTCAGAAGAGCAGGCGCCTGTCGCAAAAGGGGCCGCACGTCGACCTCCTCGCGCGGCGTGCCGTGCCGCTCGAAGCCCTCCAGCACGCCCTCCAGCAGCGGCTTGGTGACGAGGTCATTGAAGCGGGCGACCACGCAGCCGAAGCGCAGCCCGCTCGCGCTCAGGCTGCCCATGTGCACCGCCGCTGCACGGCACGCTGCGCCGTGCTGCCGCCGCAGCGCACAGGGCGTCCGCAAGCGGCACCGCAGCGCACTCCCTGCACACAGAGCCTGCTCAGGCCGGTGACAGCTGCGCAATGAGCACCAAAGCTTGGACACTGAGCCAGGTGCAGCGCTCGTCGGCAGAGCAGAGCGGGTGCACAGCCGTCTAGTACCTGACGCTGGCGCTGCCGGCAGGCTGGCTGTGAGGTTGCCAAGTTGCTGCAGGCCGCAGAGCGGCGCCGCTCGCCGGCCCGCGCTCGGGGGCGCCCACGCTTGCCTGCATCCCTGCTGTGCGCCTGCGCCAGCGACACCACAGTGACTGTGCGCATGCATGTCAACACCGCTCTGCACGCACCATCGCACCATCGCACCATGCTCCATGGAGCTGGCCAGCCACTCGAGCGTGCCCCGGGACGGTGCAGAAGAAGAATGCTCCCGGAGCAGCGCGGCTATGAGAGCAAACGGGCAACTGAGGGCCACAGTTGCCTGCATCAACTTGGCTCGCCAGGGGGCTTGCAAAGGGGGAGCCCTGGTCGTTGGCAGCCCGTGCTTCGCCATGCAGCTCGCGTACAGGGCGCCCTTGGGGCTGCCGCAGCGCCCGCCCGTGCGCATGGCGCGCTTCGCCTCATGCCCGGGCGCGCTGCGCCACGCCCTGCAGCCCTTTCGGGCACCGGGGCCGGTAGTGGCCGGCCTGCGCAGCGCCCCGGCCAGGATGCAGGCCACGCAGGTCGAGGACGCGCCCTTGCTGGCGGCGGCGACCAAGGCTATGGCGGCCAAGGCTGCCAGGACGACGGCGGCGGCGCCGGTTGCGGAGCTCGCAGCGACGACCGCGCCGGCGCTGACTCCGCAGGACCTGGACCGCGTGATTCTGATGCAGGGTGTGCCAGCTGCCCCCTTGCGCCCGCTGCCTATTGCCTTATGACGTGCAGGCCTCCCATCGTCAGGCATTGGCAGAGTTCCGGGTTGCATACGCATTGCGCGGGCAGGCTCCCTGCCCGGTGCTGGTACGCTTGGGGTCGCTGTGCCCCTGGCGTGGCTGAACAGGGCTACAGCAGCGAGAAGGCAGCCCAAGAGTGCGCCGTGCCTATACGGCCGAGGTCGGCCCACGGGTTTGTATGTAGCGCTGCTGCACCCGGGGATGGCAACACACCTGGCAGAGGCGCTGAGCGGGCACGCTTGCGAATGCAGGCTTCGGGTGGGACAGCTGCGAGAAGGGCAACTGGTACGAGACGCTCCAGGGGCAGATACCTGCCATGCAGGTGCTCGCCCGCAGAGCGCAGCGGCCCCCGCCGCTGCTTGCGCCTGCCCGTCCGGAAGAGCCTTTTGCGCGCCGTGCTCTGCTGCACGCTGCCAGAGCGGCTTCACAGGGGTGCGCTGGCAGGTGGCGCCTGCTTACCCTGACGCTTGGCCGGCTGCGCGCAGAGGGCGGGCATCACGCACCTGTGGCTGCCGCCGCCTAGCCAGTCCGTGTCCCACCAGGTGCGGTCCGGGAGCGCATGCCCCTGGTGCTACAAGGATACAGTGGGTGGCAGTGGGGTGGGACCTTTGGCTGCCTGCCAGAGCGGCTTCTTGCAGCGTCTTCCAGTGAGGCTTGCACCCCTGACAGGGGCTGGTCATCAGGAGCGGTCAGTGGCTGGCAGTGCACGGCGCTCTGGCGCGCTTGACAGCGGCACGCCCTCGCGCGCCCGCGCCAGGGGTACCTGCCCGGCCAGCTGTACAACCTGACCAGCAAGTACGGCACCAAGGAGCAGCTGGTGGCGCTGAACAAGGCGCTCAAGGGCGCCGGTATCGTGCCCGTGTGCGACGTCGTCGTCAACCACCGCTGCGCGGACAAGCAGGACGAGCACGGCGTGTGGAACCGCTTCGGGTGCGGGTAGCCCACGCCGGCGGGCTTGGCGACGGCGTTGTTTGCGCGTATCAGCGCAGGGGGCGGGCTTTCAAGTTGGGCTGCCGAGCGCGATAGCAGGGATTGGCAGGGACCCATGGCCACTGCTTGGCACTGAAAGCCATGACAGGCGGCCTGTGAGGGTGTCTGATGGTGTGCGCCAGGCGTTGCTGTCACACTGGCTACGTTGCACTGGCAGCACTCCGCGTGGCCCGCTGCCTGCCCCCTCAAGCCCGCAAGCACCTGCTGGCCGTGGCTGCAGCTCGCTCAGCCGGGCGGGCGGGGGCACAGCGACGACGTGACGCACAAAGGCAAGAAGATCGACTGGGGCGCGTGGGCTATCACTGGCGACGACCCCGAGTTCGGGGGCACCGGCAACCCCGACACCGGCGCCGACTACGGCCCTGCGCCAGGCGGGCGCCCCTGCTGGCCTGCGTGCTGTTCAGGCAGTTGGAGGCCAAGTGCAGGCTGCTGCTGAATCATGGTATTGTGCCAGCATCATGTGGCCTTGGCTTGGGGCCTGGGCTTTGGGGCCCGCCCGGCATGATTCCGCACGGACGAGGCCTTCCTAGCGTCTGCGCTGACCCCTTTATCGCGCTGAGGAGCGTCCAGCCTGCCGCAGGCTCACTCGCCGACCGCCGAGCGTCCTGGGAGCCATGGCAGGCCTGGTAGGCCTGCTGAAAGTGTGTGGGCGCAAAGGCGGCCCCGGCGCGCGCGCAGACCTGGACCACACCAACGCGGACCTGCGCTCGAACATCAAGGAGTGGCTCAACTACCTCAAGGACGATGTCGGCTTCGAGGGCTGGCGCTTCGACTTTGTCAAGGGCTATGGCCCGCAGTTCATCAAGGAGTACGTGATGGAGACTGTGGGCGCCACGGCCTTCAACGTTGGCGAGTTCTGGGTGGACTGCCGGTGCGCGTCCTGCTGCAACAGAGGCCGCATTCTGTAACTGACTGGCGTTGTATGCTTGACGAGATCCTGGTAGAATGCTGAAATGTGGATTTGCTGCGCATAGCTACGCACAGAACGGTGCGTTGTGGAGCACTGCGCATGCAGGCAGCTGCTCTGGTCATTGAGCGCTCCATGCGTGTGTTGCTAGATGCGGCTGCTCGCCTCATCATCACACCATGTGCGGCAGGCACGTGGCATGTTTTGAACTAGGATCGCGGGGCGTCGCGCGTCTGCATGCGCGCTGCGTGCGTGAGTGATGCTCGTCAGGAAGGCATTGTCAGCGGTCGCTGCGCCGCAGGTGGAACGGCTCCGACCTGGACCACAACCAGGACGGCGCGCGGCAGGCGCTGTGCGACTACTTAGACGGCGTCGGCGGCGCCGCCTCGCTGTTTGACTTCCCGATGAAGGGCATCCTGCAGGCGTGCACGCACGCCCTGAAGGTTTGAAGATTACGATAGGTTTTCTACGCGCATGGCCATGAAACTGAAAGACTTCTGACAATACAGCGACAGTTGTCAGCGCCAGCATCAGCTAGGGCGCCGCGGAGGATCTAGGATGCATGCATGTCTGGTGTTTTGAAGCAGTCCAATACTGTGCCATCGCCTGCTGGCAACGGAGCGTGTGTGTGCTGCAGGAGGCCGTGAAGAACACGCAGTACTGGCGCCTGCGCGACAACGCTGGCAAGCCACCCGGGCTGCTCGGCTGGTGGCCCACGCGCGCGGTCGTGTTCATCAAGAACCATGACACAGATATGCGCCCTGTGCGCCCTGGTCATATTCTGGCCTGGCCACCTTCTGGGCTGGTGTGCACAAGTCTGCATTGTCAGGCATGTTCGTATACGATTTGATTCAATTGGATGTCTGTGCTGAGAAGCTGCTATCAAGCCTCATTATCAAGTAAAGAGAAGCCAGAAATATGTAACGGCACACGTCCTGAACACGGTGATGTGCGGCGCGGCGCGCACATAGCACGCAGCAGCACTGGCCCTTTCCCGCGGACAAGACGGAGACCGGCTACGCGTACGTGCTGACGCACCCCGGCACGCCCTGCATCTTCTATGACGACCTGTTCTCGCACGGCGAGAAGCTGCGCGAGCTGGTCGCGCTGCGCAAGCGCGCGGACCTCACCTCGCGCAGCAACGTGGAGATCCTGGCGGCCGAGGCTGACATGTACGTGGCGCGCATAGACAAAAAGTGTGCGGCCGCCGCAGTTTGCTTCCCGCGCTTGCTGCCTGATGGCATGCAGTATGTGCTGAATGTGCGTCTGAAGGTGCTATTGATACGCACCGGCTATGATGGTGCGTTCCGTTGTGGCCATGTTCTCATGTCGTCTGCGTGTATTTGCATGCCAGACAGCTGTGCCGCAATTCTTTGAGCCTGTTTGCGTGTCCAAGGAACTTCCCTGCTTCGCACCCATTTGCCATCATCACCACACGTCATGAATATTCGTGCTCTCCATGCGCCAGCGCTGCTCGCGCCCTGCTCACACTTTGTAAGGTGTGTTGGCCATGCCGCATGTGCCGCCCTGAATAGTCATTCGCGTAGTAGCTTGCAGGATGTCATTTTCCCGCAGCCCCTGGCTCCTGTCTATGTCGCTCGACACTCGTGCATGTGCGCAGGGTCATCGTGAAGCTCGGGCCGCGCTATGAAATGGGGGACCTGCTGCCTGGGAACGAGTGGAAGGTCGCTGTGTTCGGCAAGGACTTCTGTGTGTGGGAGAAGTAGGTGCACAGCAGCAGCGCGTGTAGCCAGTAATGCAGGCTTGTGTCAGGTCGCCGTTCATTTGCTGTGACCGTTAGCTAGCAAGCCGGCTGGGAATGTGTGAGACTGCAACGGAAATGGATGCGTGCGAACTGCTATGAGGTCTTTGTTTCAGCGTTGCTTGAGTGGTCCGCTTTCCCGGCCCTCATACTGAGCGCTGGCACCCTGAGGTTTTCAAGCTTGTTGGAGTCCGGGAGTGGAGTCTGGCCCGGCTTGCATGCTGGGGAATGGGGCCACGGGAGAACATTCGTGGCGAACTGCTTTCTGATGCCCTTCTGGCTTTGAGCTAGCACTTAAACGTCCAATGTGTTGGAGCTTGTGTGTATCAAGTCCTGCAGCAGTGCGCCTGCATTCCGGGTCTGCACTTGTGCATGCGGGTTCTGCTTTTGCTCGTGCTGTCCTGCTCTGGTCCTGCTTTGGTCAGGATCGAGCACTGAGTGTGAAACATCCCTCAGTGCGCTAACCATAACAGAGTCTGTTCTGGTTATTTAAACATATGAATGATGTGATTGATTCTGGCAGCATCGCTGCAGGGTTTCATGTTGACCAGCTTGCATACCAGGTCCCCTATCTCTCTTCACATGCAGTGCATCTCACCTTGTGCAGGATGCCGTTCAAAGGTTAGACGCATCATGCAGACATGGCCAATTATTACCCTCCTGCTGGCGACATGGCTCAGCATCTCATCAGGCGCGCGCTTACCTGTCAGCAAGCGCCAGATTCCTCGCCTGGGAGATGTTGGATGCTATGTAGGCGCTGCTTGGCTCGTGCACATGCTGGTGTAAAAGGTAAGCTGTCTCGCATGCATGTATACCAAGATGTGCACAGAGGCTGTGTAGATTAGGTTCTCGCATGCATGAACCCTGGGTGGTCTGTTGGCTGACACGCTTTGTCTGTAGAATGGGCTGCACAGCGGTCCTGCCTGAAAGCCATGCCTCACACCAGGAGGCTGCGCTGACAGGGCGGAGCACACGCCGGCCTACCACTCGGCCGGTTGCCACTGCAAGCCCTGACCCACCGCCCGTGACGCCCACCGGACCTACCTGCTGTGCGGCGCCTATGCCGCCCAGCGCGCCAAGCCCGCCAACCGGATACTCTATACCGTTGCCCCCTCTGTTCCAGTTCTTCTACAGCGTCACGCCCGTCACGGCGTTTCTCTCGCAAGGGCCGCCGTCAGCGATCATGCCCGTGGCGCCCCTGCCCGTGAACACGGCAGCAGGCTCTCTGCCGGTGCGCATACTGCCTGTGCATGCGCTTCTGAATCAGCTCTGCTGGCTCATGCACACCGAGCTTACGTGCATTTATGAAAGCTGACATGTTGTGTAAATCATGCAAACGCTTCCATGCGCACAGAGCGCCACTCACGCGCTGTGACCGTGCAGCTATCGACGCAAGCGCCCGTCGTCGTCAACGTGTACCAGACGCCAGCCGCATCGCAGGCCCCGCCGGCCCCGCCTGCGCCGTCGGTACGAGGGCCTGCGTGCCGAAGTGCAGTGACCTCTACGCCTTGCCTTGCGCCGCACACTCCCAGCATGCTGGAGCTTGTGATATACAACCCATACATGCTCGACTTCCTACAGCATGTCATGCAGTACTGCCACTGGTCCGCCAGCATACCAAACCCGCAATGCATCTCTCACACACGCATACCGTTTGCATAGGCTGCGCCGGTAATCGTCCAGAGGATCTATGTCGGCGCGCCTGGTGCCCAGCCGGCAGCAGCGTCTGCGGTGCTGCGCCCGCTCTTCCTCTTTGCCTACGCAGCCTGTGTGACCTTCTAATGTGCATATTAAAAGCTCAACGTGATGCCCACCCTGCATAGCTGACTGTGAGCCGACTGTGAGCCTACCATTGCAGGGCCCATCCAGCGCTGCAGCAGTCCAAGTGATTTATGTGGGTTCCCCCAACTCACCGCCCGGTAGTGCAGCGGCTGCATCGGGCCCCGCAACAGGCGTAGCATTTACGGTGTGCCCCTGAACCTCAGCTGCTTGCAGTGAGCCCAGGTTTACAGCCTCCAGAAACACATGCCTTTTCAGATGGAAACCTTCCTTTTCCATGCCAAACGGGGCTGCATGGCGCAGGCAGATGGTTAATGCTGCTATTCTCCTGGATTTGGATATGATCACGTTTGGCAGCATCGACTTCAGAGCGTTTACCAACTTGCAGGGATACTGTACGCAGGCACGATTCGCTCCAGCAGGCTGAGGCAAGCTTGTGGTAAAAGAGCATTGCATGCCAGCTGGGTTTGATTGCGCGCGCCACCAGGCGCCCGATATGTACTTACACACGAAAGCCAAGCAAGCGCTGTGCATGCTAAGCTAAGTCGGCGCCAAGCGGACCGCGCGCTACTGCCCTGGCAAGTGCGCTGGTCGCTCTCAAGGCTGAACAAAGGTCAGGGGAAACACACTCAAAACAAGGAGGCTGTAACCACACAACATGTAATCACACAGCACATCAGGACAGAAAAGTCCCACGCACTGGTTGAAGCACGCGTCAGTGGCGTATATGAAGCGCTTCAGCCTTGATGATACATAATACATCGCCTAAAAAGGGGTAAAGAGTATATGTATGCGCCAGGAGAAGCCGCGTACCAAAGTGACAATGCTGAGAAGTTGCAGTACGTTTGTGTTGTCTGCTCTGGCTGGCTCACACACCAGCCCCTATCATACTCTCAAGACGGCAACACAAGATCCAGGCTTAGAGCGCAGCTCCAGGCCTCTCACTGCCAAAAGCCTGCGTTTGCGCCACGCTCGTGCGTGCCCTCCACGGTGGGCGAGGAGGGCTGCGACGAGCCCGGGCTCGAGTGCAGGTCCATGAGAGCGTGCGAGGGGAGGACGGACACCGGCAGCGGCGTCGCCGCTTTGCCGCCGGCCACGCTCGCGGCAGGCGGCCGCTCACCAGGGGCGCCGCGCCGCGCCGGCGCCTGCGGCCCGGCGGCATGTGCTGGCGGCGGCGGGGTGTGCATGGGCGACAGCGGCGGGCGGCCGCCGCCGTGCGCCCCCGCCGGCGCTCCGGCCGTCCGCTCAGGCGACGGCGGCGTGCGCGCAGGCGACGGCGGCGTGTCCAGCTGCACGGCCGCTGGCCGGAGCCTGCAGGGGCAAGCGCCACAGCTTGGCAGGCTTGCCGACTTCTGCTCACGCATGCCGGCGGCATTGCGCTGTAAACCATCGCCAGCCGCGCTGCGCAGGGAAGCGCCAGCCGCGCTGCGCATATGCCAACAGCTCTGTGAAACTCGCAACAAGCTGTCTTCAGCACAAACAGCGCTGCTTGCACCATGTCGCATGTAAACTGGCAACAGGCACACCAGCAGCATGTGCTCTCAGGCGCAGGTCTTGGGCGCACGGGAGGGAGGCGACTGGCGACACGGCCGCGATGACCTCCTCATGCTTTGCCTCCCCGGCTCTTGGCAGAGTCTCCAGGCAAGCGGTTGTTGTAGAGCGCTTGCATGCCACAGCCGTCAGCTGCACAAAGGGCAGAGCAAAATCTGCGCGGCAACAACCACACGTTGTCACACTCCGTCGAGCTGAGCTTTTGCGGCGGGAAGAAGGCCAACATGTTGTGCATAGGGTGTGGCCCTGGCTTGTATGCAGAAGGCCGCACTGCATGCCTGCGGGACCGATGTGCATGCATACCTCAATGTACCATGCCACACTGCGTGCAGCTATGCGCGAGCACGCATGCAGCAGTCCCATCACCGCATTTCCTCCAGCCGCACCCTCGATGGTGTCGTCCAGATCGACTGCTTCGCAGCGGCTCTGCAGCCGCACGCCCGCGGCGGCAAACAGCCCGCGCAGCGCGTTTGCAACGCGCCGCGGCGACCCTGACGCTAAGCCTCGGCGCGGGGCGCCGCCCGCGCAGGCCGCGTGCAGGCTGACAACGCGGGCGTCGTCGCCCGGGTGCAGGCTGGCGCCGGTGTAGTCCCCCACGTACAGGTCGTAGTCAAGCGCCTTTTCGCCACGCAGCTCCAGATGTAACTGCAGCAGCTCTGCGCGGCACGGCAGCGTGCACCTTGTCACGCGCACGCGCAGAGGGCTGCACCGCGAGCACCTCTATGACATGCAGCTTGCAGGCTGGGGTGCTCGCACAATCTGGCGCGCCCTGCAGGGCCGCCACTGAGGGTCGCCGGCGGCACACCTGTGACAGCCGTGGCGCGGTAGCCCCACTGCGCCCACACAAGCTGCCGCGCTGGGCCGGTGCGACCCTCCTGCACGAGCTGGATGGCCAGCAGGCGGCCTTCCTGCGCCCGTGCGTGCTGTGTAGTGAGCCTCTGGACAGCCAAGCCACCCTACATGAGCGCACTGCCCGAGTACTTATCCACGACTCCGCAGCTTGCAGCGCCAGCGATGCGCGGGGCTGCACCGTGCCGGCGCGCCACAGGCGCTGCAGCGGCAGCAGCACCCAGCCGCGCACAGCTTCCAGGCCGAGGACCTCGCGCAGCAGCGCGTGGCCCTCGCACAGCGCCTCGGCAGTCACCTCGGCCGCGTCCTCGGCCAGCGCGCCCGCCGCGCCGCGCGCCGCGCTCAGCAGCGTGGACGGGGCGGCCAGCAGCGCTGCGGCCATGCATTGTGGGCTGCGAGGCAGAGCCTGCAGGAGCATGAACGCAGCTGCGCAGTTCTTGCCGCTTTCAGCGTTCCTTGGTATGAGATGCTGTGGCCATGCTCAGGCTAGACATGCAAGGTGCGCATCGCCAGTAGCCAACAGCTCCAGTGCCTTGGAACCAGCAAGCACAGCACGCTGGACACAATTGGAGCCGGCAGCAGTGTTAGCAAGGATTGAACTGGAGGCTCCAGTGGAGCCGCTCCGCTTGGAGCGGGAGCTGACCTCTCAGGTTTTGTATGACAGCTTTGAAGTGGGCCACTGTGGGCTGCTGGAGAGGTGTGGAGGTGATAGATCTGCCTCTTGCTGTACAGACTATCACTGTCCTACGGCGTGGGTAATAAGGCTCAGACATGCGCTGAGTTGTTTGCAGCCACGTGCAAGAAATCAAGCTGCCAAGCACAGTGAAGCACGCTGCCGCATACATGCAAGCACAGTGCAGCGAAGTTTCACACCTAGGTCCTTCCTTCGGTGGACGTGTGTGCCCTGTTTGACAGCGCCCTGGAGATGGTGCGCCCACATCACGCAGGATGAGGGGCGGGGGCGCGCCGGCCTTCAGCGGCCGCGGCGGCGGACGTGGACAGTTCAGCTCGCTGCGGCCCCATGATGCAGATGGCAGGTGAAGCGCTGGCGACAAGCCACCCATATGTTAAGTGCATCCCCTATAGGGCAGCGTGCTCAATGTGTTACACATTATCTCAAGCATCAGGCTGCTGTCCTGCGTGTTGCAGTTGCAAAGACGATAGGCTGCATTGTATATAATGTGATGGAGCGTACCCGCCCTCTCACAGCATGCTGACCTACACACTGCTCCAGCTGTGGCATCCTCACAAGTTTGCTCCGCAGGGGCCGGGGGCGCGAGCGGGATGGGCGCGGCGGGCGCGGCTACAGGGGCCGCGGGCGCGGGCGGGGCACTGGCAACTACTTTGCTGCCAGTGCACAGCCTGCTGCCGGGCAGGGGGGCGCCAGCACAGCTGAGGATGCAGCACAGGCACGCCTGCGCCGGGCACACCCAGGCTTCCTTGTTACTGTTGGCTTCAACTAGTGCTTTTCTCCAGCCTCATGCGCTGCTTGTCTGATAGAAACAGGTCAACACCACTCACAGGCCAGCCAAACCCGCACACATGTCCAACGCCGCACTCTGTGACCTGCAGCCTCAGCTGGCCTCGACCAGGAGGAGGCCTCAGGCCATGCAGGCAGCACACGCTGGGGCCTGGCAGGCAGCCTGAACGCAGCGCGGCCTGCACGCGCACCGGCAGGAGGACGACCACGCGCTGGAGGCGGCGCTGGGCTTCCCGCTGTTCACCGACGGCGAGGAGCGCCTGGGCTGGCTCATGAACCTCAACGCGGTGCGCCCCCGCCGGCCGCGCGCCCTTTGCACCAGAGCATCATCGAAACAAGCTGATCGTCATGCACAAGTTGCTCACGAGGAACCCAAGCGTCACATGTTTGCAAGCACCCTGTACGACAAGGGTATGTGCGCTCTGCAAATCTCAGGCACTTCCTCAAAGCCTTTGCAGCATCATGTAATGGTGGCGCGTGCAGCATCATGTCATGGTAGCGCGTGCAGCATGCTGGGATGGTGGCGCAGAGTGCTGATCTCCTGCTGGTCACCGGCCGCAGACCGTGCTGGAGGACCGCGAGACCGGCAACACGGTGGCCGCGGTGAACTGCTACTTCATGTGCCAGGATGGCAGCATGTTCAAGGCGCAGGTGGCGTTCGCGCCCTACTTCTACCTGCAGGTCCAGGTGCTTAGGCCCGCCACCAGCTGATTGGCCCCCTGACCAGCGACTGCCTGCCTGCAAAGAGAGCAGCACTCTCCATGGTCAAGCTCAGTACTCTTTCTTTTTGGTGGACCTTTGACGTGCGCGAGCCCTCGAGAGGAGCATGTCCAAGCTTTCCTTCATGGCCACTCACATTACCGGAGCATAACGCTCCATCGATAACATTCAACTTCAGGCAGCATGCGACGCTCGTGGCTGAGTGACAGCACAGACACCCTGCATGCCTGCTCAGGCTGAGCAGAGGCGCAGCTCTGACTGCGCCCCGTGCGGCTCGCCAGGAGGACATGGAGCGCGAGGTGGAGGCCTACCTGCGGCGCAGGCACCCAGCCGCCGTGCGCGGCGTGGAGGTCGTGGCGCGCGAGGACCTGGACCTCAAGAACCACCTGTCCGGCCTGCAACGCCGCCTGCTTAAGGCGCGCGCCCCGCTGCAGGCGCTGCTGCTGTGCAGACCGTGTAGGCATCGGCCACTAGCGGCGGCGCGCCAAACGTTCCAGCACTGCGCGTGAAGTGTGCGTGTGCGTGCATCGCGAGGCTTCTGCGCATGCTGCATCAGGGGCATCTTGCCTGCTCAGCAAGGTACTACTGTGCGGGGTCTGTGCTCAAGGGCACATGCAGCCTGACTGCCACTCACTAGGATGAGTAGGTTTGGGTAGGGTAGGCAAGGGATATGGAGTGCGTTATTTTATGAAGCCCTGCTCAAACTAAATTTTATGAAGCACTGCCGCTGCGCATAGCAACCCTGGAGCGTGGAGACTGTCAGCGATAGGGCATGGCCTGAAGGTCGGGCGCGCGTAGCACGGCATTTGCGATGCCTGACAGGCGGGGAACGTGCGACCGGCTGCGCAGGTGAGCTTCTGGACCGTGCAGGCGCTCATGGACGTCAAGCGCGAGCTGGCGCCTGCGGTGCGGCGCAACCGCGCGCGCGAGGCGACCACCAACGCGTATGCCGCCTTTGATGCCGAAGCCCGGCCGGGAGCTCGCCTCCAGGTGCTGGAGAGCGCGACGGTCAGTTCGATGAAGGAGTCTGAGGAGCCTTTGCCTTGCCATGGAGCCAACTGCCTGCTAATAATCTTGCACTTCAAGGACAAACGCTTGCAAGCTCTCTGCCGCGCCTGGTGAGCGGCGTCACAGTGTATGTAACCTGCACACAGACCAGCATAGCACACAGCTTGGTCAGCGGATGGCAGCCGAATGACGCAGTTGCAAGGCATCACTCGCTCAGTGTTGGACCTGGTTCACTTGTACAGAGGCTGTGGGCAGCACTGTGCATTGGTGATCGACTCCATGCGCGCGCAGGACGCGCTGGACGCGGTGCTGGACATGCGCGAGTGCGACGTGCCATACCACATGCGCTTCCAGATTGACACAGGCGTGCGCTGCGGCCACTGGCACACTGTGCGCGCATCGCACGGCCACGTGTCGCTTGCGCACCGCGCCGACCTGCTCCAGCGCGGGGAGCCGCGCATCTGCGCATTCGATATCGAGACCACCAAGCTGCCTCTGCAGTTCCCCAACGCGGAGTTCGATCAGGCGCGCTCTCTGCTACATGTGCTAGTTCCCCATGAGCTGGATGTTGGGTGCACCAAGCTTGCATGTGCTTTGGTCCAGAGGCGCAACAAATACAAACAGCACTGCCCTGCCCCTTTTTGTCAGATGTCATACATTGAAGCATACCTGAGAGTTCGCTGATGAACTCGAGAACTTGTGATGAGGCCTCGTCAAGCCCAGCAGCAGCTGAGAGCTTCAGCGGCCTCCAGGTGTTCATGATCTCGTACATGATCGACAAGCGTGGCTTCCTGATCGTCAACCGCGAGGTTGTTTCCGAGGACATCGCCGACTTTGAGTACACTCCCAAGGCAGAGTTTCAGGGTGCGCGCATGCGCTGCAGCCCAGCTACTAGTGGCTTATGTACCTCGTCACAGCTGACGGACTGCCAGTGCAGTCACACCGTGTAAAGTCCATGACCGATTTGCCTCATGAACGAGCATCAGGTTGGTGTAACAAACAGCAAGCCATCTGCGCGCAGGGCCCTTCACGGTGTGGAACGAGCCGGATGAGGAGGCGCTGCTGCGGCGCTGGTTTGCGCACATGCGCGAGGTGCAGCCGGCCATATACGTGACCTACAACGGCGACTTCTTCGACTGGCCGTTCATGGAGACGCGCGCGGCTGCGCGCGGGATGTACATGCACGCCGAGATCGGCTTCCGCATGAACGCCAAGACCAAGGAGTGCCTGTCGCGGTGTGCCGCCTCATGCTCTCGATGTGCTGGGCGATCACTGCAAGGCACTGCTGTCGTGCATTGAGCACCATCGCAGTTGTTCATGTGGATTTATATATTGAACAGCAGCATGCACAAGAGCCTCATGCTAACCAGCGATGCGTGCCAGCGCAGGAGTGCAGTGCACATGGACTGCATGCACTGGGTCAACCGCGACTCGTACCTGCCGCAGGGCAGCCGCGGACTCAAGGTGCGCACTGACGCCTGCAGGTACACACTCATAAGTTCGAGTGCAAGGGCCTTCATGCTAGCACACACATGTACTGCACAGACGCGCTCCACACGTCTTGAAAAATCAGATATCTTCAGTGGCAGAATTGACGCTAGGTCCTCACTACACCAGAAGGTCAGCTAGCATGCGGTTTTGGAATCGCAGCCAGCCTGTTGCTCTGCAGCGCGCTGTGCAGGGCCAGCCCACTAGAGTCATGCCTGCCCGAGCGCGCAGGCAGTGACCAAGGCCAAGCTGGGCTACCACCCGGTGGAGGTGGACCCGGAGGACATGGTGCGCTTCGCGGCGGAGCAGCCGCAGACCATGGCCGCGTACAGCGTGTCGGACGCGGTCGCGACGTTCTACCTGTACCAGACGTACATCCACCCCTTCATCTTCTCGCTGTCCACCATCATCCCCATGCCGCCGGACGAGGTGCTGCGCAAGGGCTCCGCCACGCTGTGCGAGATGCTGCTCATGGTGCAGGCGTTCCAGGCGCGCGCCGCGCCGCCCCGCCACGCTCGCAACACGGCGCTGCCTCCGGTTGTCCCCAGGTGTCCATCCGCTGCTAGTGGTGAGCAAGTCATTGCCCAAGGTTTGCTTACATTCCTATACATAAGCAGAGTTTGGTCCTCATGCGCAGTGCTCCAGTGCACCTTGTAAGTTGAGGTACCAAAGGTCTTACGGAGTGCCAGTCATCGGCGCGCTGCTGGCATGCCTGGAACATGTCTGGACACCCGGATGCAGAGATCGGCCGGCGGCACGGCAGGCAAACGTGATCGCGCCGAACAAGCACACCGCCGCGACGGAGGCCATGTTCCGCGGGCACCTGCTCGACAGCGAGACGTACATTGGCGGCAAGGTGGAGGCGCTGGAGAGCGGCGTGTTTCGCTCCGACCTGCCCACGCGCTTCAAGCTCAAGCCGGCTGCGTACCAGGCACGGCATGACAGTACAAGTATACTGCAGTGCTTTACGACGCGGCCTGTGTCAAACGACAGGGTCGCGGACCCGCATGCGAAAAGTCGTCACCAGGTTGGCCCTGCTCCAAGCATGTTTGCACCACATGCGCCACGTGCGCCACTGGTGTTTGCACGCATGGTCCAGTGATTTCAACAATGACCAAGGCTTGCTCATTTTGTGTTTCTCATACCAGGATGCTATGAATGACTTGGGCATGGCCATGTGCGGCAGGCGCTGCTGGACAGCCTGGACTCGGACCTGCGCTATGCGATCGAGGTGGAGGGCAAGCAGCGCCTGGAGGACATCGAGAACTATGATGAGGTGTGCTGCTTGATGTGCATGGTGATCTTCCACATTTGTATCCACTGTTGTCGTGGGGCACAGCAACGTTAGACCACTCGCTGTGCTAGTGCTGGAGGCCAGTCTAGACCTGCATTGTGTCGCTGCCCTGGTGCGGCTGCGAGAATACACCTTGCCATTGATGATGTGAAAGGTAGCCGAAGAGCTACTTAGCACCCTTTTCTGCAATGCACTGGACAGCGCCCAGGGATTCTGCGTTTGCGCAGGTGCGGGCAGAGATTGCAGCAGCGCTGGAGGGCCTGCGCGACACGCCCAACCGCGAGGAGTGCCCGCTGATCTACCACCTGGATGTGGCCGCCATGTACCCCAACATCATCCTGACCAACAGGCGCGCGGTCCGCACATGTGGTTTTATGGACACCTCCTGCGGGCCCTGCGTTACGTGTAGGCGCCACGTTCTACAACAGGTCAGAGTAGCAGAGCCTTGTCTTATCCGTAGTCGTCACGTTATGCCACAGGTCAGAGCGGCGGAAAGCTCTAATGACAGAGGAGTCTGCAGAGGTCCGTGGTGACAGCCTTGTTGACAGTGGATGTGCCTAACTTTGAGTTGCATATCGCCAAGCATCACTGTCAGTCCACATGAGCAGGCTTCTTGACTGACACAAAACAGATGCAAGCAGAGAGGCCTGCAGCGCAGGCTGCAGCCGTCCGCGATTGTGACGGATGAAGACTGCGCCGCCTGCGACTTCAACCGCCCGGGCAAGACCTGCCTGCGTCCCATGGAGTGGGTGCGCCTCCCCTGTCTGTGTTCTTGAAGCTTCGGGTGCATGTGGGCCTGCTTGAGATTTGACATAGCAACTGACAACAAGTGCATAAATGCAATCTGCGCTTTGCCTCCACACTGTTTACTACTTATTGATGCTCTGTCTCAACTGACGTGGCAACGCTGATTTGTGGAGAGTATTAGGCGTGCACGCATGCAGGTGTGGCGTGGGGAGACATTCGCCGCGACGACAGCCGAGTACTTCTCAATCAAGACGCAGCTGGCGTCGGAGACCTTTGCGGCCGAGGCGCCGGGGGGCCCGCCGCGCTTCTACTCGCAGCTGCCGCAGGAGGAGCGCGCCAAGCTGCTGAGGGACAGGCTGAAGAAGTACTGCCAGCGGGCGCGCACCGGCACACGCTCAGAGTCGTGGGAGCTTGAGAAAGCAAGCACCTCCACGCCATGGCGTGTTAAACCCAACATACCAAGACCGGCTCTGCATCAGCTTTAGTACGGCACCAATGCACCTGCAGCATGCGAATGCCAGTGAACAGCGTGGAGCCCTTACAGACGGTGCCCGTGCGCAGCATGCATAAGGCTGACAAAGGCATCCTGCTGTTTGGCACGCACACCTGTTCCTGCGTGCCTGTATGGTGTGTACCGCTGCTGCTGGCCAACGGCAAGCTGCACGCTGGCCATGCAGGCATTCATGAGCTTGCTGGATGTCATCCTGCGCCTCGTGTGTTCAGGTAGCTGTGATACGCGGCCAAGCTGCACATGTGGCAGTGCAGGTGTACAAGCGTGTGCTGGACAAGCCGGTGGTCGAGAAGCGCGAGGCCGGCGTGTGCATGCGCGAGAACGACTTCTACGTCGGCACCGTGCGCGCCTTCCGCGACCGCCGCTACGAGTACAAGGGCCTCAACAAGAAGT
>JAABUH010001539.1_pt1 | contig 24992 bp, 25 predicted proteins | sample 5559121 | NCBI WGS metagenome assembly JAABUH01 (sample SAMN10711871, study PRJNA513364) | rock metagenome | isolation source: Antarctica rocks | place: Antarctica: Victoria Land, Battleship Promontory nord | collected 2015-12-28
ATCTTGCTCTTCTTGTCACATGCTTGAATGTACTTTGTTCAGTCATTGATGATTCAACAGCTTTTTCTCATTCGTTGCATGCTCTTGACAATCTTCATACACTTCTTCGTTCATTCTGCTTTGATCATTTCGTGTGATTTTGCTTAAAGAGTGAAAATCTCGATGATCTTCTTCAGTGCATTCAGCAATTACTTAGTGTACTCATTTATGCATCAACGTTTCATCTCATGATTTAACAATGATTTCAACATTTGTTCTTTCAAAGTATTGATAAATTTCTCTTTATTCATTATCTTTCAGTTGCAACGCGATTTTCGCGCTGACTCTTTGCAGATTCTGAGATTTATAATTGTTTGTATTGACAGATGATTTGAGAAGTTTTTCATTTCTTCATTGATTTCACATTGTATTAATTGATTCATAATGTCATCTGTTGTGAAAATCAAATTTATTGTCATTTAAGATCTTTGATAATTTCTCGTAATTATATCTTGAGATAGCATTAATGATGCATCAACATTTGTGATCATTTTAATTAAATCATTTGACAATAAATGCTGTCTTGAATAGAATGATTTCTTTCATGTAAGATGATGCAGATTGAAGTCTTCTACAAGAATGCATTCTTTTAACATGTGTAACATCTTTTCAATGTTTGAAAGACTTTCTTTTTCATGAATGACTTCGTGATTTTTGAGTGACAAATTGTATGCTTTGTGAATGTGTATAACTTTCTGAATCATTTGTATGTCATCTGTTAATGTCTGTAATGTAATTATGTTTACATCTTTGAAGTGTCATGTTGAGTATCAGATGTTGCTGTCAATTCTCTTGTTTATGTAGAAACAGATTTTATTCTCATTATTCTTCAGCGTGAAATCAATAGTTACTGAGCAGTATGCTTTGAAATTCTCATCAAATCATCAGAGTTCTTGAAGAATCAAAATGTCATAATTCTTTATCTTTTTCTCATGTAGTAATGCTATCATCATCTTTTCTCTGAACTTGTGAACGTTGTACTGTAGTATTCAAAGCTTCTTTTGCTGAGATATTAAAGTTCACATTCAAAGTTGTTTGATGTTCTCTTGAATGCTTGCAATGTGCTTGCTTCTTTTGTAAAATCTTTAAAAGAAGATGATACTGAAATTAATATGATTGATGTTGATTTCAACTTATTTGTTTTTGACTTTTTGACTAGATGATTCAATATAGTGTTTTCGAATATGATGATCATGCTGAACAAATGACTTTCATTTGTTAAGTGTCTTTGTTTTCTCTTCAAGTCATTGTTTATCAGCAATCTTAAATTGATAAATGTCTTTGTGAATATCTTCAACATCATTGCTTTGAGTTTTCTCTGCTTTTGTACAACGTGATATAAAGATCTGTGTTTCATGATTCTCTTTATTCTTTCTTTTTCAATCTGTCGTTTATGACATTGAGAGTTAAAGACTCTGTATGTACTTTAACATGTTTCACATTTTCACATGTCTTGAGTCTGTTTATGAAAACAGTGCTTTAAGCGATGATTTAATGCGCAGTAAATGCATCTTTGCTTGTTTTTGCATTTATGTGTTTTATGATTGTAGTCTTGACACTTTAGACACTGATGTGTTCTACAACTCAAATCATAGAACTGCGTGATTTTTATGTTGATCTTATGATATACTTTCTCATCAATTAACTTGTTCATCATCTCAGCGCTGATTATGTGTATTATCAGCAAGATATATCTCTTCTGTTCACTATTCTTTATGAATCACTCGACTTTCTCAATCATCATCTTCAAGTGTATGTCTTTGTTGATCTTGATGAGCGCTTTCGTTCTCTTCTTCTTTATGTCTTTAAACATTTCTTCAACTTTAATTTCATGTATCATTATTTTGAAACTGACTTCATGCAGACTTGCATTCAATGAAATCTTTTTGATTCAAAAATCGTTTTTCTTCAATATTCTTTTACTGTCTTTCATCTTGACTTGAAATATCAATAGATTTGATCATCTTTTCATAGTTTTTATGTTCTTGCGTATCAATAGTATCTCGTCGACATCAATCTTTTTCGCTCATCTCACTATGTTCTCTGTTATTGTCATCATGATTCCCTTGATCTTCTTTTTCTCTTTAACGAAGATTTTAATCTCGAATTTCTTGCAATGATTTTGCATTGACGACGCAATGTCGACGCTGAGAACAAGATGACTCTCAAACAATGTTGTTGACTTCTCGTTTGCTCTTTTCGCTCAGTTGTCAACACATTTCTTCTTCTTCGCGAACTTCTTTTTGAGTCTACTCATTATCTTTTTCAATCTCTTCAGCTGATTCTTCATGCATCGATTGACAGTCAACACAGCAACGCGTTGACGCGTCAGCTTTTCTATCATCTCTGTCAATCTTTTCATCTTTCTTCAGAGCATCAGCTCATTGTTTCTACGTTCATTAAGCTGATATTATTATTACTTTGATAAAATCTAGATACAAGATAATACATCAAATAATATACAAGATGAAAGACAAAGAATGAAAGAAAAGAATGAAAGCTTGACTTTTATATATATGAATTAAGCAGAATCAAGACTAAACAATAGTTTTATTGACTTAAAATTGCAGAAGTTTGCACATATGACTGAGATGATTAAAACAAAATTATTGAAACTAAATTAAGATGATGATGATTAAATTAATGACTTGATTCATTGAACTGCAAAACAGATTTAATGAATCAAGATTATTTAAAATATTGACGATTTATATTCTAAATTGAGTTGATGATTTGACATCATGACATTGAGATTTAAAACATGAGTTTTCAGAATTGTTTAATGTTAATATTGATGTCAAGAATTGAATGTATCTTTCTTTTTAGAAAGATCTTCTGAGTGACATGTCAAAGCATTCAACTTATCATTGATCTTGTTGAAATGATAAGTGATGTGATAGTTGAATCTAGACAGAAACTCGCTTCAACGAGCTTGATGATGACTCAACTGCTTAGTTAACATGAAATACTTAAGATTTTTGTGATTTATGATCATCTTGACAGAATAAATAAAGTCTTCAAGCTCTGATTGTCATTTCTTGAAAGTGCAAACAATGATCATGAGTTTTTTATTGTAAATCTTGTAATTACACTCAATTGAGTTATGCTTCTTTGAAAAGTAAGTGATTGAATGAAAAATCTCATTTTCATCATATTGAAAAAGAATGTCTTTGAACACATAGTTCAAAGCATTGATTTCTATCACAATCTTGTGATCTGAATTATAATAATGAAGAATAATCTTGAAAGTGAAGACTTTTTTAAGAATGTTGAATGCAATCTGACATTTCTGAAATCAGACAAAGAATACATCTTTTCTGATGAGATGAGTGAGCGAGATAACTATTCTACTATAGTCATAAATGAATCTTTTATAAAAGTTCATGAAATCTAGAAAACTTTGAACGTCTTTAAAGTTGATCAAGATGAATCAATTGACAATGATGTTTATCTTAAAAGAATTCATCTTGATCTCTTTGATGATGATTATCAATTCTAAATATAAGACTTAAGTGATGTGAAACTTGCATTTGATTATATCATTGTATTCAAAAGTTTAGTTCAGTTTTCGAGTTTTAGTGAATTTGATGAGAAAAACTTACAAATCAGTCTTAAATTTGATGCAAATAAAGCAAATATTTAAATATCATTCTCACATTCTCAAAACATTTCAAAGCTTCATTTTTGAAGCTATACAAATCTTAATCTTACATGAGAACAATTCTAGATAATCAAAATGCTTCTCAGATGTATCGAATGCAAAAGAACTTTCTTCAAGACTTTGCTTCATCTAGATGCACTCAAGACTTTTAAGACATACAAAATTATTCTTGTATTTAAAAATTCTATCATACTTTCTTTAAAGACAAAGATCTTCTCAATCTTGATGCTTTCAAATGTAGAAGATCTTTCTTTGCTCAGACTTAATTTTCTCAAGATTTCTCAGCTTAATTCTCTTAAGATCTTTCAGACTTCTCAAGCTGTTAATGTAAACATATTCATCTTGAGCAAGCTTGTGATCTTTGTCACTAAGACTGCTGCTACTTTTATCACTTGAAGAGCATGTGTATCATCATCAATGTCATCATCAGCGAAGCTTGACTGATTTGACGATGAGAATGAGAATGAGAAGAATCTAGATGATAATCAATCTAAGACTCAAGCAGCTTCAAAGCAATTCACGAAGCTCACTGCATTAATGAAAAGATGAGAATCAACGAAGTCAAAGTCATCGCTATCACTAAAATCATTCAGATTATTTATGAACATGACAGTCAAGTATGAAGTCACTCTCATCATCAGTGACATCTTGCAAATTACTATAGATGATGAGAACGACGTCAATCTTCAAGATCTGCATTAAGAGCAGATGCATAAATGCTTTGAGCATGTTGATTTCATTGATCTAAAGTGTGTGCTAGTATTTATAAAAGTTATCATTATCTGATATTTAATAAAGAAGAATGAGTGAATGATTCTGACACTGCATGATTTTTGAGAGAAAGTAGCTTCGAACATTCAACAAAAGTACTCAGCAGACAAAAAGAATGTAGACATTAATTTAGAACTCATCTTCAATCATGATAAGACTGATATCACATCTTCAGCGCTCATAACTGAGCTTTCAGCGACGAAGATATCACTCACTCAAACAGCAAAGCTGAAGAAGAAAGTCAATGAGCATGATCAACTTCATGCAAACATTGTAGAACAGATGAAAGTTCTTCAGATGAGTTAAATTTGCAAAGAAAACTGTCACAATAAGAAAAAGTACTGCTGAATCAATGAATCAGACGTTCATCATCAACTGACTGCTAATCATATAATATGCTGATCAGAAGTAATCAGTAAAGATGATGAGTCTGCGTCACTTACTAAATCTTCAAGAACGCTGATCAAAGTTCTGATAACAGTGAAATGTTAAGTTAAGCATGTCAATTCTTTCTCAACATCTTCTTCAATCATTACATCGTTGTTTACTTTTATACAGTCATTGCAGATCACGAGTGAATCAATCAGCATAGCAAATGTATTGACGTTGCAAATGATATAAAGAGCAACAGTTGAAGAAGAAAGAAAGATCGAAGAGCGAAGAATTAGACAAAAGAGAAAGAATCAACAAAAGCAGATGAATAGTTGTAATAAGCTGAAGATGCTCAAGAAGACTGAAACTTCTTTTATGCTCAATTGATATTGACATACATTGTCTGTTCATTCTAGCAGTTCTGTTCAGAACGATGATTTTCATGATTATATCTTCTGACATGTCTTCAGAGTTAATAACACTCAAACATGTTTTTTTGACACATTTTCAATAAGCTGAATGCTCAATATTATGATCTACAAACAATACAAAGTTGAAAAGAGCGCGATGAAAGTCATTGAAAAAGCTTAAACATATTTGCTGACATTGATATACAGCTGACTTATGATGTCAGCAAGTATGCTCGCTTTAGAGATTCTGATTCAGATGACAAATTGTCATTCAAATCAATGATTAAAAATACATCAACAGCATGCTCTACATCTTCTACATCAGCTCAGCAAGCTTGTGCTTCAACAGTGCAAACATGAAGTCATTTATATAATTCTCAAGCTTGAAAATCTGCTTTAAAATCTCAAGTCAAGATCTCAGTCTTGCAAATATCAATCGAAGATGAAAGTTTGAAGAAGATGAAGAAAATGAAGAAAATGAAGAAGACTTTAGATGATTATTTAGAGATAGCGAAGAAGCATGATGAGCTTGACTATAATGAGTCTATTTATATCTAGATATTATCTGAATATATGAACTATGTCAGTCAGACGAAAAAGTGCTTCAAAATCATCAACTCGCTCTCTTTGTGACTTGACTGCTACTCTTAGAAATTCATCAAATTTCTCGTTAAATTCATCATATCATCAAACAAGCTGATTATTTCTTTTAATTCAAACTTTCAACATTGAAAATGAGTTTTCTATGAGATTATAGTCAGGCGAGTAGAATGACAATTTGACAAGATGCATCTCAAAGCTTTCACATAACTCATTGAGTTCTGCTGATTGATAAATTCTAACATTATTCATAATCATTACTGAACGTAATTCTATCTCTTCAGAATTGCATATAGAAAGTATCTGTGATCACATGAAGTTCAGAAAGATCTCTTTTGTTATGAAGTTGTGATGCATCTCTCATGTAATGTATTCATCAATGAAAAATGCTGATAAAATGCTTCATTTTTTCAATTATTTTAGACTTTGAATGACGTGCAGAGATAAATCAATTGAGACTCAGTCATACTTTCAATCAGCTAATGAGCAAGCATTAGCATGATTAGAAAGAGTAAAGAAGAAAAGAAAGTTGAATCTATCTGTTCACTTATAAGCAACGCTTTCATCGAGAAAGACTAGCTGATCAGATGTTCAGTTCATAAATCATCATTTTCATTCACTGCAAAGCTTCTCATCATGCTCAGCAGCGACTCTTTGAATGATCTTTCTGCTGTATCTAGCTTCTTTGAGCAGTCTGCTGATCATGCTTTGACTGATGACAATGTCAAACTTGTTGTACAGAAATCAGATCATGTCATTCTGATAAGTGATGAGTTGTTGACTGAGAAAGTCAAGAAGCTTCTGAGCATGATACTCACTCAAAAGTCTTGATTTATTAATTGTATTAAATGCAGATATTACATTGCTGAAATGAAGATGTTTTTTACACATATGATTAATTTGCTGTCTGATAACATGAGTGACTTTGTGTATGAACGTTGTGCTATCATCATGAGCTAGATGAAACTGAATCTCGTCTCTAAGATTCTGAGTAAGAGCTTAAGACATGATAGATAGAACAGAATTGCTCTCGTGTAAGATTAAGATTTGTATAGCTTCAAAAATAAAGCTTTGAGATATTTTGAAAGTGTGAGAATGATATTTAGATATTTGCTCTATTTGCATCAAATTTGAGGCTGATTTGTGAGTTTTTCCCGTCAAATTCGCTAAAACTCGAAAACTAAACTAAACTTTCAAATACAACGATATTCATCTGAAGATCTGCTTTTCGCAGCTTTCACAGAATGAGCTTGACATGAATTTCATGCTTAAGTTCATTATCAAAATAAATCAAGATGTCATTCAGATAAGCTGTACAAAACTTATTTAAATGTTTGTAAAAAGTATTATTGATGTACTTCTGAAACAAGACAGACTTATTACATAGATTGAAAAGCATGACTAGATACTTGAATAATTCAAATCAAGTGCAAAAAATGATGAGAACTTCATCTTTTTCTTTAATTCAAAGTTGATTGAACGCAGAAATGATATTCAACTTGATAAAGATTTTAGTTTAACTTAAATGATTCAGCATTTCTGAGATCAGAAACAGAGAATATTGATTCTTGATTGTGATAGCATTCAAATCTTGATAGTTCACGCAGAAGCAAAGTTCTTTTTTGAGTTTCTTGATAAAGAGAACAGAGATGATCATCTGAAAGTGACTGACTTGAATGAAATCTTTGCTCAAATTCTCATTTAAATAACAACGAAGTTCTAGAATTTTATCACGACTCATGTTGTACAAAGCGAAGACTGAGAATTGAGCATCTTCTTTAAGATGTATAACATGATCATGAGCTTAATGCAAAGACAAGATATCAACGTTCTTCTTGAAGAAGATGTTTAGAAACTTGAAATATTTAAATGATAGAATTGTGACTGAATCAACATTCTTACTTTGTTAATAAACTTTAAAATCTTCTTGTGTCATGAATGCAGTCAAATGAAATTTCTTTTTCATTTGATGAAGATTCAAATAATGATTCTTATCATATGTACTGTTTTGAGAATGAGATGAAAACTGAGCAAGAGTTGAGCTGTTCTTTGAATAAACAGTTAAAGTTGCATGACGTGATTTTGACTCATCAGAGTTTAAACTAGAAGACAAGATTGATTCAAGATTCAAGAAAACATTGATTTTCTTTAAAATGATACTAAACATTTCAATGTCTTTGACATGAGCAGCATGATCAAAGCTTCAAGCTTTCAACTCAATTATGTCAAGTTGTATAAAAGATTGATTGAATTGATTTGCTTGAAAGATAACAGAAGTTTTAAAGAGAAAAGAATTTTGACACTTGATTTTTGATGAGTATTCTTTTTAAATGACTTGAAGAATATGATTAAAAGCTTCTTGTTTCAGATGAGAAACAAGATTGAACGAGATTTGTTTCTTGTGAATGAGTTGAGTATTAGTTGACTTTTCATGAGTGAATGAGAAGTTATATTGCTTCTTGTGAATAAATGAGAAATTGAGTTACTTCTTGCAAGTGAATTGAGAATTGAATTGCTTCTTGTGAACGAACTGAAAACTGAGTTACTTCTTACAAGTGAATTAAGAACTGAATTGCTTCTTGTGAGTAAACTGAAAACTAGATTGCTTTTTGCAAGCAAATTGAGTGCTGAATTGCTTTTTGTGAATGATTTGTAAATTGAATTGCTTCTTGTGAGTAAATTGAAAACTGAGTTACTTCTTTTGAGTGAATGAAAGACTAGATTGCTTTTTGCAAGCAAATTGAGTGTTGAATTGCTTCTTGTGAATGATTTGTAAACTGAATTACTTCTTGTGAGCAATCTGTAGACTGAATTGCTTCTTGTGAGTAATTCGTGAACTGAGTTACTTCTTGTGAGTGAATTGAGAGTGAGACTGAAAAGAAGCTACTTTGTTAACTTTAAGCGAGAAATTTTCTTCTTGTTGATTAAAATTATAAATCTTGATGAGAAATTAATAACAATGATTAAGACAAAAGAAGAAAAACAAGATGAGAATATTGTGTTCAAAATTGACATCAATGACGTGATGATGAAGTTATGATAAACTCATGATGATGAAATATTGACTTAATTCAATGACATAGAAGAATAGTTTTTCAATATGTTTATTGAGAATTATTGTGATTTCAATGACATGAGTAATGTCATTAATTAAAGCGACTTAATCATTAAATTCTCAAAGTCTGCAAGAATGAATTAATTGATGCAAGAAAAAATGATGTTGTTGTGTGAAGAATTTATTCATAAAGACATAAGTGAAGATTTCACTATCAATCAGAGTAAGAGTAAAAACTTTAAATTGAGCTTGATGTAAAATACAGAATATTATTATGTAACTATCTTCAAATGTTGAATTGAATTCAAAGAGTTTTAAGACAGATTTAGCAGAAAACTTTCTATATGATTGAAGTGAGAGTGAAAAGATTGAGATTAGTAGACAAGATGATATATATACAGATTTTTGAGCATGACTTAGCTCAGAAACTAAACTTTTCTTGCAGACAGCAAGACTTTTTTATTTATACTGATGATATCATTGTTGTAAATGTTCATGATACACAAAGTGAAGAACTTTTTATTTGAGCATTCTTTAATGATTTTGCTTAAATGTTGCAACTTGCAATAGTAGCATAGCTTTCACTTGTTGCAAATTTTCTTGATTTCAGAAATGATCAAAGTCTTATCTTGAATGATGATAATGATGAAGTTTAAATTCATTGATTCATTGAAAAACAAGAGAGAAAGAGACGAAAATACTGTTAAAACAACAGTCATAAAAATGATAATCTTTGAATCTTAAAAATTACTAGTCAATGCAGAGATGTTCTTGACTTTGATGAATGAAATGATGATGAAGATGAAGCAAGATTAATGATGCTTAAGCTGCTGAAGCTCTTCATTAATGTTAAAGAATACTTAAACTCATTGATGAAAGATGAATGATAGAATTTCATCAAGATTTCATCAGAAGAAAATAATGACTTAAGTGAAATAATTGACATTGTGCTTCAAACAATCAATCAATGAAAAATCTTTCATCAATAATAATAAATTCATACATTCTTGTGACATCAATTAAATTGACTCATGAGAGACTCTATGCTACTTGTATTGAGTGAACAAAACTCTCTGAAATAGAAAATCACTCGCAGTCTATACGACTGCTTCATGCAGTCGAAACAGTGAGTTTTAAGACTATGTATCAAATTTGTTCACGTTGATTGCACATTAAAGAATGAATGTTCTAGTCACTCTAAATTGCTTCAAGAGCTTTGTTTTCATCATCATTTTCGCTACTGCTCTGAGATTCTTCGTGATGACGATGATTATTCAATAGTTCAAGAAGTCAGCATCTTGTAGCATTCTTGATCGCAGATGCAATCAGTTCGAACAATGCATGAGTACATGCTTCGTCGTCTGATGACTTCATTCGCAGTCGCATCGCAAACTATTCATGTCTGAAATGTTTCTAGAGTGCAGATAAGCATTCAGATCTATGCGTTCGATTCTGATGTGCATTGCAAGAATGCTTTCTGCTTTCTAAAGATCATCACGCATCTTTATCATCTTATTGCTCAGATGCAATCTTTGTGCTGAAATTGCATTGACATCTGCGACGCGTTCTCTGTACTTTTCTCATCGTTGATTTCATTGATCTTTGTGATACTGTGCTATTGCGATGCTATCGCTTATTGAAGTTGTCGCAGAGAGAAATAATCATCTGCGTCTCATCTGTATTCTTGTGCCTTCTCAAATTGAGTTGTTCAGAAGCATTACTTTCTTGATGATGAATGAGCGAGAAATGACGTGATTAACTCTCGTTAAACGAACGCGTATTAGTTCGCATGCTTGTCTGATCTCTTGCGTTTGATCGTTGATTCAACTGTGTAGCGTGATCTTGTTCTGTAAGATGTTCAGATGAACATGTAGCGAACTTGTGTATATTTCTGTCTTTAGAGTTTCAATGCTTACTCTTTTGAATGCTTCTGCAACGTGATGCAGAGTCTGATTCTGAAGTGTTTCTAATCTGCGTTTTTTGTTCGACAGTTCATCTTTCTTGTCGCGCTGATGTCAGACTGACGCTTCGAATGCAATTTCTGATCTCACTATCGCTGAGTATACTTGTTTCGCTTTTGTGAAGATAGCTTCTCATGTGAAGACTTCAAGATAACTAAGTGTCAGCATTCTTGTGACGTGATTTGTCTCTATTTGTCTAAGATGCGCGTTTCATTGCAGTTTCATGTTCAGTTGCATCTTTAGAACTTGTACATCTGATTTTGATTTGATAACTGAGTTTTCTATTTGTATGCTAGTCGTCATGTTGAATCTCTTTGATTTTCTAGTGAAATGTGTGAGCTCATACTTTTTTGATACGAACGTTGCGTTATGAGTGCAAGCTCATTTCTCGCAAACGTTGTGTGCTTTGCTCAATGTTCTGCAAATTTCTTCAGTGAATCTGTCGTAGACTAGAATGTTAATATCATTTACGAAGTCAAGCACTTCGATTTTAATTTTCAGTGCTTCGCATTTTTCAATTAGACTTGCGTTGAAGAATAGAAAGAAAATTGATGAAATGAGAAATTTCTGCGATATGTCTGCGTTTATCTTGCGCATGTCACTCGTTTGTTCATCGAATATTAGCAATGTCTTTCGATTCTTTAGAAAGCTGCGTGTTCATTTGATTATGTAGCTCGATGTTCTTTTCATTTTCAGCATATGCAGAAGTCTGACGTGTGTGACTTGATTGAACGCTTCGACGACGTCTAAGCTTAGCATGAAGATCACATATTTGATTTCACAGTCTCACACTGTGTGAACTTGATCTATTAGTAAATTTAACGTTGAGATCATGAATTGCTTGCATTTCACTTTCATTTGAGCATTTGATAGCATGTGATGAATTTAAACTATGTCACTCAGTCTTTTCATCATGATCGACTTCAGCGCTTTGCTCATGATATTGAGCAAAGCAATGAGTCGATACGTTTTTGAATCGATATAGTCGCTTTTCTTCAATTTGTGTAGTACTATTGTCTGAGTCTTTTTGAACTGCTTTGAATGATACTTGTGTGTTACGCATGCGTTGAATAAACTCGTCAATACTGAGATCAGTTCTGCAAGATTCGCTTGAAGCGCTCTGTTTAAAATATCTGAAGCGTCTGACGCTTTGTCTGCTTTCATTCATCTGATTGTCTGCTTCATTTCATCTTCTGTGATGCGTGAATTGAATGAGACTGTCAGAGATATGAATGACTCTGCGATGTCGCTGACATTCACTTGAGAAGATGAGAGAAAGAACTTTTCTTGCAGAATCTCGATTTTTTTCTTGAACGTCGTTATCATATGATTGATGTCGCTTCGCTTCAGTGATGAAAACTGAGAAAGCCTTTTAAATAGCTGACTTTCGATTCTAGCTCATTTTGCAAAGCATCATATTGATTTGAGTGTTTTGCACAGTTCATGCATTTGTGATCTGAAGTGTGCACATTTCGTTTGTTGAATGATCTTGTTTTTATGATCATTGTATTTCAAATATTCATTTCACGCTTCTGATGTGTCTTGTGTTTTTTATATGATTCACAGTCGTCTTGATTTCATTACTACTTCGAAGCAGCTTTGATTTCAAAAGTCTCTTGCTCAATTTGATGACTTTGTCAAGAAGATAGATTTCTCGATGATCTTCTGTAACACTCTGATAATCTTGCACACTCTGTCATTCATCATAGTCTTGTCGTCTAGAGAGCGTTTCAAAGATAGATGTATTTGCAGATAAGCACTCAATGCTTCTGTATTCATTTTTTTTCAAAGTCGTTGAGTCGAGAATTGCACTGAGATTGTTTGTAAACATAACTCTGTGATGATCGAAAGATGATTTGATCTCTGATGCAGATCGGTTCATACCTTGCACTTGCATGTCATGAACTGTATTTTCTCGCTGCTAAAGACTAGATCAATCGTCGTAAATTGATTGTGAGCTTCGCGAGTAATAGTGTCTGATTTCAGCAATAATTTCAGCCTTGCATTTGTAATGATGTTTAACAGAGTATCAGTCATCGTATGACGAGTGAAGCATCTTCGTCTCTCTCAGTGAGAATGATGTAGATTGAAATCTTCTACGATCAGTTGTTTGCAGTCATTCTTGAGTAGTTCGTTCAAACGAGAAATGATTGAAAATCTCTCTGTGAATGTAGTAGACAGTGAGCATGAATTGTAGACGTTTAGAAGTCTTAGCGTCTGCGTTTCGTCGTCTGCGTTGCGAGTTAATATTCTGATTGAACAAATGTCTGACTCAGCTGTTTCTACTATTTATTGATTGAGTCTTAAACATTTGTTAACGTATATGCATGTTCTTGATTGAGATGACGAGTTTTTCACTAGGTGAAAGAAGTTGTGTGCTGAACTAAATGATTGCAAGTCGTTGTTGTTGCGACCTTGCTTCTGTATAGCTACTATGTCGAATTCGCGAACTTCTCTGTCAATTAGAAACGATTCTTGAATTTTTAATGACTTTCTGATGTTGTACTGTAGAATTCGTAGAAAAGATTGTTTCGTCATAGAGTTATTCGTAGCTAAATCTTTCATCAAAGAACATTCTTTCTTTTGATAAAAGAAATTGTAATAATCAATAAAGTTATTCATGTCTTGCTTCAGAGTTTCATGAAGATATAAATGAGCATCTTCTGTCTTGAAAGAATTGTTGCAGTAATAATGCAATTTGTGTCATTAATCTGCAAAGATGAAAATGATACAAAGATCATTGACTTGATATTGACTTATTAGCTTGTGAATCTTCTTATTTATGATAAATCATGACTCGACATAAATGATCTTGACTCGATGAAAGAAGTAATGATTATCATTCATGTTCATGCGCTGTATCAGACTCTGCTTTCATGCATTTAATCAATCTTTGTTTCTTTTATATTTAAATATGTTGAGAAGCTTCTTGAATCTAAAAGTAATGAAGACAGCAACAGAATTTGCAAAAAGATGAACAATAAAAAGAGATTGATTATTCAAGATTTGTGTGATGATTTGAGTTATCATTGCAAGAGATTGAGAATTCAATTTTATATAAACTGAAAAATTGAGAATGATGAATAAAAATGAAATGATGATATCATGTTGTTGAACTTGATTTTAAAGCTTACGCATTATGCAAAAGATTTTAACTGAATTTTCAATCATACTTTAAATGAACTGTTTGACAGCATGCTCATCATTGATTGAAAGATTGTGAAACGACTTCATTGAAGCAAAAGAATAACTAGATGAGATTTCAATATATGAAAACGTTGCAGAAAGTATAAATCTTTCATAATGTCAAAGACTGAGCTAGATTAAAAATACTATTAATATAAAAGACTGATATTATTATTACTTTGATAAAATTTAAATACAAGACAATACATTAAATAATGTACAAGATGAAAGATAAAAAGTGAAAGAAAAGAATAAAAATTCAACTTCTATATACATGAATTGAGCAAAATCAAGACTAAACAATAGTTTTATGATTTAAGATTGCAAAGATTTGTGCACACAATTGAGATGATTGAAACAGAATTGCTGAAACTAGATTAAAATGATGATGACTAAATTGATGACTTGATTCATTGAACTGCAAAACAGATTCAATGAATTGAGATTATTTAAAACATTGATGATTTATGTTTTAAATTGAGTTGATGATTTGACATCATGACAATACATATCATCTTGTTTACTAATATCAGAAACTGAGCTAAACTAAAGATACTATCAATATAAAAGATTGATATTATTATTACTTTGATAAAATCTAGATACAAGACAATACATCAAATAATGTACAAGATAAAAGACAAAGAGTAAAAGAAAAGAACAAAAGCTTAACTTTTATATACATGAATTAAGCAAAATCAAGACTAAACAATAGTTTTATGATTTAAGATTGCAAAGATTCATGCACATAATTAAGATGATTAAAACAAAATTGTTGAAACTAAATTAAAATAATGATGATTAAATTAATGACTTGATTCATTGAATTAATTTGATTTGAATTGAATTTATAAACTCTTGTGACATCGATTTAGACTTGACTCATGAGAGAAACTATGCTATGTGTATTGAATGAACAAAACTCTTTGAGAGAGAAAATCGCTTGTTGACTACACAACAACTTCACGTTGTTGAAACAATAAATTGACACTGTGTTATCAATAATGAATCTATAGCTTCTATTCAGCATGTGACGCTTGAGTAAACTCTTATGAATGTCTGTGCTGTTTATTATAACACATCGTCTTTGCTTTGCTCTTCATTGATGATATTCTATACAATGATGTTTTGATTCAATTCTTGATTCAAAGACGAAAGACGTTTCTTTGCACTCATGATGCTCATGATTGTAACGCAGAAACTGTGTTCTCTTGCTTAATGATTGTCATTCATTGAGCAAAGAAATGTGTGATGAAAAAGAGATGTACACAATGAGAAAATAAAGTGTGATTGTACTGAATAACTCTTTTCTTCTTTTGATTTGACTTATGTCATGTAGACGTTGAATAGATTGTTAGTATAAATGTGTAATTGCAATCATTCAATGTCTATTGAAAATATGTTGTATACGTTGCATGCAACATACATAAAGCACAACTTCTATGCTGATTTTTTTCTTGAACTCAAGAAGTTACTCAGAGAGAGTTTCTTACAATAGATTCACAGTTCAAGACAAATGAAATCTTTCACTACTCAGATTTTGACAGTTTACTTCTTAAGCATGAGTTGCAGACGTTTCGTCTGCAATATGCATGTGTATCACAGTTGATTTCTTCTTTAATCACATTGACATGCGTTATTGTTCTTTCAAGCTATACAGATGATGTTTTTGACTAGAGATTGATTCTATCATTAAGACATTCAAGAGTCAGAGTTCAGTGAAAAGATGAGATTATCAAGATTGACAGTTGTCATCATTGTATATCATGTCTTGCAAACACTCACTTTGCTTGAAAGTGTGCAACTCATCTGTTTCATGTTATCTGTAAAGATTTCTCTCATGCAGATTGACTGTGTTTTGCAAAAATGTTCATATGCTACACTTTTAATCAGACAACATAGTTTGATCATTCTTTATTAACTCGCTTGTGTTTCTTTTTTTTTAACGAAGTCTTCTCATCAGCATATTGCTTTTATATAAAATGTCTGTGTCTGAACATCTGTTAAATGATATTAATGAAACTTTTAAGTTTACTCATATTGAATTTAATGAATTTCATGAGTTGCTCATGTTGTAGTAATAGACACGCAGTCTTAACAAGATTTATATGTAGTTAGCATGTAAATTTAAAGAATGTTTGTGATTCAAGTTTTTTCTGCTAATCATTCTCAATAAATTAAACACAAAAGTGTTTTGTTTCAGTTCTTGTCATCATGATAACAAGATACTGAATTGAATGATTTTCATAAGTAATTTTTCTCATAGTTCTGCATTCTATTTAACTTTCTCATCTGCGTGCAGATTGCTTATAACATGTGCATTGAGATTATTAAAGTCTGTGCAATCACGAAAACTTTGCATGCGATCAACGCACAGCACTTCATCATCACGTAACATCTTGATGTCATTCAAACTTTTGATAATCTCTAGACTTTACTGTAGCTAAACAGTAGATTCGTAATCAGCATCGCGTACAAATGAGTTTCATTGCTGATCTTATTATTATTAATAATAATAATAATAATAATAATAATAAATTCATACATTTTTATGACATTGATTAAATTAACTCATGAGAAACTTTATGCTATTTGTATCGAGTGAACAAAACTTTCTGAAATAGAAAATCATTCACAATTTATATGATTATTTCATGCAGTTAAAACAGTGAGTTTTGAAACTATATATTAAATTTGTTCACGTTGATTGCATGTTAAAAAATAAATGTTCTAGTCATTTTAAATTGCTTCAAGAGCTTCATTTTCATCATCATTTTCATTACTACTCTGAGATTCTTCATGATGATGATGATTATTCAATAATTTAAAAAATCAGCATTATGAAATGACAAGATCTTTTTACGTGAAACTGCATAGTAGAAGATAATAAGATAACATTCTATCAATGATAGAACTAATTGCTAAGAAATGAAAGCAAGAACTCGTAAAGTTTTCATCTTCTATCAAGTTATTATTTCTATTCACTCGTTAACTTCTTTGATCTAATCTTGCAAGCTAGTTTTGCAGACATGCATCATTTATAGTTGATGAGATGCATTCTCACAATTGCATTTTCTTTTAAAGATTCAATCTTTGAATCTTCATAACATCATATTGTCTTCTTGTAACTGATAACATAGTCATGACTTCTTCAACGTTCTAACATCTGTGTAGAAATGTCGTGAGTTGATCATGTTAACAAGCATAAACAGAGCTAGTGCAAGATTGTTGATATCAACTTTTCAGCTTTGCTTTCTTTCTTTCTTTCTTTTCTTCTTGTCTCATCTTAGCATATTCTTTCATGAGTACTGCTTTTTCAAACCGATGAAGCATGAGATTTGCTATGTGTATTTTGCATAGCTTGCAGCTCATAATATGAACTTCTTTCGTTGCAGCATTATTGTGATGTGAGTCAACTCATGAGTTAACGTGAGTGACATAGCAATATCAACATCATCATTATCATCATTACTATCATGATAAGTAGCAGCATTCGCGCTCATTGAGATCATGCTAACATGCTCACGCAGTCTGCTCATTTTCTTGAAGTGTACATTTTTCTTCACGTTGTCATCGTTGCAACATTTATCACATCTGCTTCTTCTACTTCTTCTGCTTTCTTCATGTCTGTTATGTTAATGACTGAGCTTACAACTTCTGATAAACATATTTATCTTTGCATATTTTGATAAATGTTGATGTATATTAAATCATCATGATCAGAAGATTTGATGCTATCGCTGCGTTCATCATCTGAACGTAGTGATGATTCATACATGTCGTGCTCTCATTGAGCGTGCTTGCAAATGCAAGCATTGCTTTGAAGAGAAACATAATTACATGATGAATCTAGTCTTGCATCTTCTTCAGCTGATGATGCATCACGCTGCGTGAATGATAACTCAACATTTCATCACTTACGCTCAAGATCATCTCATTCTTCATCTTCAATAATGAGAGAGTGAGTAGTTTTTCTCTTCAGCATGTGAGATTGTATTTAACAGTTGAGTAGAGATTCTCATTTCTCTCGTTCTCATCACTTCTCATCATCATCATGTTACTTCATCTTCATCTTGTAAGTATTGACTGAAGCAAACAATGCATGATGAGATTCGCTGATGAATAAATAGCTTTTTTCTTCACTTCAATGTTTTCGCTTGTGATCATTGATCACTTCTTTTCTTCGCTCTTTCACAACGTTTGTTATCTTTTTTTTTAAAAAACATATGTTATGTAAGATTTTATAATTGTAGTTTAGTATTAATTTCTTAAACTTGCGTCTTTGTGCTTTTGATACTTTCTCAATCGTGATTCTTACGTGATTTGTCTTTCTTTTTTCTCTTTGACTTTTTTGCAGTTAACTGATGTACTTGTCTTTCTATCTTGTAGTTCTCAATGATTTTCATTGATTTTCAGAAGTTTTCATAGAAAGATGAATCAATTCATTGAACTAAATACTCAATCTTTTCTTTCTTGATTCACTGATCAAGTATCTTTTTTATCTTTCATTTCTCTTTCTCTTTTACAAGAATGATCTGCAACTTTAAATTCTCATCACGCAAGTGTCAGAGTTTCAATAAAAAGACATGAAAAATTGAGTGAATTGCATCATATTTCTCAGATAGTTTAAACTTATATGCTTGCATGTTGATCTTCTTCAATATTCTGAATGATTTCAGTTGTTTGTGATCAATCTTTTTCTTTGATCGAAGTGTATGAATATTTATACTTTGCAAAAGCATTTTGTCTTTCATCTGAAAGCTTGCAGCTTTATGATGAGCATTATAATACTTTGCTTACTGCTTTGCTACTCATTTTTATAGTCTCATTAAATGTTCTCTAATACTTCGTAGTCATTCTGCTCACTTCATAGTTAAGAATGTCTTTTTCTTTAAAGCTCTGTTCTCAGATGTCTCTGCGAAGCTCGCAATGTATTTCTTTAAAAGCTCATGTGAAGTTTTTTTAATACTAGCGTGTATGCTGTTGTTATATGCAAACGTCATCATTGACAAAAACTTTGATCAATTATTCATCTTGTAATTGAAATACACTTGCAGATAATGCTCAAGCATCTGATTTTGTCTTTCTGTTTGATCATTGATTTATGAATGAAATGCAATGCTTAACTTTCATTTCGCTTCAAGATGTCAACATAGAGTGATTCAGAAATGATTGATAAACAGTGAGTCTTGATTTAATATAATGCTTTGCATTATTTCATGCTGAAATATGAATTTTTATCATAGCAAATTCACAAGTCTCTTGACGTTCAGATATTTGATCGTTAAAATATAAATTGCATGCTTGATCAACTTATTTATTATTATCAATATAACATCACTTGTTTTTTCAATGTATGAATTCTTTGCAGAGAGCATGTCTGTTATGAAATTCATGATCATTGTGTGAAATGAATTCATGCTCTTTGAAGATATAAACATCAGCTTCTCATAGAGTTTATGATGATGCACTTGCACTCGCTGACAGTCTGAACAGATGTGAACATATTTCATCATCTTTTTGAGCATTTTCAATCAGTAATATTTTCTTCTTATTGCAATCTTGATACAAGCATGTGTGAAATGATCTGCTTCAAAATCATCATGATTCATACGCAGAATCTTATTTCTTGTAACAGAGTCATTGAATACATAAATTGCAAGATCACGACGTAGCAGTTCATCATTTCTCATACTTCATTTTGAAAGCTCATTCTTTCTAGATGTGAATTGTTAACATCACTTCTCATTCATAATAAAGACATCTCTTTGTTGTAACTTCAGCAATTATGCAGTTATTAATTCACTCATCTTTAAATAAAATCTCTTCAACTTCATAATTTGATGAATCAGAAGTTGAAACAACGCAGTGTCTAAAATTCTGCAAGATTTAGCGAGTACTTTCTCATTCAAACACATGACTCAAGTATCTGTAATAATTATGTCATTCAATTGCATCGTCAATGCTGCAAGTTTGATCGCTGTTAAAACTTCTTCATTCTCTAGCAGCTTAAATTGACATTTCTGATTACGAAGTTTGTTTTGCAAAGTAGATAGAAAATAATCATTATTCTTCTTGCTATCATTTGATTTCATGATGTTGAATCTTTTTGACGACGCATTTGCAAAGTTTAATTTGTCTCTGCAATATTTTATATGAAAGTCAAACGCAGTTAATTTCTCAGCTCAGCACATCTGTCATGCATTGAGCTTTTTCATCATCATAAAGTAATGAAGATTATTATGATCTGTTATCACACATATGAGTCGCTTGCTATTCTGAAGATAGTGTCATCAGTTCTTAAAATCAAGAACTATAGCATACAGCTCTTTATCATGCATGTTTCATTGTACTTCAGCTTTTTTGAACTTATAACTATAGTATGCAATGAGATATCATTGATCAGTCTTGTTCTTCTGATTAAGCACATCTTCGACTTTGCGATTTGATGCATCGATCTTCATGTAAAGATCTGCATCTCAATCGTAGTGTTTTAAAATGAAAATATTGACAAAGACTGCTTTCAATCTTTCAAAAGCTTTTCTTGCTTTTGATGTCATTGCAAAGAATGAACAAATCACTCTCTTCTTCGCACTCTTGATTAAATCTGTTAAGAACATGATGATTTGAAAAAATTCTTTTATAAATCATCAATAAAATCTTGTAAATCTCAAGAATATGAGAATGTTCTTTGCAGACTCAAGCTCAGATCAGCTAGTGATTACATCAATATAAAACTGTTTCATCTGAATATCTTTTTACTTTATCACGAATCTCAGAAAGATAACTTTGCTACGATTGAAAGTGCATTTTGACAGCTTAATATACAGTCAATATTTCAGTAACGCACGAAGAATCTTGCATACATGCTCTCAATGCTGCTCTTTCGTCTTAAAGTATACTAAGATGTCATTCAAATATATCACGCAGCAAATATTCATGAATGACTTAAGCATGTGATTTACATAAAACTGAAAGATTACAGAAGCATTTATCAGTTCAAAGAGCATCATCTGATACTCAAACTGATTGTAACGTATATGAAAAATCATTTTTCATTCATTGTTCTTGCAAATTTGAATGCAATGATAAACGTTGTAAATATCAATTTTGATAAAGTGTTTTGCATGAGCAAAGCGATTCAACGTCTCAAACAGTAGAAACAATGAATAATTGTTCTTTACTGTTATTTTATTGAGATCATGATAGTTCATGCATAAATGAAGACTTTCATTCAACTTTTTTACAAACAACACAGATGCTTCTGCAGAACTACTTGATGAATTAATTCATTTTTTCTCTAGCATGCTGTTTAAATAGTTTTATATTGCAGTGAACTCATCTCATGTCATCTTATAAATAGATTCAATGCAAAACATTTTGCTCTTCATCAAATCAATGAGATGTTTTATCTGATCATGGGTGTTCAAACTATCAGAAAGAATCTCAGAAAACACTTTCTTAAAATCTTGAATAACAAAAAGTATCTTTGATTCTTTTACTTGAAGCGCATTGCATCTTGCAGTCTGATGATCTGCATTCTATGATAAATCATTTGTAGATAGCAACTGATAAAGCAAAGTTACATAAGTCTCTCTTCTTTTCTTAGTTGCAAGCATTGTCAGCTCAACAAATTTCAATATCTTGCACAGATTAACTTGTATTTATCTTGCATGCTGAGTGCTGTTTTCTTGATATGATCAGCGACGTTCGCGTCAACAAATATTCAAGTCAATCTCATTTAATCATGAATAGTCAAGAATCATATCATATTCTTGCATGTTCACAGCATGAAACTCAATGTTTCAGCTTTTGCAAACTTTCTTATAATCAATCAACTCAATATCAATCTGATGTGTATCATAACAGAGAATTCAATGATCATTGATCATTTGAATCTGTTTCAGAATTGCATGATTCTTTAATAACTCATGCTTTTTTACTCATGATTACAATATAAAATTTCGCTCAACTTCAAAATGAATAAGACAGTGAGCTTTGCACATCTTTTCAGAAGCATTTGTCAATACTGATATCATCAATGCATATGATAATCATTTTTTCGTAATTATATTTAATGATTTGATGATGAACATCAAACTTTCTTTTTTTTATTTCTTCATCATGATTGCAAGTCTCTTGTCTGAATGTGTAGTTGAAACACATCAAATTATTAATCTTGTGTTTCATTTTCTTGCATGATCAGCACATAAGATTGAATGAAGCAACATCTTACTTGAACTCACTGAACTTGAGTGTTGCATTGTCTTTAAACTGCGTGCTTAAAGCAAAGAACTTCAAATTCTTTGTTGCAACGATAAACTTTATCTTCTTATGCAAGAATTAAAAACTCTTCTGAGATGTTACACTCTCACTTTGCTGTGAATGTAATTTCAACAATACATCAATGTTTTACAAATGCAAGTCAATGTTTATAAAATGCTTTAGCAGATCAACATAATTGATAGAAATGTATAAAATGCAAAAAAACTCATTCATGATAATTTTGTTAATCTTCATTCGCAAGTACATTATGCAAGTCTCATTAAATATATGATAGTTCAGATCTACATATAGTTTGATAAAATATTGCTTGAAATTCGCGATGCTTTGATCAGCTTGCTGCTTCACAATCTTAAGTCAACATTCTGTTTGAAAGTTATGAATTTCAGAATTGCTAAGTTTAGCATGTAAATATTCAATGTAGTACTTTCAGTTAAGTATCTCATCATGATTATGCATGCTCATCACATGATCTCATCACTAATTGCAAGACTTCTTTGACAAGTATGATGCAAATCATTGCAGCTTCTCTTCTTTCATGATGAAATCAAATAATGTCATGATTATGAAGTTTTTGCAGTCTTGCAGTCAAAACATTAAGAAGTTGTAATTTATGATGCTTTGCTTTTTAGACTTGCAAGATTGATTAACACGCTTGCATGCATTGCTTTAATAATGATCATCATTATGTTGACATCAATGATCAGAAATTGATCAAGTCTTTCGCTTGAGTTTTGATATATAAAGTTGCAAGACAAGCAGTATGTTTTGCGTCTTCAGATTCTTTAACTGCTTGTGTACTTCGCTTGCTGATCATCAAAAGATATGATTTGTCTGTTCATTAAATTTTTGCAACTTGAACTTTTCATCTGCATGTTCAAATGCATGATTCTCAAATCTGTTTTGACAAGATGATAAATTCTCAATGTGAAAGAAGTTATTACTTCTTTCAATCATGCAACTTTTAATGAATCATTGCATGTTTGACATCTTTTACTGAGCAGCTTCGTGCAAATAAAGCAATTAAAACTGTGAGACAATGAAATCTCTTTATGTGAAACTGTGTAGTAGAAGATAATAAAATAACATTTTATCGATGATAGAATTAATTGCTAAGAAACGAAAGTGAAAGCTTGCAGAGTTTTCATCTTTTGTCAAGTCATTATTTCTATTCACTTATTAATCTCTTTAATCTAATCTCATGAGCTAGTTTTGCAAACATGCATTATTCATAGTTGATGAGATGCATTTTCACAAGCATCTTGTAACATTCTTGATTGCAGATGCAATCAATTCAAGCAATGCATGAGTACATGCTTCATCATTTGATGACTTTATTTGCAGTTGCATTGCAAGCTATTCATGTCTGAAACATTTTTAAAGTGTAGATAAACATTCAAATTTATGCATTCAATTTTAATGTACATTGCAAGAGTGTTTTCTGCTTTCTGAAAATTATCATGCATCTTTATCATTTTATTGCTCAGATGCAATCTTTGTGCTGAGATTGCATTGACATTTATGATGCATTCTCTGTATTTTTCTCATTATTGATTTCATTGATCTTTGTGATACTGCACTATTATGATGCTATCGCTTGTTGAAATCATTGTGAAGAAGAAAATGCATCATTTGCATCTCAACTGTATCTTTGCATCTTCTTGAATGAAAACATTCAGAAGTACTATTTTCTTGATGATGAATGAGTAAGAAATGACGTGATTAACTTTCATCAGATGAATGCATATTAGTTTACATGCTTGTTTAATCTTCTGCATTCAATCATTGACTTAACTGCGTAGCGTGATCTTGTCTTGTAGCATGTTCAGATGAACATGTAGTAAGCTTGTATACATTTCTGTCTTCAAAGTTTTGATGCTTACTCTTTTGAACACTTTTGCTACGTGATGCTTTCAATTGTTAAATACTAAATATATTATACTATGTATCAAAAATAGTATAATTCTCTTAATTTTTTTGCAATCAATTTTGCAATCAATTTTAAAAGAGTAATGAGCATGTAAAGTGACAAGTACTTTGTAGATAAAGTGATGACTCAGCAACAGTATTTATTAAACTTTACAAGTTATTGCATGAAAGAATTAAAACTTTTTGAAATTAATGAAACAACATTGTTAATTATAATATTAGGTTTAAATCATGACAAGAATGTGCATAAAGCTTTACATAGTATTCAAATTGTATAAAAAATGCAATAATAATAATAATAAATTCATACATTCTTGTGACATCGGTTAGGCCGACTCATGAGGGACTCTATGCTACTTGTATCGAGTGGACAAAACCCTCTGGGGTAGAAAACCACTCGCAGTCTATACGGCTGCTTCACGCAGCCGAAACAGTGAGTTTTAAGACTATGTACCAAATTTGTTCGCGTTGACCGCACGTTAGAGAATGAGTGTCCTAGCCACTCTAAATTGCTCCAAGAGCTCCGTTTCCATCATCATCTTCGCTACTGCCCTGAGGCCCTTCGTGGTGGCATAAAAAATGCAATATTAATAAGAATAAAATTCAATTATATTTATCAAGTTTTTATTTTTGAGAACTTTAAATCAAACTTTTGACAAACTTTTGATAAATACTAGAATTAATCTAGGTTTTTGCACATGACAATACACAGTTTTCGATCATGA
>JAABUH010001540.1_pt1 | contig 24982 bp, 25 predicted proteins | sample 5559121 | NCBI WGS metagenome assembly JAABUH01 (sample SAMN10711871, study PRJNA513364) | rock metagenome | isolation source: Antarctica rocks | place: Antarctica: Victoria Land, Battleship Promontory nord | collected 2015-12-28
CCCACGCCCGTATCTTCGCTTCATCCTTGACGCCGTCCGTTTCGACGCCGCTGCTGACGTCGACGCCCCACGGCCGCACGGCGCCGATCGCCGCGGCCACGTTGTCGGGCCGCAGCCCGCCGGCCAGCGCGACCGGCCTGTCGAGTCCGCGCACAACCTCGGCGGCGACGCGCCAATCCAGGGTCATGCCCGTCCCCCCCCAGCGCGTGGTGCCGTCCGTCCCCGCCGTCCCCGCCGTGTCCAGCACGATCGCGGCCGCGCCGTCGTATCCAGTCGCTATGTGCAGCACGTCGCGCGCCGTCATGCCCTCGCGCACATGGACTACCTTCGTGTACGGCATGCGCAGCCCTGCGCACGCCTCTGCGGTCTCTCCGCCGCTCAATTGGGCCAGATCGAGCCCCGCCGCGCCCGCTATGCGCGCCATGGCCGCCGGGTCCTCGTTCACGAAGACCCCCACGAAGCGCGGCCGGCGCTCGTAGCGGGCCGAGGTTATGGCGCGCGCCTCCTCCACGGTGACGCGCCGCTTGCTCTCGGCGAATAGTAGCCCGACCATGCCGGCCCCCGCCTCCGCCGCGACGCGCGCCTGCTCGACGGTGCGCACGCCACAGATTTTGACAATAGGCGTGATCATCCCTCACCCCCAACCCCTCTCCCGCGCGCGGGAGATGGGGAACCGCTCTGCATGTAGAGAATCCTCAGTGAAGCGCGGGGTGGGGGGTGAGGGCCGTCCGTGGCCCGGCGCACGCGGGGCGACCGGTACCGCGCGCAACTCACGGATGAACCCCGCCGGGTCGGGCGCGCGCACCAGCGCCTCGCCGACCAGCACCGCGCGCGCCCCGGCCGCGACGACCCGCCGCGCGTCGTCGGCGGTGTGGATACCGCTGAGGCTGACCACCGTAGCGTGCGGCGCCAGCAACGGGGCCAGCCGCTCGGTGGTCTCGAGCGAAACGTCGAACGTGCGCAGGTCGCGGTTGTTCACGCCGATCAGGCTCGCCCCGGCCTCCAGCGCGAGCTCGGCATCGGCCTGCGTGTAGGTCTCGACCAGCGCGACCATGCCCAGTTCCGCCGTCTCGCGCATCAGCCGCGGCAACCCAACGCGTCCGAGGACGGCCACGATCAAGAGCACGAGATCGGCCCCGGCGGCGCGGGCCTCGAGCAGGCCATAACGGTCGAGGATAAAGTCTTTGCGCATCACGGGCGTCGACACGGCCGCGCGGATCGCGCGCAGGTCGTCGAGCGAGCCTCTGTAGAACTCCTCGTCCGTCAGCACGGAGATCGCATCGGCCTTCCCCTCCACATAGCCGCGCGCCTGGTCTACCGCGTCCATGTCGAGCGCAATGGCGCCCCTGGACGGGGAGGCGCGCTTGACCTCTGCCATGACGCCAAGGTGGTCCGGCGAGAAGAGATCGAGGGAGGCGGGAGCGGGGGCGGCCGCCCCCGCCGCTTGCCCGCCGGCGGGGTCGGTCCGAACATCCGCGCCCTCGGGACGAGCCGCCGCGTGTCGCGGCGAGCCGGCGGACAAACGCGACGCCGGCGCGTCCGCGGCTAGGCGCTCCAGCGCGGTCTCAGACACCTCCGCGCGCCGGTTCGCCAGCTCGCGCCGCTTGTGCGCGACGATGCGCTCTAGAAAACTGCTGCTCATACCTGTTTCTCCCGCGCCGCCTCGGACGCCAGCCGGTTGCTGATGGCCCGCCACTGCTCCAGCTTGCGCCACGGGCGGCCCGCCTCTATCGACGCCTGCGCCATGCGCACCCCCGCGGCGAGATCGGGGGCGACGGCCCCGGCGACGAGCGCGGCGCCCGCGTTGAGCGCGATGACGTCGCGCGGCGCGCGCGGCCCCTCGCCGCGCAGGGCCAGACCGATCATCGCGGCGTTGTAGGCCGCGTCTCCGCCCCGGATCTCGTCGAACGGCGCGCGCTCCACACCCAACTCCTCGGGCGTGATCCTGTACTCGCGCACGGCGCCGCGGTGGAGCTCGGCCACATGGGTCGGCCCCCCGATGCTGATCTCGTCGATGCCGTCGTCGCCGCAGACGACAAAGGCGTGGCGCGAGCCCAGGCGGGCCAGCACGCGCGCTATCATCCCGGTCAGCCGCCGCTCGGGCACGCCGAGCACCTGCGCCCGCACGCGGGCCGGGTTCGTCAACGGGCCCAGGATGTTGAAGACCGTGCGGATGCCGATCTCCCGGCGCGGCCCCACGGCGAAGCGGGTGGCGGGGTGGTACAGGGGCGCCAGCATAAAGGCGATGCCGACGCGCTCCAGGCACGCCGTGATGTCGGCCGGCCCGAGGGTGATGGCCACGCCCAGGGCCTCGAGCACATCGGCGCTGCCGCACTTCGAGGAGGCGGCGCGATTGCCGTGCTTGGCCACGGCGGGGCCGACCGCAGCCGTCACGACTGCCGCGGCCGTCGAGACGTTGAACGTGTTCATACCGTCGCCGCCGGCGCCACACGTGTCCACGACCATGCCCACGCCGTCGGCGCGCACGGGCACGGACTTATCGCGCATTACACCGGCGAAGCCCGCGATCTCCTCGACCGTCTCGCCCTTCAGGCGCAGCGCGGTAACGAGGGCGGCGAACTGCGCCTCGGTCACCTCGTCCTCCATGATCGCGGTCATCACGGCGCGCGCCCCCGCCTCGCCCAAATCGCGCCCCGCGACGACGTCCGTGATGGCCTCTTTGATTGTCATTGTGTCACCCCATGGCCTGCGACCGCAGTCGTATGGCAGACCACGCTAATTCACGGCCTAACGGCCTGCGACCGTGGTCGCAGGTCTATAATGGTTATCAGCTAACTCCAGAAAGTTGCGCAGCAACTCCTTGCCGCCCTCGGTCAAGATCGACTCGGGGTGGAACTGCACCCCCCACACCGGGTGTTCGCGGTGCCGCGCGGCCATGATCGTCCCATCGGCCGTCGTGGCCGTGACCTCCAGGCTGCGTGGCACGCTCTCCGGCGCAATCGTGAGCGAGTGGTAGCGGATCACCGAGAGCGGATCGGGCAGCCCGGCGAAAAGCCCGCGCCCGTCGTGCGCGATGCGCGAGGCCTTGCCGTGCACGACCTCCGGCGCCCGCACGACGCGCCCACCGTAGACCTGTCCGATGCACTGATGACCCAGGCACACGCCGAGCGTCGGCACGCGCGGTCCCAGCCTGCGGATCGCCTCCATCGATATGCCGGCCCGATCGGGGTCGCACGGTCCCGGCGACACGACGAGCGCATCGGGCCACAGCGCCTCGATATCGTCGACCGTCGTCTCGTCGTTGCGCAGTGTCGTCACACGCGCCCCGAGCTCGCCCAGATACTGCACGAGGTTGTAGGTGAAGCTGTCATAATTGTCGATCATCACGACGTGCGGCGATCTGTCCATAAATCCTCCGGAAATGACGTCTGACGTCAGACGCGGGGCTGACAACTGACGGTTGACCGCCGATGGCTGATAGCTGGTCGAGGCCGGACTCGGCCAGGTCGATGGCGCGCTGCACGGCCGCCGATTTGTGCACGGTCTCCATGTACTCGTTGGCCGGGACCGAGTCGGCTACGAGGCCGCCGCCCGCCTGGATGTAAGCCACGCCGTCCTTGATCGCCGCGCTGCGGAAAGCGATGCAGGTGTCCAGGTCGCCGCCGTAGGTGACGTAGCCGGCCGCGCCGGCGTAGAGCCCGCGCGAACCATGTTCCAGACCGGCCAGGATTTCCATCGCGCGCACCTTCGGCGCCCCCGAGACCGTCCCGGCGGGGAAGCACGAGCGCAACGCGTCCAGCGCCGTCAGGCCGTCGGCCAATTGCCCTTCGACGGTCGAGACGAGGTGCATCACGTTGGAGTAGCGCTCCACCCCCATCAACTCGCTCACGCGCACCGTGCCGGTCCGGGCGACGCGCCCCACGTCGTTGCGCCCCAGGTCCACGAGCATGATATGCTCGGCGCGCTCCTTCTCATCCGCGCGCAATTCGGCCTCCATCCGGCGGTCCTCCTCCTCGTCGCGCCCGCGGCGGCGCGTCCCTGCGATGGGATGGTAGTAAATGCGCCTGTCCGTCACGCGCACGAGCGTCTCCACGGAGGCGCCGGCGATCTCGACGTCGTCGGCGCGCAGGTAATACATGTAGGGGGTCGGCGCGACGGTGCGCAGCGCGCGGTAGATGTCGAAGGGCCTTGCCCCCGTCGGTCGGGCGAAGCGCTGCGCCAGCACGATTTGGATGGCGTCGCCGGCCAGGATATACTGCCGGCAACGCTCCACGGCCTCCTCGTACTCCGTCCGCGCGAAATTGCTGCTCACCTCGCAAGAGTCATGGCGCAAGGGCACGGCGTCCGCGGGCAGCGGGTCGCGCAGGCGGCGCGCCAGCGCGTGGACGCGCGCCACCGCGGCGTCGTAGGCCGCGTCGACATCTTCGTAATCGTCGGGGCGCACGTGCGTGACGATGCGCAGGCGGTGCGCGAGGTGGTCGAAGGCCAGCACCGTGTCGGTCAGCATCAGCACGCCGTCGGGCATGTCGACGGCCTCACCCGGTGTGGGCGGCACGTGCGGCTCCCAGCGGCGCACCATCTCATAGCCGAGGTAGCCGACGGCCCCACCGACGAGCGGCGGGAGCGACGGATCGACGTAGGCGCGCGCCCCGAGCACCTCGTCCCGCAGCAGGGGTAACGGGTCGGCCCCGACGGGGCCGACGGGCTCGCCCGTCCCGGTCAGGCGCTCGCCCCGCTCCCCACGGAAGCGCAGCACCGTGCGTGGCTCGGTCCCGATGAAGCTGTAGCGGGCCAGGCGCTCGCCCCCCTCGACGCTCTCGAGCAGGAAGCTGTAGGGGCCGCGCGCGACCTTGAGGTAGGCCGTGACGGGCGTCTCCAGGTCGGCGACCACATCGAGGCAGAGTGGGATGAGCGCGTACTCCCGCGCTAGGTCGCGCGCCCGCTCCCGCGTCAGCGACAGTCCCATGCCCGTTTCCTCCACAATACAAAAACCTCTCGTCCCCATATGGGGACGAGAGGTCGTGCCTCGTGGTGCCACCCCGATTCAGGAACAGCGCAACCGCACCGGCGCGGCGTATCTGTTCCCCTCGTTGGTCCCGATAGCGGGGGACGGCCGTCGCGGCTACGTAGGCCCGGTCAGGGGCGAGAAAACCGCGCTGCGTCGTGCCATCCGGCGCATATGCAGATGCGCTCGCCGGTCATAGAGGCCCATTCCATCGCACTCGGCCACCGGTTCGCAGCATCCACCGGCTCTCTTGAGACATCTGCGCGACGTACTCTTCCTCTGACGCGTTGCTTATCGTCAACTTGCTGCCAGTATAGCAAGGCGCGTTCGTGGGGTCAATGCTGGGCTTGGCCCTATATACTTCTCCTCATGGGGCTCGATGTACGATACGCCCGTCGACCACCGTCAGCGCGACATCCGCATCGCGGATCTCGGCCGGCGAGAGGCGGAAGAGGTCCTGCCGGAAGACGGTGACGTCGGCCAGCATTCCCGCGCGCACCACCCCTTTCACCTCGTCCTGCGCCTCCGCGTAGGCGGCCCCGCGGGTGTAGGCGTCGAGGGCCTGCGCCAGCGTGGCGCACTGCTGCGGCTGCCAGCCCCCGGCCGGCTCTCCTCCCCTGCTGACGCGAGCCAGGGCGGCGTGCAGGCCCGGGCGCACGTCCGGCGTCACGACCGGCCAATCGCTCCCGAAGGCCAGGCGGGCGCCCGACTCGAGCAGGCTCCGCCAGGCGAACGCGTAGGGCTCACGGTCGCGGCCGGCCAGGGTCGTCCAGGGCGTGAAGCGCGGGTCGCCGCCGGGGGCGGCGTGCAGGGGCTGCATCGAGGCCGTCACGCCGAGACCGGCGAAGCGGGGGAGGTCCGCGGGGTGGATCAGCTCGATGTGCTCGATGCGGTGGCGCCGGCCCCTCCGGCCCCCGTTGGCCTGCTGCGCCGCCTCGTAGGCGTCGAGCGCCGTCCGCACACCCCGATCCCCGATCGCGTGCGTCGCCACGTCCAACCCCAGGGCGTCGGCGGCGACCACGACCGCGCGATAGGTCGCGAGGTCCATATCGGGGACGCCGCCATCGCCCGAGCCGTCGGCGTAGGGCTCCAGCATGAGCGCCGTCTTGCTCTCCACGACCCCGTCGATGAACAGTTTGATCCCCCGCGTGCGGTTCCACGGACTCGTGTAGCGCCGGGGCAAGCCGGCGAACCGCTGCACGAGGTCGAGGGGCGGCTCGTCCTTCGGGCGGTCGTACACGCTCATATAGTGGTAGGCGCGGACGGTGAGGTGGCCGCGCTCGCGCAGGCGCTCGTACTGCTCGAGGCGCTCGGGGTCGCCGTCCATGTTCTGGACCGAGGTGACGCCGAGGCGGTTGAGGTGGCGCATGGCCTCGCGGAGCATGCCCTCGCGCTGATCGGGCGCCGGCTTGGGGATCAGGCGCGCCACGCGCCCCTGGGCCAACCCCTCCTTGAGCATGCCCGTGGCCAGGCCGTTGGCCTCGTCGACCACGACCTCGCCGGGGGGCGGGATGTCGGCGCCACGGTCGATGCTGGCCCGGCGGAGCGCCTCGGTATTGGCCCAGGAGGTGTGCCAGTCGAATGCGAGCAGGTAGACCGGGCGGTCGGCCACGGCCTCGTCGATGGCGAGGCGGGGCGCCTGGTCGCCCCGGGTGAGCGGCTCATAGGCCAGCCCGTAGCCCTCGATCCAGGGGCGCTCGGGGTGCGCGGCCGCATAGGCGCGCAGGCGCGCCTGCAACTCGTGCAGCGTCCCCACGCCGTCCAGGTCAAGGATATGCAGGCCGTAGGCCCCCAGCGTCACGTGGGCGTGGCTGTCGTTGAGCCCCGGCACGACCAGGCCGCCGGGGACACGGACCTCTTCCACGCCCCTGCCGGCGTGCGCGCGCGCGCCGGCCTCCGTCCCCACGTACGAGATATGGCTACCCCGCGTCGCCAGCGCCTCGGCCCACGGGCGCGCGGGGTCCGCGGTGTAGACGCGCGCCCCCGTGATCAGCAGGCCGTCGTCGCGTCCCAGATCAGAACCGTCCATCGTCACTCCCTCTCTCACCCATAACCTGGTACATGCCCGTACAGATAGCTCAACGGCCGGGCGTGGCCTGCGATTGGCATCGTAGGGCAGGGGACAGACATCGAATCGAGCATGATATTGTGCAGGCCCAGGGCATTGAAGGCGTAATCCGGCACAAGAAGGGTGGCCTCGGTGCCGTAGCCTCGTCCCCAGCACGCGGCCTCACCGATGCGGATGCCGAAGAGGGCCGTGCGCCGGGCATGGTTGATCTCCGTCAGCTCGACGATGCCGATGGGGCGCAGCGTGGCACGCTCATAGATGGCGAAGAGCACCCAATCCCCACGGGTGTTTGTGCTGTACAGTTCGTATTCCGCCGCGGTGGCCTCGGGCGTCCGCGGCCGCGCGGGATCGCCGGACCAGATAGAGAGCGCGAGATCGTTGTCCCACTGTACCCAGAGCGGGAGGATACCTCGGTGCAGTGGCCCCAGGAGCACCGTATCGCCGGAGAGCGTGATGATAGGTTGTTCCCGATGGTCCTGTTCCGTTCCTTGACGGTGTCCCGTATCCATGCGTCAGCCGTCTCCCCTCGCCTCGTCGCGTGCCAACACCACGCGCTGCGCCGTGATCGCGCCGTGGCATTGATCTCTTTACGCACTCCCACGCCCTAGCCCTCAATGCACAGGTTTAGCTTAACACCGCCTGTAATCCAAGGGGCCACAGCGGTAATCCTTGCGCCTGCGTAAGCACTGGGCTCGGGCGGCACGATCCCCGCCCCGAGAGGACCTCAGTGACCCGTCATCGCTCTCCTGCCACCTGCGTCGCGATCCACCACGTATTCCCTGCGGGGTCCTGCACGCCACCGCGCCGGTCGGGATCTTTTTTTGGGTCGGTTCCTGCACGGAGATTCCACCGGCAGTAAGGGCGCGGTGGTAGGTCGCATCGACGTCGGGGACGTAGACATGGAGCCCCATCGGCACGGCCGGAAAGGCGCCTCCACTGTCGGCGATCATGACGACCGAATCGTCGATCCACACTTCCGCGTGCATGATGGAGCCATCCGGCTTATCGAACCGGCGCGCCTCCTTGGCGTCGAAGGTCTGCCGCAAGAAATCGATCACCTGTTGCGCGTTGTTCGCCACCAGGTACGCCGACACGCTTGGATAGGCTGTGGGCTTGTAGTCTCGGTTCATCGGTGTATCCTCCCAAGGTGACGGCGCCCCGCCATGACCACTCGTCGTCCTCTAATCAGCTAGACTATAGAACAGATATTCTATTTCGTCAAGTGGCGCGCGGAATGTGAGGCGTCTCGTGTAAGCCTTGGGCTCGGGCTGCATGATCCCCGCCCTGCTGCGTAACGCGCGCCCTGTAGGTATTACGTCGTCGGCCGCGGCGTTACAGCGCCTGCCAGGTGAGGCCTCCATCGGCGCTGCGGTACAGGCCCCCCTGGGCTCCGGCATAGGCCGTCGCCCGGTCGGTGGCCGCGTACAAGGTCCAGATGCGCCCGGCGCCGCCTAGCCCAACGCCAGTTGGCGTCCATGTCGAGCCACCATCTGTCGAGCGGTAGACGCTCGAGCTGTCAGTGAGCAGCAACGCACGCGTCCGGGGCAGGGCGATCATGCTCACCACGAAGCCCCCGAGGATACTTCCTCCCGAACGCGGGTACCAGACACGCGCCCAGTGTGCGCCACCGTCGAGCGACCGATACACCTGCGGGCGAAAGAAGGAGAGCCCATAGCCAGCCAGGACTCCTGTTGCGGTCCAGGGGATAGCGGCCAGGCTCGCGATGTCGTTCAGCGCGAAGGGCTCCTGGCCCACGGCTCGCCATGTCCGTCCGTCATCGCGCGAGCGATAGTACACGCCCATGCCCGTCCCTCCGGTCGGCGCTTGCAGCGCCAGCAGGCGCCCCCCATTCAGCGCGACAACTCCGCGCGCCGTCAGTGCGCCGGCGGCCGGTCCAACACTATGCCACGAACGGCCACCGTCGACGCTGCGCGCGAGGCCGTAGGGGCGCCGGGGAGTGGTCACGTTCTGATCCTGTGGGCAAATATAGGAGAGGACGAGGGTCCCGCGCGCGGACACCGCGACCGCGACGGGCACGATCGGCGTGCGCGGGAGACCCGTCGTCCCGTCGCGCCACGTCCGGCCGTCGTCGTCGCTGCGATAAAGCTTGACCCCCCCGCTAGGGGTCGTGACTTTGAAGCTGGCGCCGGCGATGACGGTGTGTGGGAAGCCGGGTGACGCCACGAGCGTGCCGATCTCCACCCCCCGCGGATACGCATGGATGCGGACCCAGCAGGAGCGCGCGTCGGCCCGCCGATAGAGTTGCCCCTCCAGCGTGCCGACCAGTAGCGAGGGGCCTGCGCCTTGGGCAAGGGCTGTCACCGTGACGGAGCGCAAGGCGCCGCAGTCCGCCGTGTAGGACGGCGCCACCCGATTGATAGGGAGCATGAGCGAGACGAGCTGGGCCAGGGTGACCAGACGGGCGAACATGGATGCGGCCTCCCTTCTTACGCGACTATTGTTCGACGCCGAGCGCCGCTTCACCGCTATCCGACTCTCGCGTCACAGCACGGTCGGCCCGGGGAGAATTAGGATAGCGGCGCCTACGCCCCATTCTACATGTCGCGCCCCTCGCGAAGCCGTCGAGTTATCATGCGCGTTTTGCGCCCAATCGTAATTCTTGGGCTCCTGTTGGCTCTGGATCGTTACCCTCGCCCCGAAGGAGTGCATGCTGGTGAGTTGCGGGAGAGTGTCCTAACAGCGTCCCATGGGACCAATCGGGCGGCTCCTCGTCACGTCGACCGATGTCACTCAGGAAAGGGACCTGTGGCCTCTCTCTTGGAACACGAACTCCACCATGCGATGCTCGCTGATGAAACCCGCTTTCTCGATGGCGCGCTTCGATGCGGCATTGTCGGCGGCACAGGAGCAGATCGGCTGCCAGCCCGCGTCGTAGCATCGCTCCTTCAAGTGGACGAGCATGGCGGCGCCCACGCCCCTCCCGCGATACGCGTGAGCTACCACCATGCCCAGGTCGGCATGGGGCGGTTGTGTCCGACTGGGGATGCATTCCCCCGTCGCGAGAACGCCCTGCTGATCATACAGGCCGACCAATTCCCCGCGCTCAAGGCGTGCGCGTAGGAACGCCTCGATCCAGTCCCCCGGCCCGTCCGTATTCGCACGATAGAAGTGCGCGACGGCGTCGAACTCGCCCTCCTCGGCCTCCCTGAAGATGCGGCCGCCGACACCGGACGGCACTGCGACGCGCGCGTTATCGTGGAAGAGATAGCTATGGAGTGCGCTGCTCGTCTGGAGATCGAGGCAGAGGGAGAAATACGCGGGTTCGATGGTGCCCGCGATGGCCCGCCGGATGCCATGAGCCGCGACGAACCACCGGAAGATCTCCTGCGCCCGCGCCCGATACTCTCCCGTGAGGTGGAAGCGCAGCAAGTCATTGTCGCGGCCGATACAGGCATAGCCCGCGTGCCGCCCGCGGTCGCGTATGTCCCAGCACACCGCACGGGCGATGGCTGCGCTCTCCCACATCCCATCCATGGGAGCGACAAGGGTACGCAGGTAGTCACCCCTCAGCCGCTGTAGCACATCAGGACGCTCAAGCCGGATACAGGTCATCATCGGAAGAATATAACGTCTTTCTGTCCTATTGCCCCCACCATCATAACTAGGAGCGCAGGCGTCACAACACGCAAAACTCGTTGCCTTCCGGGTCGGCGAGGACGACCCAGCTTTGCTCGCCCTGCCCGATGTCCACCCGCCGCGCCCCCAGCGCCAGCAACCGCTCCACTTCCTCGTCTTGTCCCCGGTCAATGGGGCTCACGTCGATATGGAGCCGATTCTTGACCGTCTTGGGCTCAGGGACACGAATAAAGATCACTGTGGGCGCGGTCACCCCTGCCCGCACACTCTCCACCGTGGGATGCCAACCAGCGATCTCGACCGAATCATCCTGCATGTCGATGACCGCATAGCCGAGCACGGCGCACCAAAAGGCCGCGAGCTCGTGCGGTTGGTGGCAATCGACCGCAAGTTCAGTGAACCGGCTTGTCATAGGCCCTCCTGCGTCTTTCTAGATGTTGTCGTGTACGCCCGTGATCCACCTCCAGCATAGGCGAATCGCTGTGAACGTTGCCCCCACATGTAATCCCCCGGCTCGACTGCCCGGCAGCGCTACCTTCACCCCGAGGGGTTGCGCGACGGTCATGACGAGCGGAACGGGTGGTGAGCCGCGGCGGCCGCTACGCGCTGTGGCCAACGGCAGGCAGCAACTGCGCCGTTTCGGCCACGAGCTGGTCCAGCCCCTCGATCGCCCGCGTGAGCGCCTCCGCTACCGGCTCCAGATCTCCGAAGGCCGTGTCGACACGCTCCGCCAAACGCCGCGGCGCCAGTGGGAACGCGCTGGCGAGCGCCACCGCACCCTTCTCATTCATCCAATAGCATTCGTTCAGCGCGAAGAGCGCCTGCAGCAGGCAGGACACGCCGCGGAAGCAGCACCCCGCGACGTAGGAGACATCCGCGCGGGCGATCGCTTTGCCAGCCACCTTCAAGGAGAACTCGGCCTCCCAGAAGAACTGCCGGATGAGCGCCGCCTTCAGCGCGGCGGGGTACGGCGTCACCTGCTCCTTCAGGTGTGCAAGGGCGCCCGTCGGGTCCCACAGCACGCGGCACAGGGCAATCTCGGCCAGGTAGATAGCCGTGAGGAACCCATGGGGATGGCCGGGCTGATACGCGATCTGCGGATGTCCCGCCACGCACTCCCGCACGACGGTCGTGACGGTGCGGAGATCGCGATAGAGCAGGTCCACGGGGTGGGCCTGCACGGTGAGCCAACCCCCACCATTGATCCACGGCCCCCAGCCGCCGATCGGCGTGACCACGTTCGGGCGATGGGCGTCGTCCGCCGCTGTCGCGATAGCCCCAAGTCCCGCGAGATCGAGGGGCTGGTCCGGCCGATAGTAGATGGCGAGGTCGACATCGGACTGTGGGGTATGCGTCCCCCGCGCGCGTGATCCCCCCAAGACTAGGGCGACGACGCCGGGCACATGCTGGAGGTCACGGACAAGCGCGGCAATAATGGTCTCTACGTCCACCATCTCCCTCCTGCCTATACTTTAGCGCGCACGTCATGTCCGAACGGTGGCCACGGAATAAACATCCCAGCCAGTGCGTGGGCTGTGTGATTGCGTCCAGCAGTGCACGCTTTGCGCTCGCAGCTCTCATCAGCGGCCCAAGGCGATTATCGCCCTGCAGTGTTACCCTGCAACCCCGCGGATACGCGCTGGCGTGATGGGAGCGCCGGCGGTCATGCTTTTGGTGGGAAGACGCAGAACTCGTTGCCCTCGGGGTCGACCATGACGAACCAGCGCACGTCCCCGCCGTCGCCATCGGCGTCTCCCGCGCCGGGCCGGCGGAGGACCGTCGCGCCGAGGCCGACGAGGGCATCGACCGCGGCGAGGCTTTCAAGGCTCACGTCGAGGTGCATGCGGTTCTTGACCACCTTCGACTCGGGGACGCGGTTGAACCACACCGTTGGCCCCTCGCCGGGCGGGTCGATGACCACGGACGGGTCGTCCTCGACCGTGTGGCCGAGGGCGGCCAGTCGATCGACCTCGGCCCGGTCGTACGGGCGGACCGTGTAGCCGAGGGCCGCGGCCCAGAAGCGCGCCAGCGCCGCCGGGCGGGCGCAATCGAAGACGATGGAGTGGAGCTGGGACAGTGCCATGTGACCCTCCGTGGCACGATAGGGAGTGGCTTTGATCAGGGGTGCGCCCGCAGGGCCGCGACGATGGCGCGCAGGCGGGCGTCGGTCAGGCGGCGCCTCCGGCGTCCGAACGTTTCCATGCCCGATGTCGCTGCGGGGTCGTGCCCTGGTTGCATTCTACAGCATGATCCTTGCGCCCACGTCTTGCGCCGACAGAGTATCCATTACGCCCGTTCCGCTGGTTCGCTGATGGGTGTCCACCCGAGCGCGAACACGATCTGCTCGGTATCCACGTCGGGGCGCCGCCGCAGCCCGGCCCGCTCGGCGGTCCGCTGCGAGGCAATGTTGTGGGGCCGCGTGCGGGCGATCACCGGCAGGTGGGGCAGATAGGCCTGCGCGAGCCCCACGGCCGTCTGTGTCAATTCGGTGGCGTACCCCTGGCGCCAGACGCCGGACGTGAGCCGGTAGTATAGGTTCAGCACGTCCCGATCGCGCAAGGTCTGGCGCTCCACCCCGCCGAAGCCGATGATGCCCTCCGTCCCCACGCGCGCGACCGCCCAGTAGCCGTAGCCGTCGATCTCCCAGCGCCGCAACCAATCGCGCAGCGTCCCCGCGCTGGTCTCAGGGTTCGGGTCAGGGCCGGCGGGGTTGTGCTGATTGGTCAGCGGATCGCCGTGGACCGCGAACATAGCGGGGCTGTCGCCGGGATGGGGGCGGCGTAAGGCGAGCCGGGCGGTGCGCACGTCGGCGAATACGGTCGCCAAATCGGCCGGCGTAAGCCCCGTAGCGTCGGCCTTGGCCTCAGACGGATGGTCCCCTTGCATGTCGTTCTTCGTCATGCAAACCGTCCTCCTTTCGTGCCGCTACGCAATGTGAGCACACAACTGGCGCGAGAACCGCATCCATCACTTGTAATCCTTGGGCTCTAGGTTCGGCGATCACGTCGCCGCGACACTATGGGCCGTCACCTTCGCCATTGCGCTCACACCCCCACGTCGCGCCGGTCGAAGGCGATCGCCCCGACCGCGACCAACGCCGCCGTCACGGCGAGCAGCACACATACGTCGCCGACCTGCACGCCGTGCCGCAACGGCTCCCCGCCGGCGTAGTAGTAGAACGGCGAGAGCTTCTGGAGCCACGCGAGCGCGCCGGCCTGTGGGGCGAGAGTGTTGGCCACGTAGGTCAGCACGGCGACTGCTCCGGTCGCCGCGTACACCGGCCCGCGCCGCCCCAGGGCGGCGGCGAGCGCCAGCGCGAGCGCGCCGAAGAGGACGCCGAGCACGACCAGATGCAGCGCCATCGCCGCGAGGTTGCCGGCGGCGACGGTCAGCCCCGCCGGGCCTGCGACAGCAAGCAGCGCGAGCAGCACGACGACGCCGACGGCCAGGGTGGCCACGGCGAGCGCCGCAAACCGCTGCAGCGCCACCTGGACGCGGCCGACCGGCTGCGCGAGCAGCAGGTCGAGCGTGCCCGCCTCCTCGTCGCCGGCGATGGCGCGCGTCCCCGTCGCCGCGGCGAACAGGATCACCAGCAAAGGCACGAGGAGGCCGAAGACGCTGGACTGCACGTAGCCCACCGGGCTGGTCAGCTCGGTGACGCCGAGCGCCCGCTTGAGTGCGGGCGACAAGCCCTGGTAGGACGCGGCGATCCCGGATTGGCGCATCGACGGGTAGAATGCGGCGTACAGCGCGGCGACCGCGGCGATGCCGAGCGCCCAGGCCAGCAGGGACCGGCGTTGGTCCCACAGAGTTTTGCCGAAGATATTATGCAGCACGACCGCCCCCTTCCGTGTGATAGTACGCGAAGAAGACCTCCTCGAGGTCGGGCTCCGCGGCGAGCAGGCTCAGCACGGTGAACCGGCCGGCCTCCTTGACCAGCGCGTCGGCGCGGCCGTCGAGCCGGCAGCGCAGGACCGTGCCGTCGACTCGCACGTCGCGCACGCTTGGCAGGTCGGCGAAGGCCGCGGCCGGCGCCGGCGCGTCGAAGTGGATCTCGACCCGGCGCACCGCCCGCTCGCGCAGCGCCTCGACCCCTTCGACGGCGACCAGCCGCCCGTCGCGCACGATGCCGACGCGGTCGGCGGCCTGCTGCACCTCGCTCAAGACGTGCGAGGACATGAACACGGTCTGCCCGGCCGCGCGCGCCTCGCGCACCAAGGCGAGGAACTCGTGCTGGACCAGGGGGTCCAGGCCGCTGGTAGGCTCGTCGAGGATGAGCAGCGCGGGCGCGTGCATGAAGGCCTGGACCAGCCCGACCTTCTGCCGATTGCCCCTGGACAGGCTGCGGATGCGCGCGCCCAGGTCGAGGTCCAGCCGCGCGGCGAGGTCCTCGATCCGCGCGCGCGGCACGCCGCCGCGCAGGTTGCCCAGGTAGGTCAGCAACTCGCGCGCCGGCTGCCGGCCGTCCACCACGAAGTCGCCGGGCAGGTAACCGATGCGGCGGCGCAGCGCAACGCCGTCGGCGCGCGGGTCGCAGCCGAGGACTCGGACGTGGCCGGCGGTCGGGCGGATCAGGTCGAGCAGCAGCCGGATCGTGGTCGTCTTGCCGGCGCCGTTGGGGCCGAGGTACCCGAACACCTCGCCCGGACGCACGGTCAAGTCGAGCCCATCGAGGCCGCGACGCTGGCCGTAGCGCTTGGTGAGGCCCTCGGTGAGGATCGCGGTGCGGCCGGCGCGCCCGCCAGGAGGCGCAGCCCCCGCTCCGTCAAGCCTTTGAAGGCGCCATAGAGGCCGGACTGGCGCCGGGCCAGGTCGACCCAGGCGCCGGGCCGGACGCGGTAATAGTCGCGCCGCTCGCCCGGCCGGGAGAAACGCTCGACCAGGCCGCCGGTGACCAGGACCTGCAGCGCGCTACTGATCTACCCTTTGCTGGCCCGGAGCACCGCGACGAGCTGGTTGAAGGTCTGCGCGGGCGGGTCGCAGATGAGCAGCCAGCCGATCACGCGCCCGGCCATGCGACAGATGTTACCATGAGCGCGTCGCCTCCGACAAGCGCCGCATCAGCGCGCCGCCACGGGGACCTTGATCACGCCGACGGAACCAATGTGGGTGACGGAAAACGTTGTCGTCAGCCGGCTCTCGGTGGTCCCATAGCGCCCGCGGTAGGCCCCGGCGACATGGAGGGGGGCGCGCGTGGCGCGGTCAACATCGACCGTGTTGGTGAAGTAGGCGTCGCCCGGCCTTCCTGTCCCCGGCAGGCCCGCCGCTCCCGGGGTCGCCGGGATAGTCACGCTCCAGCGCACAGTGTAGCGATCGGCCGGCCGGCCGGCGACACGGACCGGGCCGACGTAGTGGGCATCGCGGCCGGTGCGCCCGAGCCCCGCCCAGTACCCCACCGTCGCGGCCAGGACCGGGGCCGCCGCTTGCGTCCCCAGCACGCCGTAGTCCGTGAGATGGCCGGCCACGTCGACGTACAGATGGCCGCCGACGTAGTAGAGGTCACTCGCGGGGACGCTCGTGGCCGGGGCGCTTGTGGCTCCCGGGACGCCCGCGACCGCGACCCTGATGGTCTCGCGCAGGTGATAGTCGGCGCCATGCGCGTCCTCGCTCCACCGCAGCGACTCGGAGACCCCTGCCGCCGCATAGTCCAGCGTCGAGTCGACGTGGTAGGAGCGCAGGTGGCTGAGGTTGAGCCAGAGGGAGCCGTCGAGCGGGGGCGGCGTGCTGTGTCGAGCGGGGCGCACCGCGGCGCCACGCGCCCGATCGGCCGTGCCGCCGAGGACAATGACAGCGAGCGCGGCGAGGACCCTGGGTATCTGTCTGCGGCGCATCACGATCTCCTTAATCGCCTATTAGACGGGACTACGCGCGGCGATGGCGACGAGCGCGGCCACTTGCCCCAGTATAGCGCACCTCTTGTCGCCGCTTGTCGCCGCTTGTCGCCGCTTGTCGCCGCGTGCGAGACGGCGCGTCGGGGCCCGCGCACCGGGGACAGAGGATGGGGTCCGCGCACGCGACAGCGGTAGGCGCGCCTGCGACTCACGCTGTCACAGCGCACCAAGCATACACCGCGCGTTGTGGGTGAGCGCAGCGATAATAGCCGGCGCCGGCGCCGCAACCGTGGGCCGGCAAGATGCCGGCGGTCCCAGGGAAGGAAGTCGCGAATCTCTTGCAAACCGTAACCATCACAGGCGTGCGCCTGGGCGGCGCGGCGCGCTGGTCGCCACAATCCACCGTACGAACGGCTGACCGTATGCGACAGACCCGCGTCCAGTCACGGCGCCTGGTTGTTGGACGGCTCCGGGACTTCAAGGGTGTATAACCAGACCCCCTGATCGACGTCCGGCTCCGCCACCGCGGCGCGCAGCCTGCGCGTGCAGAGCTGGAGCAACGCGCGCACGGATGGCGCGATCACCCGCCGCAGATCCTCGTCTGAGCCGATCACGATCACCTGGCCGACCGTCCCGCCGGGCGCGGGCGCGCGGTCCACCGCCAGCGCGTTGCCCCCGCCATCGGTCGCGAACGGGAGCCAGTCGGGGCAGGTGTAGAGCTTCTGTACCGGGTCATCCCCGCGCACCTCGACCATCTCGTCGAAGTCGGTGGCCAGATCGTCGGCGCTGTACTCCCCGCGGATGTCCGCCCACGTGCGGTAGCCGGACACAAGCTGCGGCAGGGGGTCGAACGACCAGCCTGCCCCAAACAGCGCCCCAACCCAGCGGCCACGGCCGCGCGCGCCCACCCGCCCCGTCGTCAGTTCCAGCCAGTCCACCTGGCCGTCGGAGAGCAAGTAGAGGTCGGCGAGATCGTCGGGCAGACGGCGCCCGATCGCTTGTTCGGCCGCGGCGATCTGGTCCGGCGTGGCGGGGGGGCGGACCAGCTCATCGACGGCGTACCCGGCCTCGCGTGCGGCGGCCAGCAGGTCGCGCCAGGCCGCCCGCAGCTCCGCGCTCGGCGTCCGATCGCATGACCACTCGGATGCGATGCTCATGTCCCTCTCCTGTCTGGCGCTACTCTCCGGGCGCGTCGCCAACTGCGCCCGTCTGGATCGTCCTGCCTGTACCGCCATGCCCACCGGGCGCGCACATGGTCCGGGCGTCAAGACTCCGGGCGGCCGGATGGGGACGCCACCGGCGGACCGACGCGTGACACCTGCCCTGGAGGATTACGGCGCCGCGAACTGAGCCAGGGCGTCCATGATGGCGGCGGTGAAGGTGTCGCTGCCGCCGTGGCCGGCGTCGTCGATGACATGGAGCTGGCTGGCGCCCCACCGCTGGGACAGGCGCCAGGCGATCTCCAGCGGGCCGCTGACGTCGTAGCGGCCGTGGATGAGCACACCGGGGATGCCGTTCAGCCTCGACGCGTCGCGCAGCAGTTGGTCGTCCTCGAGGAAGGCGGCGTGCCGCCAGTAGTGCGTGACCAGGCGCGCGAACCGGAGCCGAAATTCCGGGTCGTCGTAGCGCGGGCTGGGGCGATGGCCGGGGGCGAGCGAGACGTGAGCGTCTTCCCAGGCGCACCACGCCCGCGCCGCGCGCTCCTGGACGGCGGGGTCGGGGTCGAACAGCAACGTGGCGTAGGCGTCGACCAGCGGCAGGCCCTGCAACGCATCGGGCACGGCCGCGGCGAAGCGGTCCCACTCGCGCGGGAAGATGCGCCCGACGTCGCGCGTGATCCACTCCACCTCGCGACGGGACGTGGTGGTCACCGCCCCCAGGACTACTGCCTCCACCCGCCGCGGATGCGCCTGCGCGTAGGCCTGACCCACCGTCGTGCCCCAGGACAGGCCCAGGATGGTCCAGCGCTCGACCCCGAGATGCGCCCGCATCGCCTCGATGTCGGCGATGAGGTGGGCGGTGGTGTTGACGCTCAGGTCGGCCTCGGGCTCGCTGGCCAGGGGCCGGCTACGCCCGGACCCGCGCTGGTCGAACAGCACGGCGCGGTAGGCGTGCGGATCGAAGAAGCGGCGCTGGCCGGGCGTGCAGCCCGACCCGGGTCCGCCGTGGAGGAAGAGCGCGGGCTTGCCGGCGGGGTTGCCGCAGCACTCCCAGTACACCCGCTGCCCGTCGCCCACGTCGAGCAGGCCGCTAGCGTACGGCTCGATCGCCGGGAATTGGCCCCGCATCCATCACCCCTTCGCTTCCAACCAGATTCGGGACGACACAACAGCCGATACCGCGGCGCGGCGTGACCGGATCGCATCATATTGAAATGTAACACGTGGGCTCGTGCCGCACGATCCCCGCCCCGAAATCCCGACATCTTCCGTCGAACGCGGTTACCAAGGACGGTAAAAACGGCCCCCGCTCGCAGCATGGGTCCACATTTGTGGTAGATGGGGACGCGCCAAACCATGCATCAGTATACAAGAGTCGGCATAGAAATGTAGTTGGCTACGAGCGCGTTGATCGGCTACTAATCACGCGGAATAGGCTACATACCTGATCTGTTAGTATTGCTATGAGAGAGGGGTGCGCCGATATCTCGCGCATTGTACACGCAGCTACCCTACGCCCTGCGAGGTCTATCATGACCATGAGCGGTGTCCATGAGCGCGTTACCGTCCGCTACGTACCCGCTGGATGCGCCGAACGGCCCCCACAGGCGACCGACGCGACACCTCACGGCTCCTGGATGAGGCGGCCGAGCCACTCCGCGAGCAGGCCCCGCTCGGCAGGCGTGAACGCGGCCGCCGCCTCGGGGAGCACGGCTTCGAGGGCGATAGCGTAGCCGGCGGCCCGGGCCGGGCCTGCTCGCTCGCTCGCGCTATCAGAGGACGGCTCCGTGGTCACCGCCGCGAGGATCGCCTCACGCGTCAGCTCGGACACGGCGTGGTCGCGCTCCGCGACAGCGGCGGCGCTGAGCGTCAGGACGACGCCGACGCCGACGGCGTGGATCAGGCGCGTCGCGCGGTCCACGTCAACGCGCAGCCGGCCGGCCTCGGCGACCCGCTGCACCAACTCACGTAACAGCGCGGCGGCTTCGATGGCTGCGGGAGGCGCGACCCCCGATCTGGGGTCACCGTACATGAGCGCATAGAGGGCCGGGTTGGCAAGGCCAAAGCCAATGTGCGCGTCCCACCCCGCGCGTAAGTCCGCCACGGGGTCCGTGGTGTTCTCCCGCGTGACCTTGGTCCGCACGTACCGCGCAAACCCGTCGGCTGCGACCGCGTCAAGCAGTCCTTGCATGTCGCCGAACTGGCGGTAGATCGTCGGGGGCTGCGCCCCCGCGGCGGCGCTGACCGCGCGCGTGGTCACCGCCGCCCGCCCCCCCACGTTCAGCAGCGTCGCGGCAGCCCGCAGGATCCGGTCGCGGGAGCTCGGCGACGCGGCGAGCCCGTCGTCGATCGTCTCCGGCCTGTCGTCGATGGTGTCCACAGCCATGGTCCTTAGCTCTCCCAGCGCGTCGGGCGCCCCTAGCACGAGCCTCCCTATCAATGATAACATCACCCCGCTATCGTATCTTGCATTTCCAATGATATCGTGATACAGTTATCAGTGTAAACGACCGTGGTGGCGGGGCGCCCGCGGACGTGCGACAAGCCAAAACAAGCCAAGACAAGCGAGAGGATACCTCTCGGAGCAACAGGAGGATGTCATGATCATCGTCACCGGGGCCAACGGTAAGCTCGGTCGGGCCGTCGTGGAGCGGCTGCTCGACCGTGTCCCCGCCGGGCGGATCGGCGTCAGTGTCCGCGACCCGGAGAAGGCGCGGGGACTGGAGGAGCGGGGCGTCCGCGTCCGCCGGGGTGATTTCGACGACGCCGCGAGCCTCGCGGACGCCTTCGAGGGCGCGTCGCGGGTCCTCATCGTGTCCGTCGACCGCCTCGGCGAGGCGGCCGTCCGCCAGCATCGGGCGGCGATCGATGCGGCCAAGGCGGCCGGCGCCGGGCGCATCTTCTACACCAGCCACGCCGGCGCGGACCCGATAGCGGACTTCCCCCCTGGGCGCGACCATGCCGCGACCGAAGTGGCGCTGCGGGACTCGGGCGTCCCGTTCACGTCGCTGCGCAACGGCTTCTACGCGCAGACCGCGGCCTTCCTCGTCGGCGCCGCCCTCGGGACAGGCGAGCTAAGGGCGCCGCAGGACGGGCCGATCGACTATACTGCGATCCCCGACCTCGCCGAGGCGACGGCCATCGCCCTGGCCGACGAGGGCCTCGACGACACCATCCTCACCCTCACCGGCGCCGAGGCCGTCGACGCGGCCGGGCTCGCGGCGATGGCCTCGGAGCTGGCGGGCCGCCCGATCCGCCGGGTCGTCGTGTCGGGCGACGAGTACCGCGCCGGCCTGGTCGCCCACGGCGTCCCCGAGCCGCAGGCCGCCATGTTCCTGGGCCTGTTCGTCGCGGCCCGACAGGGCGCGTTCACACGGGTCGACCCGACGCTCGCTCGCCTGATCGGCCGGCCGCCGACGCCGGTGCGCGACGCCTTGAAGGAGGCGATCTCACCGGCAGGGTGAGGCCTCGGGGCCGGTCAAAGGGCAGAGGGTGGATCGACGTCGGGGCGCCCGGCGCCGGGCCGGTCCCCGGCACGGTTACCCCCGCCCAGGTCTTCGCGCGGGCGAGAAAAGCGCGAGAGGGTATCTAATGACTATGGTTGGGAGAATGACCATGACCGACATCACCGACATCACCGACATCACCGACACCGCCGACATCACCGACATCACCGACATCACCGACATCACCACCGCCGGCTCCTTTCAGTTCGGCGACCGCACCGTGAACCGCCTGGGCTATGGCGCGATGCAGCTCGCCGGTCCGGGCGTGTTCGGGCCGCCCAAGGACCGCGACGCCGCGCTTGTCGTGTTGCGCGAGGCAGTGGCGAGCGGGGTCAACCACATCGACACCAGCGACTTCTACGGTCCGCACGTCACCAATGAACTCATCCGCGAGGCGCTGTATCCCTACCCGCACGACCTGGTCATCGTGACGAAGGTCGGCACCGTGCGGGGAGAGGACGCCTCCTGGAACCCGGCGATGACGCCCGCTGAGTTGACGCGCGCGGTGCACGACAACCTGCGCAACCTGGGCCTGGACGTGCTCGATGTCGTCAACCTGCGCATGATGGGCGACGGCCACGGTCCGAGCGAGGGCTCGATCGAGGCGCCGCTGACCGCGCTCGCCGAGCTCCAGCGGCAGGGACTGATCCGGCGCCTCGGCCTGAGCAACGTGACGCAGACGCAGGTCGAACAGGGGCGCGGCATCGCCGCGATCGTCTGCGTGCAGAATCTCTATAACCTGGCCCACCGCGACGACGATGCGCTGATCGATCATCTCGCGATCGCGGGCATCGCCTATGTGCCCTTCTTCCCGCTTGGCGGCTTCACGCCGCTCCAGTCGTCGACGCTGTCCGACGTGGCGGCGCGGCTCGGCGCGACGCCGATGCAGGTGGCGCTCGCCTGGCTGCTGCGGCGCGCGCCCAACGTCCTCCTGATCCCGGGCACCTCGTCGCTCGACCACCTGCGCGAGAACCTCGCGGCCGCCCAGCTTGCGCTGCCGGAGGCTGTGCGCGCCGACCTCGACACGATCGGCCAGACCGCTCGATAGGCGACCTGACGATGAGGCGTCGCCTGTGGGCTGTGCTGGCCGATAAGTCCATCTGTGCAGGATTTAGGGGCATGGGGACATGGCATAGCCTATGTTCGTGCTTCTAAAAACGAGATATGCGCGCATCCCACATACCCTAACGGTCTGCCCGCACGTTCTGTCCGCCGTCCTCGTCGCGGCCCTTACTGAGTCGCGTGGGCGCCGCCAGCCTGCATACCTATACAATCCCCGTGCCTAGCGACGAGGAGCCCATGCGGCAGGTGTCAGTGGCAGTCCAGATTACTCACGCGGTTCGCTGATGTTAACTTTGCGCCCGCGGATCTCGCCAGCGGCCCGCCGCGATCCTCGCTCTGAATCGTTACCTTCATCCCAATGCGTCGCGCAAGGCATCCTCGGAGGCCCACAGGTAACGCGCGACGACGGCCGCATCGTAGAAGCGGATCGACCAGTCGACCTGGCGCAGGATCATGTGCGCGAGGTACAGGGCCAGGACACCCGGCGTGGCCTGCTCCAGCGCCCGCTGCCACAACGCCTCGCGCACGCCCCGTGTATCGGGCGCTGCGTAGGCGTAATAGAGCAAGGTCACGAGATCGAAGGTGCGGTCACCGACGCACGCGCCTTCCCAATCGACCACCCCACTCACGCGGTTGTCCTCGACCAGGATGTTGGCCCCCTGGAAGTCCCAATGCACCACGTCGCCCCGCAGGCAGGGGTCATCGCGGTGGCGCGCGACGATCGCCTGCAACCGGTCCAGCAGCGCCGCCGTCCTGCGCGAGTAGCCCCGCAGCGAGGGGAGCAGGCAGTAGCCATCCCCGCCCTCGAGCACTGTGTCCACCACCGGCGCCGGCCAGTCGGAGCGTCCGTGCGCCGGGGCGGCATTGGTTGAGGGCAGCCCTCGTCCGCGCTGCAGAGCGTTGAGTGCGAGCAGGCGCGGTAGGAGCGCGGCCGTGACATCGCCCATCGGCGCACCCGGAAGCGCCTCCTGGATCGCGTACGCCGTCCCGTCGATCGTGCCGGACAGGACATAGCGGGGGACGGGATACCCCGTCGCGCGCAGCGCGTCGGTCGCCGTCACGGCCGCGCGCACGCCATCGAGGTAGCCAACGTAGGTGGGGCACTTGAGCACATAGCCGCGTCCCGCCCCGTCCTCAAGGGCGAAGGCGCCCTGTTCGCCGCGCTCATAGCGCCGCACCAGCCGGAACGTCGTCCCGTGGCGCCGGTTAATCTCATCGAGTACGTGCATGAGTGGGAGCATAATAACAGGGTTTGACCATCTTCAGATGTCAATGCGTGGGCTCGTGCGGCACGAGACCCGCCCCGAAGGATTGCGAGGGCGCGCGGCTATGACCATGTGATTGCCGGACGAGACGATAATGCGTCCCTACCAGGGGTGGGCCGCAGGACGACCGGGGACCCAAGGCTATGCCCCCCCCCTACTCCGCCGGCTCGGCCGACGCCGACCGCTCGACATCGCCGGCTGCGTCCGCGAGTTGAGCACGCGCCCACCAGAGTTGCTCCCGCGCGGGACATCCGTGGTTGTAGAAGCAGCCCAGCTGCAAGATCATGATCTGGCGCAGGTCGTCGTCCGCTACGTCCTCCGCCGCGAGGTCCGCGAGCTGGCGGAGCACGGCGCGCACTATCGCCGGGCGCGCCGCACGGGCGTAGGTGACAATAACCCCTTCCGGGGTATCGCCGTCGACGCTCCACCAGCGATCCCGATGGAAGCACGCGTCGAAGAAGCGATGGAGGTCGGGGTACCTCCGGCCATATAAGGTCTCGTGATCATCCATGTGTTGTTGCCTTTCCGCACTCGTGAGCGGCCCAGCCAGCGTCCCCGGATAAGCCGCCGACGCAGCAGCGTCATTAGCCGGATGTGTCGGCGAGTATCGCGCGTTCGAGGTACTCCGGCTCGATCCAGATATGGTCCACCCCGTCGTGGACCCACACTTCTACATCGCCGGGCGGCGTGCGCCGGGCACGGACCCGGAACGTCCCCTCGACGCAGGGCTGGAAGACGCGCTGGCTCTCCGCCGGCGTCTGGCCGATCCACGGGGGTGCTCCGTGAGCCTGACGAGATCCTCGCCGTCCCATCGCTCCCCTCACGCCCCGGTCTCCCTCGCACACCGCCGGCTCACCTGTCTTGGACTAACTGTCACATGTACGCCCCCCGTAACCCTTGGGCTCTTTACGGAGCTTTCCACACTCTTTGGTCCGGTATGCAGCGAGGCGCGACATGCCGATCTCGCACGATGAGGCGGATAGCTGATATGTCTGAGCAACGTCCGCGCGCCGCTCGCTCTTTTCGGCCGCTGTACGTCAATGCTTGCTAGCCGACCCTTCCTGGCTACATCTCGTTGACACTTTAATGTCCGTGCCCTGCCTTGCGATGTCAATTGCAGGCCCCGCCGCTCGACGTCCGTTGTCTGTCATGCGATGTCAACCGCAGGCCGTCGCCGCCGGCCAAGGCTATCCCTCGGGGGCGACGGCCGGGACGCCGGCGGCGACGGCCTGCCGGTTTAACTCCGCGAGGTCGGCGGCCACCAGGGCGTCGAAGGCGGCGAGCGTTTCCTCGGCGCGGGGGCGCAGGCGCCCATAGACCGCGCGGGCCTGCGCCGTCGGCGCGTCGTCGCTGCCGGCGATCCCCGAGGCGAGCCGCTCGAGCTGGCCCCCCAACCCGATCGGGACGCTCCCGCCGGAGAGCTCGCCGCTGCCCGGACCCAGGCCCACCTGCACCACCGCGCGCTCGAGCCGGTCGAGCCGCCCCTGCGCCTCTTGCGCCCGCGCGCGGACGGCGTCGCCCCCAGGG
>JAABUH010001541.1_pt1 | contig 24968 bp, 21 predicted proteins | sample 5559121 | NCBI WGS metagenome assembly JAABUH01 (sample SAMN10711871, study PRJNA513364) | rock metagenome | isolation source: Antarctica rocks | place: Antarctica: Victoria Land, Battleship Promontory nord | collected 2015-12-28
GTAGCAGAGCACCTGCAGCCGTCCGGCCCCCGTGGCGCGCAACGCCTCGATCGGGCGCTGGTCGACCGCTTCCATCACCTCGGCGTAGAGCTTCCCTAACAAGCCCGCGCTGTGAATGGAGAGCGCCAGCACGGCGGGGAAGGCGCCCAGCCCCACGATGGCGACGAAGAAAAGCGCCCAGACGAGCGCGGGCATGGCGCGCCAGAAGCTGAGGATGGTGCGCGCTCCCACGTAGAGGGTGCGGGCGCCCATGCCATTCCGCCAACCGGTGCCCTCACCGCCTGCGCCGAGCAGCCCCCGCGTCGCCAAAATGGCCAGGGGGAAGGCCATGATGGCGCCGAAGACGATGCCGAGGATGGCGATTTGCAGCGTCTGCAGCACACCGGCGAGGCACGCGCCAAGGAAGTCAGTCGTGAGGTTAGGATGGAGCAAGAGGCCCGTGAACTTGCGCACGTAGTCGGTCTGGCTGCCCGACACGAGCTGCCCAACGTCGAATCCCGTACCGTCGATGCTCCACTTGACCGCGATGAGCAGCGGGACGACGAGCAGGAAGCGCCAGCGTCCGTGGGTGGGGCGGCGCCCAGCGCGTACGACCGCGGCCACGCTGGCGTGGACCAACTCCGTTTCGTCCATGATCGTTCCCCCTATCCCTCGATGGCTTCGGCGCGCCGCGCGCCGTAGATCGTGGCTAGAATCGTCTCGTTGAGGTCGTCCGGGCGCCCGTCGAATACCGTGCGACCGTCGGTTAGGCCGATGACACGCGAGAAGTGGCGGCGCACCAGATCGACGTTATGGATGCTCACCAGGAGCGTCTTGCCTCCCTGGCGCTGCACGCGCAGCAACGTTTCGAGGACATCGGACGCCGTCCGCGGGTCGAGCGAGGCGACCGGTTCGTCGGCCAGGATAAGTGTGGGGTCCTGGACGAGCACGCGCGCGATGGCTACGCGCTGTTGCTGGCCGCCGCTCAAGTCCGCCGTGATCGCGTCGAGCTGCCCTTCCAACCCCACGGCGGCCAGCGCTGTTCGGACTGTCTCACGCTGTGCCGCGGCTGGGGCCAGCAAGCTGCCGAGCGAGCCGAGCGTCGACCAGGAGCCGAGCCGGCCCGCCAGCACATTGTGCACGACGCGCAGTTGGGTCACCAGGTTGTGCTGCTGATAGATGACACCCGTATCGCGGCGCAGCGCCCGCGTTTCGCGCCCCGAGAGAGTGGCGAGGTCACGCCCCCCGATCGAGACCCGCCCTGTATCCGGCAACAGGAAACGGTTGAGCAGGCGCAGCATCGTCGTCTTGCCGGCCCCACTCGGCCCGATGAAAGCCACGGCCTCGCCTGCGGCGATCGCGAAGGAGACATCCCGCAGCGCCGCGACGTGACCGCGCCGGTAGACTTTACCCACCCGCGCGAACACGACATCCCCCGGCTGGCGGCGCGTTATCTCCTTCGATACGCTCGTCACCGCTACCATCCGACTACCCGCCGGCCTACTGGCCGCCGACCAAACCGGTGCGCGTCGCATAGGCGCGCACGGTGGCGTAGTCCTGAGTCGCGCGCGGGGACGAAGGCCGTGGCCGTGCCGCCGAGGAAGCCCTTGAACACCGTCGCGTCGTGGATACCCAGGAAGGCGGTGGTGATACGGCGGATCGTCGTCGCGCCGAGCGCCGAGCGCGCCACCCAGGGATAGCCGGGGATCGACGCGGACTCCCAGATCACGCGGATCTTCGTCGCGTCGACAACGCCCTGCTTCTCGAGCTGCGTCAGAATATCGTCCTCGACGGCTCCGGCCTGCGCCGCCCCGTTCTCGACGGCCAGCGCCGCCGCCTGGTGGTTGCCCGTGAAACGAACGTGGGCGAAATCCTTGTCGGGATTGATGCCGGCGTCGTTCAGCCCCACGAGTGGATAGAGGTGACCCGAAGTCGAGGATGGGTCGCCAAAGGCGAAGGTGATCTTGTTCTGGCCGACCAGGTCGCTGATGAGATGGTAGGGGCTGTTGGCCGGGACAATGATGAGGCTATGGTACGTCGTCACGCCACCGTGCGCCGCCGTCACGATCGGTTCACAGGGGACGAATTTCTTGGCCTGCTCATAGGTCAGGCCGCCGAAGTAGGCCACGTCGACGTGGCCGCTGGCCATGCCCTGGACCACGGCGGCGTAGTTGGCGGGCACCGTCAGGTTAACCGTCACACCCAGCGCGCGTTTGAGATAGGTCCCAAGCGGACCGACCGACGCGAACACCTTCTGCTGATTCTGGTTCGGTACCAGGGCCACATTGAGGACGGAGGGGAAGGCGGCGCGGCGCGGCGGCGGCGCGGCGCCAGCGCTCATACCCGCTGGGACAACGGCGAGAAGGGTCAGAACGGCGGCGGCGCCGGCGGCGCGCGTCAGGGTTCGGGCTTTCGGCATAAGACGTGTGCTTTCCCGTCTTACATGCGCCGTCCCCTACACCATACATAGGAGCCGGGCGGCGACGTTACAGCGTCAGGATACCAGGGAAAGCGGCGCATGATGACGCCGAAATGTTACGAAAACCTTACAGAATCGGCGGCGTGGAGGCCAAATCCTCGATGTGCGCCTACACTAACGTACAATACCAGGAGAAGACGTCGGAAAACAGAAAGGAGACCTCGTGCCTTACGCCCTCGGCATCGGCCTGACCAACGAGTGCAACCTCAGTTGTGCGCACTGCTATCGTGGCCTCGGCAACCCACGCCTGACCATGCGCGACCTCTCCAGCATCCTGGAGAGCGTCGACGTCGGCTCAGTCAACCTGGGCACGGGCGAGAACGCCCTGCACCCGGATTACCATGCCATGGTCGATCTCCTGCGCGCCCAGGACGTCAAGCTGGCCATGACATCGAATGGGTACAGCGTGATGGAGATGAGCGACGAGGAGTTGCGCGATTTCCACACGGTCGAGCTCTCGCTCGACTACGCGACCCGCGAGGAGCAGGACGCCTTCCGCGGTGCCGGCAACTGGGATCTCGTGCTGCGTTGCCTCGATCGCTGCCGCGACCTGGGAGTGCGTACCTCGGTCATTGCCGTCATGATGCGCCCCAACTGGGACAAGTTGGCCGCCATCGCCGCCGTCGCGGGGGAGTACGGCGCGATGTTCCGTATCAACGTCTATCAGGCCGTGACGACGGACGAATTCACCCTGACCTACGAGCAATTCTGGGAGGGTTTCCGCCGCCTCTTCGCCACGACCAAGCTTGTCGCCTGCAGCGAGCCGCTGGTCAACGCCATCATGGGCCTGGACACGACGCACGGCAGCCCCTGCGGCACGACGAGCATCCGCGTGAGCCCGCGCCGCCAGGTCTCGCCGTGTCCCTACTGGCCGGGAAAAAAGCTGACGCTGCTCGACCTGCGCAAGCTCGGCGGGGATGTCGTCGACACGCCCCAGTTCGCCCAGACGCGCATCGTCCCCGACGCCTGCCGCGGCTGTCGCTACGAACAGACGTGCGGCGGTGGCTGCGCCAGCCGGCGCGCGCTGCGCGGCGCCCTCAATCAGCCCGACGAGTATTGCCCCGTGGTGCGTGGCGACACCATCGACATGCCCTTCACCCTGGCCAACCCGGAAGACCTGCCCAAGGTCGGCAACGCCTGCAGCACGGCGGTTATTAGCGATTAGCCGTTAGCGATTAGCTGTTAGCTGTTAGCTTCCTCATGAGCGAAGGACGTTGCCCTAACGGTGCGTTGAGGTCGACAGCGGCGTGATCAGCCGCCCAAGCTAATCGCTAACGGCTAACAGCTATAAATACCGGAACACGGCGCGCAGCATGCGATAGCCGGCCAGGACGCTGCCGCGCACGGTCCCGGATATCTTCGACGTGCCGATGCGCGGGCGATACGAAACGGGCACGGCGCGGACGCGGTAGCCCAGCCGGGCGGCTCGCGCGATCGCCTCGACGGGCCAGCCGTACGTCATCTCACGCAGGCCGAGCGCCACGAAGACGGAGCCGCGCATGGCGCGGAACGGCCCAGGGTCGATGATAGCGACGCCGTAGAGGAGGCGCAGCAGCAGGGCGACGAGCAAGTTTCCGGCCGCCTGGTGCCCCGCCATCGCCCCCTTCCGCCGTAGGCGTGGCGCCCGCTCCCCGATCACCACGTCGGCCGTGCCGTCCGCGAGCGGCGCCAGCAGGCGCGGGAGCTCGGTCGGGTCGTCGCTATAGTCGCCGTCGAGGAACACGACGATGTCGGAGCCCTCGGCGATGGCGCGCTCCGCCCCCGTCATGCAGGCGCGCCCGTAGCCGCGCCGCCGCTCGACGATGACGGTCGCGCCGTGCTCCTCTGCGACCGCGACGGTGCGGTCGCGGCTGCCGCCGTCGACGACGAAGACGGGTCCGCGATGCGCCTTGCCCAGGTCCGCGAGCACATGCGGGAGCGCGCCCTCCTCGTCGATCACAGGGATAATGACAGCCACTCGCGATCCGTCCACCATAATCCTACTCGCTCCCTGAAATAGTGGAACCGCGCGGCGGCCGGCGGTACCCAGAGTGCGCCCCGCGATTGTGATGGCGCCCTCCGTGGGCCTGACCTTGAAAGGTCATGGCAGGGATCGGACCTTGAAAGGTCACACTAGCATCAGCCGCGCGTCGTGCGGGGCGAAACGTGTGTCGCGCCCAGGCAGACCTTTTAGGGTCTACCATCTGCCATGACCTTTTAAGGTCAGGCCGCATCTCACAATCGCGCGGCGCGCCCAGTTCGGTCGCGTTCTGATCCCACCCGCTGCACATGCTACCATACGGACGGAGGATCGCCCGTATGAGTGAGAAAACGGACACACGCCGGCCCTTCGTCGGCGTCATGGCCAAGGCGCCGCGTCCGGGCCACGCCAAGACACGGTTGACGAGCGCGCTGGCCCCGGATGTCGCGGCCGATCTGTACCGCCATTTCCTGCTCGACACCGTCGACGTGGTGCGCCGCGTCCCCGGCGTCGCGGCGGCGCTGCTCTGCCCCGCCGGGGACGGCGCCGAGCTCGCGCGTCTGGACACCGGGCTGCCGATCGTGGAGCAACGCGCGCCGGGTCTGATGCAGGGCCTGGCCTTCGGCGTCGCGTATGCCTTGGATGGGGGCCATAGGGCCGTCGCCCTCATCAACGCCGACAGCCCGACGCTGCCGCCCGCGCGCATCGCCGACGCCTTCGCTGCCCTCGCGACACATGACGTCGTGTTCGGCCCGACCGCCGACGGCGGCTATTACCTCATCGCTTCGACCGTTCCCTGTGACGACCTCCTCCTCGGCGCGCCCTACCCCGACGGCACGACGATCCTGCACGAAACGCAGGCCCGCGCCGCGCGGCTGGGCCTGCGCGTGGGCACGATCGCCCCCTGGTTCGACATCGATCTGCCCGCGGAGCTGCGTGGCCTCGCCGACGCGCTCGTCGACGCGCCGCCCCACCTGGCGGCGCACACGCGGCATGCTCTCATCGCCCATGCGCGCGCGATACACGCGATGCGGAAAAACACATAGTGACCGATCCCGACGCGCGGCCAGGTGACGGTGCGCTCGTGACGGGCGTGGCCATCGCTAGACCGCGCATGCCGCTGTGGCCGCGCGATCGCCTTGCCTTGACGCGTAGGGCCGCGCTCGGCGCCATCCTGCTGTTGAGCGTTGCCCTGCAATTTTACCGACTGGGCGACTGGCAATATTTTTCGGACGATCAGGCGACCCAGCTCAACGTCATGCATGGGCTGCTCATCGACCATCATGTGCCGCTGCGCGGGCTTGCGCTCTCGGTCGGGCAAGCGCATATCGGCCCCCTCTTCTACTACATGCTAGCCCTCCCGCTGTGGCTTGGATACCTCGACCCGACCGCCGGTGTCGCCATGATCGGGCTCTTCCAGGCCGCCACGGTCTATCTGCTCTACCGCCTGTGCCTGCGCGTGGGCCTGCCCTGGGCGGGGCTATGCGTCGCCGCGCTCTACGCCTCCTCGGAGCTTGTCGTCTACTGGTCGCGCTTCCTGTGGCCCAACACCGCGCCGTTCTTCGTGGTCCTGGCGCTCTACGCGTTAGTGGCCTTGGCGCAAGGTCGCGGGCGCTATCTAATCCTCCTCGTCGGGAGCCTGGCCGCGGTCGTACAGATGCAGCCGACGGCCGTACTGATGATCCCCGTCGCCGTCGCCTGGGTAGCCGCGCTCCTCGTCACACGCCGCCTCCGCGTCGCTAAACGGACGGTCGCGGTGTCCATCGGGCTGGCCGCGCTGCTCTTCGCGCCCATCATCGCCTACGATCTGACCCATGCGTTCGTCGAAACGCGCGCGTGGCTGGCCTACGCGACGACGGTGCAGCCGGGCGCGACAGGGCAGCGGGGCCTGGGCCACGGCGTCGCGGCCTTCGAGCTTTTCGCCTGGCGCCTGGTCGGCTTCCGCACGCGCGGCCCGGTCGATCTGCTGCTCGGCCTGGCCGTGCTCGCCACGGCCATCTCCGCGACCGGGCTGCTCGGCCGCGAGCGGGCCGTGCTCGCGCGCCTGCTGCTCGTCGTCGGCGCCGTCTACTTGCTCGCCTTCAGCCTCTACCGCGGGACGTTGCACCCGCACTATGCGGAGCCGATCTATGCCGTCCCCTTCCTAGCCATCGGCCTGCTGGTCGACCTCGTCGTGGCCACGCCGGCGCGTGTCGCGGACGCCCTCGGTCGGCGCCTGTCCTCATCCCCACCCCGCGCGGCCCAACTCTTCCAGGGGCGCTGGCGGCAGGCTATCCCGGATCTCGCACATGATCGGGTGAGCGATCCTGGGAGCGCGGGCGTCGTTCGGAGTCTCTTGTACGTGGGGACGGCCGTCGTGGTCCTGGGGCTTGTCGCGGCGAACGTGCGGCATCTGCGGGAGAACAATTTCGCGCTCGATCTGTACCAGCTCGACAGCCCGGCCGAGGCGCAGGGCAACCGGACCGGATTGGGGGAGATGCGACAGGCGATCACCCTCGTCGCGCGGGACGCCGCCGGCCATCCGTACGATTTCCTGACCGCCGTGCGCGACGGCTCCGGCGGCGGCTACCACTATCTGGCGCGCCACGGCGCGAATCCGCCGGCCACGGCGCCCAATCTCCCATTGCAATACCTCCTAGTACAGCCGACCGACAGGCCCCCTTGGTTGTGGCCAGCGGGGACGCGCGCCCGGTGGAGCGGCGCGACCGGGGCCTTCGCGCGCCTGCCGCATCTCCTGTTGTGGCGCCTCTCGTCCGGCCGCGCCCGCCCCACCGCCGCCATAGGTCCGTGGCGAACCGCCGCGGATGTGGCCGGCCCGGCGACCGCGATCGCCGTGACCCCCGCTGGGGAGGGGACCGTATTGGCTGGGTACATCGGCGGCGCCGCCCGCTCGATGGACCAGGGGCGCCGCCCGCAGCCGGCGCGTTGGCCGGTAGGGGCCAATGGCCTGGCCATGATCTCGGGTTTCGCCTGGAGCGCGGCCTGCCCGCGTCACGTCTACGCCGGGACCTTCGACGGCGTCGTCCGCTCCGCTGACGGGGGCGAAACCTGGCAGCGCGCGGGGGACCGGCAGCCGAGCGCCGAGATACTATCGATCCTGACGCCGCCCCACGCATGCAACAGCGTGCTGGCGGGGACGCGCGCGGGGATCGCACGCTCCGTCGACGGCGGCCGCTCCTGGCGTCTGGTCGTCGTCGGAGGCCGGCGCCGTCTGGCGGTCCACAGCCTGGCCGTAGGTCCCGACGGCCACACCCTCTACGCGGGGACGACCGACGGCGTGTGGGAGAGCGCCGATGGCGGGAGGGTCTGGCGCGCGCTCTTCGTGCGCGGCGAGCCCCGCCCCGCCCTCTGCCTCCTCGTGCATCCCCTGGGGACAAGCGTCATCCTGGCGGGCACGGGGGCGGGCATCGTCTACTCGGGCGACGGCGGTCGAACCTGGGCCCCGACCGGGGAGGGCTTGCAGGGCACGGTGTACACGCTGCTCGCCAATGCCCGGACTAGATCACTCTTTGCCGGAACGGACGCGGGGCTCTACATCTCGATCTCGCGCGGCGCCGGCAGGTCCTGGCGGAGGTTGGGCCTGCCGCCCGACCTAACGGTGAGCGCGCTGGCTTCGGATAGCCGGGGCGCGCTCTATGCCGCGTCCAACAAAGGCGTCTACCGCTCACTCGACGGCGGACTGGATTGGGCGCCGCCCCGGACCGCCTGAAGGCGCGTCCAACGCCAAAGAGTCGACGGACAGGACCGCGACGTTCCTACGCACGACTGCCGTGACGGCTGTAGCGTAACACATTCATTACGAGAACCTTACGTGGCGCCAGGGACATGTCCGTAAGAACGCTGTAATAGTTCTCTGATACGATAGATCCGCGGAGGGCGCGCGGCATGCGGCGGTGGGTACTCCGCGCCATCACGTTCGCGGAGGCGATAGCGATGCGGGACCATGGTACGTCTTCCCATAGCGTGGCCGGCCGAGTGGCGCTCATACTCGCGCTCGTCGTCGTGCTCCAGGGAGGGGCGCTCCCCTTGCGCGCAGAGGTTCATGCTCATCATGATCGGGCACCGCGGCAGACGATACAGATCGTTTCAACCGCGCGCGCCCTGGAGATCGCGGGCGGGGGGATGCGCGTTCGCGTGACGCGCCAGCCCTGGAGGATAGACGTCCGTAACGCGCGGGGGCGCGTGCTTGTCCAGGGCGACCCAATCGCCGGAGCCCTCACCTTTTTGCTCGCCCCGGCGCTCCTGGCTCACCGCTTGCCGGCGGGCCGGCCCATGCCAGCTCGCACCGCGGGGGGCTATGTCGCGGCGCATCTGGAGAGTCTGCTGCCGCGGTGGCGCCGGCTGACCGATGGGGTAGAGTTGCTGGTGGCGACCGACGATCCCGTTGCCCGCGTCGCCACGGTGCGTATACACCTTGGTCCGCCCGGAGTCGCCCATGTCGTCGCGCGGTTGGGGACGGGGTCGTCCGCGGACGACGCCGATGTCGTCGCCTCCGTGGTCGGGATGAGCTCGGGGCGCGATGAGCACTTCTTCGGGCTTGGCGAGCAATTCGGGAGCGCCGATGCGCGGGGCCGCCGGGTAGGAATGCTCGTCCAGGATGGCATCACGACCGACCGTCCGCGCGGCGGATACGCGCCGGTTCCTTTTTTCGTCAGCAGCCGCGGCTACGGTTTCTATCTAGGTGGGACGCGGCCCAGCACGTTCGCGCTGGATACCGACGCGTCCCAGACGTGGCAGGTGCGGGCCGATACGCCCACGCCGAGTTGGTACGTTTTCGACGGCCCCCGGCCGGCGGACATCATCGCGCGCTACGCCGATCTGACCGGTCATCCGCCCATGCCCCCTCCCTGGGCGCTGGGCGTCTGGAAGACGTTGCTCGGCGGGCAGCGGCGCGTCCTTGCCGACGCGCGGAGGCTGCGGGCCGCCCATATCCCCGTCAGCGTGATTTGGACCTACGACGCCGTGGATGAGCGCGTCGCGCTCGGCTGGCCCTACCACAACTTCCAGCGTATCCCCCCCGGCCCGTATCCGGCCCTACCGGCCTTCACGGACACGCTGCATCGCCTGGGCTACAAAGTGCTCGGGTATCTGAGCCCCGAGTTTACGCCCACCAGGCCTAGCTTCGCGTACCCGGCCGCGCACGGGTATTTCGTGCATGCCTCGGGCGGCCACATCTTCCTGCTGGACCTCACGAACCCGGCGGCGTTGCGCTGGTGGCAGGGCAACCTACGCCATATCCTGGCGGACCTGGGTTTCGACGGCTGGCTGCAAGACCTGGGAGATCGCCTGCCTCCCGAGGCGCGTTTCGCCGACGGCAGGACGGCCGGCGACCTCGCGAATCTCTATCCCCTCCTGTACGCCAAGGCCTCCGCGGCGGTGACGCGAACGACTAAGCCCGACGCGCTCTTTGTCATGCGCGCGGGCGTCCCGGGTATTCAACAGTACCAACAGGCGGTGTGGGCCGGCGACCAGCGCGCCACATGGGACCGCGGCACGGGCTTCCCCGCGGTGATCCCGGCCGGACTCAGTTGGGGCATCGCCCAGGCCCCATTCTGGGGCTCGGACATTGGCGGCTACCTGGAGGGACGGCCTCCCCTGTCGCGGGCAGCGCAGGAGGAGTTATATCTACGCTGGGTCGAGTTTGGCGCGCTCAGCCCCATCATGCGCGATACGCTGGGCGACAAGGGTCTTGACGCCATCTACATGGATAGTGACGCGCGCACGCTGGACGCCTTCCGCGCCTACGCGGAGCTGCACCAACAACTCTTTCCGTATTTGTACGCGGCGGCGCGCACGGCCCACCTGACGGGCCTGCCGATCATGCGCCACCTCTTCCTCGCCTATCCTTCCGATACGCGCGTCTATAGGCTCGACGACGAGTATTTGCTGGGACCTAATATCCTGGTCGCGCCGGTCACCGCGCCGAACGCGCGCGGCCGTTCGGTCTACCTGCCGCCGGGCGTCTGGGTCGAGTATTGGACCGGCCGCCTCTTGACGGGAGGGCGCGCCGTGGACGTGGCGGCCCCCCTGGAGCGCATCCCGCTGTTCGTGCGCGGCGGGGCGCTGTTGCCGCTGTCGGCGCGACCGGGCGACACACTCGCCCCGGCGACCGATCGATCGGTCCGGCCTGCCGGCGATGACCTCGTGCTGCGCCTGTATCCCGGCGGCCCCGGTGACAGCGCTATTCTGGCGGACGGCACGCGCCTCGCCTACCATGCGGACTCGGCGAGTTTTTCCGTGCGCATTCAGGGCGTGCGGGCACGGTCGTACCAGATCGTCGCATCGCTGCGTCACGTCCCGACCGCCGTACGCTGGGACGGACGCGCCCTGCCCCAGATCACAGCCACGGCTCCCGACAACGTCCCTGGCTGGCGGTTCGACGCGCGCCGTGCCAGCCTGCGGGTGATGGTTCGCGCCGTCACTGGGTACCTCGTCGTCCAGACGGGGTTCCATTAGGGACTATGGGCATTTTGGGACGGGTATCACAGGTGTAGATGGCCCACGGTGGACAACACGCTCACTTCGGGTGCGGTGGGCGTCTCCCTGCCGCCAGCTTTGTCGGCTGTGATGAAAAGTTCGGTGATGTGGTTGATTCTTACGATGCCGTCGGCGCTATAGTCGCCCGTCGGGCGGTGGAAGACCAGACGCACCGCGCGCAACGTCCCGTGTGGGCTTGTGCCATCGAATGCCCAGGCCAGGTAGGCATGCCGTGCGGGCGCGACGCGGATTGTTTCGGGGGCGGGCAGGCGTGACGCCAGGATGCGCAGGCGGTAGGCTCCCTTGTGCAAGACGGTCACCCTGGCCGTGGCCGTGGCGGCGGGAGCATAGGCGGTGTGGCGCAACGCGTAGGTCGATGTCGTTGCCGCGGCCTCCGCGACGGACGTCACGGGTAGCGCGCGGATGGCGCCACAGAAAGCCAGGGTCAGCGCGCCGGCGGCGCGGACGATACCGTGTGATCGCTGGGACATGCGCGCATCTCCTTACTATGATGACGTAGTTGCCGGGCCATAGTACCCTGCGACAGGCGGCGACCGTCCACGACCGTCGGCGTGAGCGTGGTGAACCTGGCCCGATCCTTTTTCGAGGGCGATACGCCCCTTTCGTCACTCATCGTAGCAGGAACCTATTACGGGATCATTACGCGACGTTGCCCGGCCATCACCTCCGGCAGGCCACGCGGAGATGTAACACTCTGATAAGACATCTGTAACTATTTTGTGCGATGCTACAGAGGTCGGCCATGTACGCCGGGTAGATCCCGCGACATGTCACACACCCTGTCGACGGGAGGTGTACCTATGGAACGTCCATCCATGCGCCCGGTGACGCTGGCGGCGGTGTCCGCGCTCGCGCTCGCGGTATCGACGCCGGGCCTCGGCGCCCACGCGGCGCGACCCGCGGCGCCGCGCTGGCTCACGGTCAACAGCAAGCAACGCAGCGTCACATTCACGCTCATCGCCGGCTACACGAACGCGCTCGGGGGGTTAAACTTCAACGGCGACGTGAACGGCAAGATGGTGTTGAGCGTGCCCGCCGGATACCGCGTCAACGTCATCTTCAGCAACAAAAGCGCTGCTCCGCACAGCGCCGTCTTCACACCGTACGCACAGAAAGACAATACGGGCTCATATCGAACGGCCTTCAAGGGATCGGCGACGCCGAATTGGACCAACGGCATCATGGCGGGCCAGACCGAGAAGTTCTCGTTCGTGGCGACGACGGCCGGCAAATACGCGCTGGTCTGCGGGGTGCCGGGGCATGAAGCGGCCGGCATGTGGGATGTTTTGGAGGTGACCCGCGGCGGCATGGCGCACCTGACGCTCTAGCTGCACGGGAACATCGCCCTCGGCGAGATGATCGATCCGCACATCGGTCGAGCGACGCACGGAGGCGCTACAAGGCAAGGCTCACTCCGATCCGAGGGCGCTGTACGCGTCGGCGACCGGACGGCGGGAGGTAAATGTCTGGGCGCGGGCGAGCGGCGCTTATCAATGGAGACTCGCCAGGTAGGCGGCGAGGTCGCGTTCCTGGCCCGGTGGCGTCGCCGGGCGGTCCGACGTTGGATGGATGATCTCGTGCAGGAGCCAGGTGGCGGCTCGGCGACGCCCTTCGTAGGTCAGATCGATGGCCGCGTCGGCGTTGGACACACCGGTGAGCGCGTGACAAGAGACGCACGACCCTGTGGCGAAGTCGCGCGCCCCGCGCCCGATCGCCGCGCGGTTCGTCCACCACAGCGACGGCGCGGGGCGGAGGGAGGGTCGGGTGAGTGCGCCGCCGGCGACGGCGGCGACGAGGAGGAGTGCCGCGAGTCCGCCCAGTAGCGCCCTCTTAGTCGTCACGGTGCGCATCCTTAGTCCGCTCCTCAATCCTCGCTCCTCGCTCATCACGCCGGCCGCACCGACACATTCCAGTGTAGCGCCGGTCGCGCACATGCCGATACATTGTAAGCTTTTCGTAATCTCGACGTGGTACGCTTGAGAGTAGTTGTCGGCGACGACGTATGGCGCGTCATAGGGGGCACGCACGTCGCCGCGACCGTTTGAATATCCCGGGAGGCACTCATGAAACGCTTGGTTTCCGCACTCATCCTCGCCGGCGCCGCGCTGTCACTATGCGCGAACGCCCCTGCCGCGCACGCGTCTGGGCCACACGCGCGCCCCGCCGCTGCGACCGGCACGCTCACCGGTGTCATCACCGACGCTACCACGCACAAGCCCCTGGCCGGTGTGCTCCTCACCGTCGGCTATCTGACCAAGGGGTATCAGCGCGCCGGCGAGACCGACGCCAACGGTCACTACAGCATCGCGAACCTGCCGGTCACGAAGGGCATCGATGCGTACGCGTTCAAGGCCGGATACTTCTACTTCCACGGCTTTTCGGCCATCCACGCCGGCATGACGACCTATTCGCACATCCTGGCTCGCGACACGACGTCGGTCGTCCACCCCACGATTCTCTCCTTCACCGCCACGCCCCCCCAGAGCGATGGCATGGCGCACTTCGGGATGCGCGCTGAGAAAGGCAACGGCCCTTTTTCTTTCGAGATGATGGCCATCTCACCCGGCCTTGGCCGCCTCGTCGTATTGGGTCATGGCGCCGCCGACCACTACGACGGCGTCCTGTCGACGAGCGGCGTCAAAAGCGGCATGTACATGTTCTACTATGTGGCCACGCAGGAGAACTGCTTCGAGAACAAGCCGTTCCCGTCCAAGAGCGTGCGCCTGTAATGCGGGATTGTTGTCGCTAACGCCATCGCCGTACCGCATTATTGTACGCGGCTGCCAGCATGGTCATCTAGCGCACGATTAAGGGCTGGCCGCGCCCGAGATGATGACAGACGTACGGCAGCCCGATTAGGATATGTAAGATGGCGACGAGAGTTTCATCTCGGATGGCGACGAACGCCGAAGCGACACGGCGGACGACGGCGGCCGTCGTCCGCCCGGCCGGCTGGTGGGGCCTGGGCATCGCCCGCATCCTCGTCGGGTACTTGTGGTACCAACAGATCCTCTGGAAGCTGCCGCCGAACTTCAGCGGCAACAACGGTTTGAGACAGTGGATGCTGCGCGAGGTGGCGCATCCACTCGTCCCGCTCTACGGCGCCTTCGTCAGGGACGTGGCGCTCACGCATTACCATCTGTTCGGCTGGATCACCTTCCTGACCGAGGCGGCCATCGCGCTCTCGCTCATCCTCGGACTTTTCGGCCGCTTGGGAGCCCTGGCCGGGACGCTCTGGACGATCAACCTGGCGGTCGGGTTATGGGACGTGCCGGGGGAGTGGTACTGGACCTACCTGATGCTAGTACTGCTCAATGCCGTCTTCCTCGCCACGGCGGCCGGCCGCTACATCGGGCTCGACGCTCTGATTCGCGGCCGTGTCTTACCTGGCCTGCATGGCGGCCTGGCACGCGTGGTTGACCTCATATCATGATGTGACGTTGTCAGACCAACCACACCAACCATACTGGACGCCGACGAAGGCAACGAGGGGGCGCTTTGGACGAACAGCTTGCCAGGCATAGGGATGAGGCTCGGGACCGAGATCATGACGCCGCGCTTGTGCTCTTGGTGGATGCGCAGCGACGCATCCTGCTACAACACCGCGACGCTCACGCTCCGCGCTTCCCTAACACATGGGGATTCATTGGCGGTAGTGTCGAGGATGGCGAGGCCCCTGAACAGGCCGTGCACCGCGAGGTCCGGGAGAGACCGGCCTGATGATAACAACGCCGCTCATGCTATTTATGCGCTTCCCCTGGCCGTCCGCCGAGCACCAGCGCCTTCTCTGGTACGTCTTCTATGCGCCGACCGAGGCGCGGGAGGAGGATCTGGTTCTGGGTGAGGGACAGGCTCTCCGCTTTGTCTCGGCTGAGGACATCCCCTGGCTCAACCAAGATTCCTCGGCAACGACCATTCTCACGGCCTTCCTCTCGTCCCCCGCGTACGCGCACCTGTAGCTGGCACGTCTTCCTGCTTCTGTCAAAGACCTGCGCACCAGCTGCGGCGTGGCGGCTCCTCCTGGACACTCAATGGGCGGATCGGCGCTATGTGGCGCTGCTGGCGACGATTGATCACTAGTAGCCCCTGTCCTAGCCGAAAACTCTAACCGGCCGCCTCATACCGTTACAGCGGTCAACGGTGGCTCGGCTCAGGCCGCCGTCGCACGCTGTGCATAACTGGCACGCGCTGCCTGCCGTCCTCAGATCATGAGGTGGTGGGGCACCAGTGGGCAATCAGCGCTGAACGTGTGCCAGTCGCCCGTTGCATGTTTTCGCTGTTTGGCGCCTGGGACCCTTGGGGCGTGCATGCCCCCTCGAGAATCCGACCACGATGAGCACCAACGGCAGTGTAAGATCGCGCTGGTCACGGCGATGCCATTTACCAGGCCCTTACAGTCAACGTGGCGCCTGCTGAGTTACGCTGTCTTCAAGTGTCGCCGCGCCAGGGTCCGCGATGCTAGATTCCGTCCATCGGCAGGTCGGATGCGGCACAGCCGCGGCGGACATCGACGCGCTACCTGCGCACTGCTGTCCCATAGAGATCGAGGGATGGCCTGGCCGGACGGCGCCCGGCACGGCTAGTGGCCGCCCCGCCGCAGCACTGGTTGGGGCCATCCACCCGGCGCGTCGTGCGGTCCTGGCATGCGCGCAGCGACACTGGAGATGCCCGCAGCGACACTGGAGATGCCCGCCACATGACGCGCGCATGAGTGAGCGTGCGCATAGACGCACCGCCAAAACAGAAGGGGATCGATATGACGAAGGTCGCGGTGATTGTATTCGCGGATACGGAGACGCATGCGGACCTCGCCCGCGTGGTCAACGCGCTGATCACGGTGCAGGAGTGTAAGGAGGGGGGTGACGACGTGCGCCTCATCTTCGACGGGGCGGGCACCAAGTGGGTGGCCGAGCTTGCCAATCCGGGGCATCGCTCCCATCGCTTGTATGACTCGGTCAAAGACCGCATTACGGGAGCATGCAGCTTCTGCGCGACCGCTTTCGGGGTGAAGGCCGCGGTGCAAGCGGCTGGTGTCCCCCTCCTCGACGAGTACGCGCATCATCCCAGCGTGCGGAGCCTGATCTCCGACGGCTTCCACGTTCTGATCTTCTGATGCGCGAACCACTCCCCCGGGGAACACGGCTAGCAGGTCGATGCATCCAGACATAGAGGCGCTGCGCGCCCGCGTGGCGCGGCAACGCTTCCGCCCGCGGGCGCTGGTGACGTTCCTCATGGCCTCCGTCGCGGTGGCGCGGCGAACGGCCACGGGGCATCCCGACCTGGTGCGCTCGTGGCGTCGCGGGATGCTGTGCCACGCGCTCCTGCTCCCTCTTGTCGCCCGCATCTTCGGCTGTCCCCCACAGGGCCGCGCCCTCTGGCTCACGTATCTGTGGCAGCACGGCGACCTGTACCTCCATCTCGGCCTCAACCGGCCCCCCGACGCGCGCGCCCTGCGGTCGACCGTCACACTGCCGACGGAATGCACGTTGCTCCGCGCCTATGCCGCGGCAGCCCTGCTGAGCGGCTGTGCGCGCCCCCGGCGTGCCCTCGCCTGCGGCGTCGCCACCGATATTCTGGATGGTTTTCTGGCCCGGCGCTTGCGCCAGCAGACCGCGCTCGGCGCCCTGCTGGACAGCGAGTACGACGCCTACCTCGCTCTGGCCGCCCTGTGCGCGATCCATCGTCGCGGTCGGCGGGAGCGCGCGCTGGAGCAGGCCATTGCCCTCCGCTTCGGCGGACAATTCGTCATGGGGCTCGTCGTCTTTTTCACGCGTCCGCATCCGGCCGCGGTGGGCTCCACGCGCGCCGGCAAGCTCAGCGGCGCCGTGCAGGCGCTGGCGCTCTATCGGGCGTTGGGCGCGGCGGGGTCGGCGTCTCAGGCCGGCCCCCTCATGCGCCTGGCCTGGCGCGCGACAGCGGTCGGCGCTGTCGTCGCCCAGGGTCTGCGCTACGCGCCGCTCGATCACCGCTCCCGCGGACACGGTCACAGGCGCTAGCGCGGGTGAGTGGTCTGGGATGGCCACGGCCCCGGAGCCTCAACCACGCGGCGGTCTCCGCCGTCAGCCCGCTGCGGGCGCCCGTCTCCGGCGTGGCCGTTCCCAGCTCGCGGCCGTCCCCTCTGCCGTCAACACGACCTTGCGCACACGCGAGGAGGCGGTCTTGGGCAGGTCCGTCCGCAGCTCGATGTAGCGGGGGCGCATGAAGGCGGGTAACAATGGCCGCAAGTGCGCGGAGAGTTCCGCGGGCCATGGCTGCATGCCCGCGCGCGGGACGACGCAGAGCTTGACCTCGTCCTCCACCCCATCCGGCGCCGGGACCCCAACCGCCGCCGCTTCAAGGACGGCGGGGTGGGTCAGGGCGGCTTCCTCGATGGCGCGCGCGCTGATCAGCTCGCCCCGACGCCGAATGGCCTCGCGCAGCCGCGCCTGGAAGGAGTAGTCGCCCTCCGCGGTCCGTGTCATGAGGTCACCGGTGCGATACCACCCGTCGGCGCTCCAGGCGCTGCTATCGCCTCCGCGCAGGTATCCCTCAAACATGACATGGGGGTGACGCGGCCGCAGCCACATCTCGCCAATCTGCCCGGGCGCTACCTCCAGCCCCCGTTCGTCGACCAGTCTCGCCTCGAAACGCGGCGACGCCCGGCCGACCGTCCCTGGCCGCTGGGGCAGGGTAGCGGGAGCGGTCCAACAGGACGCCGTTTCCGTCTGCCCCCACGTCTCGATGATGGTCAGGCCGAAGCGGCGCTCGATCGCCCGCCACGCGCCGACGGGGGTCGCGGCGCCCAGCGCCCACTCCACAGGATTGTCCGCGTCGTTCGGGCGCGGAGGGCGCTGCGCCAGGACCGAGAGGATCGTGCCGACGAAGGTGAACGCGCGAGCGTGGGCCGCGCGGGTGCGCGCCCAGAAACGGAAGGGGTCGAACCGCGCGTCGACGGTGACGTGGCCCCCGCGCCACAGGGCGGCGAGCACCGTCCCCTGCGCGGTGACATGCGCCAGCGGCAGGCAGGTGTAGAGCCCCTCGCCCTCGGCGATGGGCAGGAGCTCGCGCGCGTAGGCCGCCCCATGCGTCGACTCGCACGCCCGGCTCCAGAGCACCCCCTTGGGCTGACCCGTCGTCCCCGACGTGTAGAGCAGCTTGCCCGGGTGCGCGGGATCGATGTCCGGCCGTATCACGGTCCCTGGAACCGGGGCCTCGGCGAGGAAAGCCGTGAACGCCGTGAACGCCGTCGCGCCGGCCGGCGCGGCGCCATCGGCGACAATGACGTCGCGGACGCGGGGCGCCTCCGCGCGCACCGCCCGCAACGCGGGATAGCGCGCCGCGTCGCAGAGCGCCAGGCGCGCGCCCGCGTGCGCCAGGATCGCGCCCAGCAAGGGGCCGTCGAGCAGCGTATTGACGGGCATGAAGATGGCGCCGAGCTTGGCGCAGGCGAACCAGGCGGCGACCAGGGGGATACTGTTGCCGCAGAGTACGGCGACAATGTCGCCTGCCGCGTAACCGCGTCCGGCCAGGGCGGCCGCGACGCGGTCACTCAGGGCGTCCATCTCGGCGTATGAGAGCGTGCCGTCGGGAAGGGTGATGAACGGCCGCGCCCCCAGGCGGCGCGCTTGCGCGGCCAGTTTCATGCCAAGCGCGGGCTCTACCGAAGGATTCAAGGTCAATCCCGTTTGCTCGGTCACGCGCCCCTCCCGGCGCCGCGCGGCGCGGCATCGATGGCGAAGAGCGGCGCTGTCCGCAGGGCATGCCGCAACCGCGGCCAGAGCAGTAGGGCCGCGCCCACGGCCAGCGTGACGCCCGCCGCGTCCATGCACAGGTTGAAGGGATACGCGGGGATCGGATAGACGGTGCTCTTCAGGACGTAGCCCATCACGAGGATACCGACCAGTAAGATCACCGCCTGTCCCGGACGATGGCGCCGCCGCAACGTCTGGACGAACGCCGCGATCACGGTCAGCAGATACACGACGATGATCAGATCCGCCCCGTAGGTCGACAGGTAGAAGAACGCGTCGAGCGCCGTCCCGGCCATGAGGGGGAGGAACGCCGCGACGGACACGAGGGCGACGACACCGAGCGCCCCGATCGGCGAGCGTTGGGTTGGGTGGGTGCGCGCGAGCCAGCGTGGGCCCACGCCGTCGCGCCCCAGCGCGAAGAGCAGGCGCGTGGCCCCGTTGACGGTCGCGAGTTGCGCGCCGAACCCGCTAATGAGGGCAGCCACGTTCACGAACGTCCCCATTGCCGGCGACACGTAGAGGCGGGCTACATCGACCAGGGGGACACTCGCTTGGCTCAGCGCCGTCGCGCTGGCGAAGCCGACCGTTTCAACCCAGGACATCAGCGTGTAGACTCCGCCGGAGACGAGCAGCGCGGTCACGAGCGAGAGCGAGATCACGCGCTGAGGATGACGCGCCTCCTCACCCAGGGTCGCCGCCACCTCGAACCCGGAGAAGCCGGTGAAGGCGAACACGACGCCCAGACCCAGGGTAGACAGGCCCAGACCCGGCGGAAGCAACCGCGTAGCGGCGACGCCGTGCCCGTGGTAGCCCCCATGGGCGATGACGGCGACCGCCACGACGGCGACGAGCGCGAGGGAGAGGCCTTCCAGGGCGACGATGAGCGTCGCCGAGACGGCGATGGAGCGATAGGCCAGGGCGATGGTGAGCAGCCACAAGCCCGCGGCCAGCAGCGGCCAGGGGAGCCGCAGGCCGCCGGCCTGGAGCAGGGCGCCGAGGATGTTGGCGTTGCTGCAATAGACCGAGGACGCGTACGCGATGTACACGCCGATGAGCGCCCACACCGAGAGGAACCCGTAGGCTGGCCCCATGGCCCGGCCATTGTAGGCGTAGACAGAGCCGGCCGAGGAGGAGTCGCGCGTGAACGTGATGAAGGCATAGGCCACGAAGAGCATGGCCACGATAGCTAGCCCGAACGCGAGGGGACCGGCCGCGCCGACGACACCGGCCATCAGGGCGGGCAGGAAAGTGACCCCACCGGTCGGCGCCTGGATGCCGACGGCGCTGCCGACCGTCCCGATGAAGCGGACGCTATCCGCGCGCAGGGAGCGCCGGGGATCGTGCGTTACACTATTCGTGCGGACACTGCTCTGTGCCTGGGCCACGACTTTCTCCTCTCACTCGTCACTCGTCTTCTCTTGTCTGCCGTCATGCTACCCTGTCGAGTCCTGTGCCCATGGCAGTGGCGCCGCTAACGGGCGGCGCGGCGGGCGGGACGGCCCCGTCTGGCGAGGCGATGCGCCCGACCCTCACCGTTCAGCGACAGGGCCGCGCCGGACCACCGCGCGCAGCGGCCGGCGGGCCAGACGAGCCAGCGGCCACTGACTGTAGAAGCCCAGCGCGGCCTGCTGCACCGCCATGGCCAGCGTCGGGTACACATGGATCGTGCCGGCGAGCGCCGTGACGCTCATGCCCTGTTTCATCGCCAGCGTCACTTCCTGGATCAACTCGCCGGCCCCCGTCCCCACGATGTGGCCTCCCAGGATTGTGCCGCGCCACGGTGTCACAATCAGCTTGACAAAGCCCGTCGTCCGACCTTCGGCCTCGGCGCGGTCGACGTGCGCGAAACGGTGGCGCAGCGCCAGCACCCGGCCGTGCGCGCGCCGCGCCTCCGCCTCGGTCAGCCCCACGCGCGCCACCTCAGGGTCGGTGAAGGTGGCCCACGGCATGGGGTCGAGCCGCACCTTGCTTTTGAGCAGTGGCAAGAGCGCGTTGCGCACGGCGGCGGCGGCCTGGAAGCCTGCGGCGTGGGTGAACTGGTAGGGGCCGGTGACGTCGCCGCAGGCCAGGATGTGTGGCGCACTTGTGCGCAGGTAGGCGTCGACCGTGATGCCCTTCTTTGCATCGTAGGCCACGCCCGCCCGCTCCAGGTCCAGGTCCGCGACGTTCGGCCGCCGGCCCAGCGCGACGAACAACCGATCACCGCGCGCCTGCCCCGCCCCACCCGGCCCGGCATGGCGCGCCACGATGCCGGCGCCTTCGCGCTCCACCGCCGTCAGTCGCGTACGTTCGACGGCGATGCCCTCCTGGACGAAGACGCGCGCCAGCAGGGCGGAGGCGTCGGCGTCCTCGCGCGGCAGTAGCCCCCGCTCTCCGGCGATGACCGTCACCCGGCTGCCCAGGCGGCGGAACGCCTGCGCGATCTCCACCCCGACCGGGCCGCCCCCCACCACGATCAAGTGGCCGGGGAGGTCGCGCAGGCCGAAGATCGTCTCGTTCGTGAGATAGTCGACCGTCTCCAGGCCGGGAATGGGCGGCGTAGCGGGCTGCGAACCGGTGCAGAGCAGGAAAGCGCGGGCGTACAAAGAGTGGCCGTCCACGTCCAGCCGGTGCGGCGACTGAAAGGCGGCGTGACCCAGGTAGACATCAACGCCGCGCCGGCGCAGGGCGTCCGCGTCCTCCATCCGGTAGATGCGGTCGATGACGCCCTGGACACGGTCCATCACCGCGCCGAGGGTGACCGGCCCGAGCGCGCCCTCCAGGCCCAGCGCGTCCAGGTGGCGCGTCTGATGCGCGGCCGTCGCACTGGCGATCAGGCTCTTACTGGGGACGCAGCCAGTCCACAGGCACTCGCCGCCCAGGCGCTCTCGGTCCACCAGCGCCACGCGCGCGCCGAGCGCCGCCGCGGCCGGGGCGGCGACCTGCCCGGCCGAGCCGCCGCCCACGATCACGAGGTCGTAGTCACGACGGGTCACGGGGTCCACCCACCGCGTCCATGCGCCACCACCATAGGCGCCCTCATGAGACCTCCTCTTGCGCCTGGCGCAGTGCGTCCGTGATGGCCTGCGTCGTGATGGCATAATGCGACGCGGACCAGACGGCCCGACCCTGACGCAACACGATGGCCTGCGGCGATTCATGGCGCACGCCGGTCCGCTCCTCCACGTCGCGTGAGAGGCCGTGCACGCGACGCACGTCGATGAGCGGGATGTCACGGTCCAGGCGCATCATCTGGCGGTAGGCAGCGCGACTGATCGGGCAGCCTGGATCGTGCAAGAACAGGATCGCCGGCGCGGCGCGCGAGGCGACGAAGAGCGGGTCCAGGGCGGCGGTATCCGCGACGGGAACAAAGCGCGTCGCCGTCGCGCTGACGCCATCACTCCCATCCCTCCCGTCACCGGCAAAGAGACTATCCATCGACAAGCCCATGTGCCGCGCCACGACATAGCCGAGCGCCAGCGCGACGACAACAAGCAGCGCGATATGCACCGGGTCCACAAGCCATCCTTTCCCAATCATGCGCGTGGCCGGCGCGTCCATGTGATGCCCGTTGATACCCGCGCGGCGGCCACACTCTTCCAGGATGCCAGATTGGATCGTTTCTCGACTGTAAGCGCGCTTACAGTCACGGACATTGCCCCTCTGGTACAGTGGATATAGTCGACGCGGCATGGACACGGCGACGATAGTGGCGCATGACGCGCCTAATTCTGACGGGCACACTCTGCGCACGCCAGCGGTCGGCACGGGTCGGCGCGAGGCGTTAATAGCTGCGAGAGATACAGGAGCGAGCGATGACACGACAGGCAACGACGCGACACCAACCTCCATCTCACCCCAATCGTGCGGTGGCGGCGCGGCCTATTCCAGACGCCGGCCCACGGCGACGACCCCGACTCGTTCTCACGACCGCCGGGGTGGCCGTGATCGCCCTGCTCGCGGCGACGGTGCTGCTCACGCGGCCGGCGCCCGCATCCGTCGCAGCCGCCTGCGCGTCGACCGGGGCATCGACAGGCCTTGGCTCCGGGCAGTGCGCTCCCACCTTCACGTTGTCTGACCTGCAGGGGCAGCGCGTGAGTCTAACCGACTTCCGAGGGCATCCGGTCCTGCTCCACTTCTGGGCCGTCGGCTGCCCGAGCTGCGCGGCTGAGTATCCCGACTTCTCGCGCGTCGTGGCGGACTACGCGCCCAAGGGTGTGCGCGTGGTCGCCGTGGATGCCTGGGGGGAGGCCCCAGCGCTCGTGCGGCAGTGGCAAGCCGGCCACCATCTGCCGGCCACGCTCCTGATCGACCAGCCGCAAGCGGTCGTCCGTCAGTACGGCGTGCAGGGCACGCCCACGACGCTCTTCATCGACCGCACGGGCCGCATCACCGCCCGCACCACCGGCCCGCTGGCCTACGCCGATTTCCAGCACGCCCTCACGAGCCTGCTCTAGCGCCGTCGAGTCGAAAGGACGTGCCGATGGCCATCACACACCTCGGCGTCATCGCCGCGTTCGGCGCCGGCGTGGTGTCGTTCCTCTCGCCCTGCGTCTTCCCCCTCGTGCCGGGCTACCTGTCATACATCGCGGGGACGACGGCCCGCGAGGCCCAGCGAGAGGGCGCGGCGCGCTGGCGGGTCACCGCGCACGCTATCTTCTTCGTGCTGGGCTTCGCGCTCATCTTCGCGCTCCTCGGCGCCGCCGCCAGCAGCGTGGGCGCCGTCCTGAGCGGGCACAAACTGCTCCTGGAGCGCGTGGCCGGCGTCATGCTCATCCTCTTCGGCCTGTTCCTGGCCCGGCTCGTGCCCCTCCCCGTTCTGTTCCAGGAGCGGCGCGCGCATGTGGCGGGCAGCGAGCCTGCCCTCCTGCGATCGGCCCTCGTGGGCGCGGCCTTCGGGGCCGGCTGGTCGCCCTGCATCGGGCCAATCCTGGGATCGATCCTGGCCCTGGCCGCGGCCGGCACAACCCTGGCCCAGGGTGTCCTACTGTTGCTCATCTACGCGCTGGGCCTGGGCGTCCCCTTCATCCTGGTCGGCTTGGTCATCGACCGGGCGGCCCCGCTCGTACGGCGTATCAATCGCTATACCGGCCCCATCTCGATCCTGGGCGGCGCGATCATGGTCGTGACGGGCGTGCTCATCCTGAGCGGGCGCCTGGCGCAACTCGCCAACTACGCGCCGCTGTTTAACGTGTAGAACGTGTAGAGAGCGGGCCGTGAGACGTGCGCGGCGCGGGATGCCGGTGGGGAAAGGAATGGGGAGGATGGACGACGCGCGGGGGGAGGTCGCGCTCATCGCGACGGTGGACGAGGCGGCAGCCGAGGGCGAGCTGGCGAAGGTCTACCGGCACATCGCCGGAGCAGCGGGCACGGTGGCCTATATCCTGAAGAGTAGCTCGCTCCACCCGGCAGTCCTGCGGCGGCACTACGACCTCTACCGCGAGGTCATGTTCGGTCCCTCTCCGCTCAGCCGGGCGCAGCGCGAGATGGTGGCCACAGCCGTTTCCGCGCTCAACGGGTACCATTACTGAGTGGCCCATCACGGCGGCGCGTTGCGCCGCCTCATCCGTCACGATGGGCTCGTGGACGCGTTACAGGTCGATCCGCTGGCGGCCCCGGTCCCCGCGCGTGAGCGGGCCTTGCTCCGCTACGCCGCCCGATTGACCCAGGAGCCCGCCTCGGTCACACGGGCGGATCTTGACGCCTTGCACGCCGAGGGCTGGGACGACCGCGCGATCCTCGACCTCAATCAATCGTGGCCTACTTCAACTATGTCAATCGCATTGCCGACGGGCTGGGCGTGCGGCTGGAATCGTGAGGCCGGTGCGCTGGCCGCGGGTGGACAGGGAGGGGGAACATGGGGACCTGTACTGGCTAAGACGTTCATCCGTTTATCTTGAGGCAACATAGAGACTCACGGGTGGACCAGCGCCGCGTGGCGCTGCTGACGACGCTCGGTCACCAGCAGCAGCAGCACTGCTCCCATGGCGACGACAGCGAGGAGGATGGTGAGAGAGGCCAGCCCGTCGAAGTAGGCGGCCTGCGCGAAGACGCCGCCGAGCACGTTGCCGATCAACTGGCCCACGCCCAGGATGACCGAGTACAGGCCCATCAGGAGGCCACGGTCACGGGCGAAGGCGCGCGACGCGTCGGCGAGATACGCCAGCGCCGCCGGCGTGAAGCCCGCTTCCAGGAAGACGCCTAGCAGCACGAGGGGGATGAACGCGACGGGCGCCGCGCCGTGGTTGAGCGCGATGAGCGCACCGCTGGCGACGACCGAGCCGAAGACCGTCACCAGGAGGGTCGGCAGGCGTGGCAGGCGTCCCAGCGCGACGGCCCACAC
>JAABUH010001543.1_pt1 | contig 24948 bp, 20 predicted proteins | sample 5559121 | NCBI WGS metagenome assembly JAABUH01 (sample SAMN10711871, study PRJNA513364) | rock metagenome | isolation source: Antarctica rocks | place: Antarctica: Victoria Land, Battleship Promontory nord | collected 2015-12-28
CGGCTCTTCCGCCCATACTTCTCAAACACAGACTGTGCCGCCAGACTCTGCTGCTTCATCGCCCCTCCACCACTGACTCCAAGCTAATCAATCAGGTTGTGGATGCAAACTTGTGCAGAGATTCCCTTGGTGACGAAACTCCGAAGGCCGCGTATGCTCCGTTACAAACTGAGCTGCCATTGAGAGACAAGCCTGCTGGAAGAATCGGCGCACAAGGTGTGCCGTTATCATAAGGTAGAACGGGAGCTATTTCACTACTAGAAACGAAGACTCCGTCGACAAATGTCGAGTAGCACGTGGGGACGGTGAGACCTGTGCAGTGTTCCCCCTCCTTGGAGAACTGCCACTCCCAAATCGGTCAAGCCGTAGCTGGATTCGGAGTTTCCCCTTCCGATGTTGTAGATCCGGTAAGTATCTGCGTGTGCAGGGCTGTTGATGAGCATCAGAGGGGCGAGCACCCCCAAAACAAGAACCGACGCAGATAACAACGAGAGCTGTCTCATGGGGTTCCTCAGGTTGCAGATTTGGGCCGGACTGGATTCTGCGCGGCTTCGACTGCAAAGGTCAAAAAAAAGTGAAGAAGTTCCAAAGAGGCAAGCCGATTAAGATCGTCACCTCTTCAAATATGTCCGGAAGGCGTTTGTGTAGTACGTTGGCCAATTCGTTTGCGTCGGAAACACATTAGGCCCAGTCGGAGTGGAGCGAAAGGCGGTCGTCTTGGAGCTGGTGCCCATCGAAGCATTACAGGATTCAGACGATCCACTACGAATGCAGGATGTAGCGAATCCCAAAGTGGACATCGCCGCCGTTCGGCTCAAGCTACAGGAGCCGGGCAGAAGCTCGCGAGCCAATACAGCGCATCACGACGTACCTGAAGAATGGCGGCAAGCTCGAAATTGCGCAGCAAATGGCGGGGCATGAAAGCCCACGAACGACCGGCCTCTATGATCGGCGGGATGATACTGTCGCACTCGATGAGGTGGAGCGGATTGTGTTTTGACGCATAGACTGGAAGTCGTTGCGCACGTTGGATTAGCTTCGCCCTGAGCCGAAAGGTGTGCATTTTTGGCGAGGTAATAAACCCATGACAAACCGCATTGCCGGGGATAGAGGGGCAATCCGATTGCAAGAGCTGTTTGGGGCGCTCCTGGCCGGCAATGCTGCTCTGGAGTGACCGAGCCCAGCCGAGCACCGAACCCGAGATGTGCCGGCCGGAAGGTCCCAGAACGAGGTGCCAGCTTCAACCCTTCCGAGTGTCACGTGGCCCCGGTTACTTAGGCTAAGCACCAGTATGATCAGGACAGTGGGCGCATACCGGGCCCGACATCGAGACGAACTTGACCAGCAAAAAGGCTCCGCTTGAAGCCACTCCGGAGCCAGCGAAATCACGCCGGAGCCGGGAAAAGACTGTCCGGCGTAGTCTTGTGGAAGCAAGTGCCGCCCAGGATGCGGCACTGCTCGCGCGCGAACTCCGCACCTCACAAACCCAGCAGGAACTTGCCGTTATTGTCGTGGTCGAGTTCACAGGGGAGCTCCGTAAGCGCAAGCGGCTTACTGCAGCCGCTCGACTTGCCCGCACTGCGGCTGCGGCCATGGCCGGAGAAGAAGACGTCCCCCCGAGCGACGCGGTCTCCGCCCTCGATTTCGACGCGAGCCGTGCAGAGTTCGAGGAGCTCGCCCGCTCAGCGGGTGCGACCATTGCCGCCACTCTCGTCCAGCGGCGCCAGAGGCCCGATCCCTCCAGCCTCGTCGGCCAGGGCAAACTCGACGAGATCGTCAGCGTTGTGGCCAGCACCAACGCGTCGCTTGTTCTTTTCGACCATGACCTCACCCCGTCGCAGCTCCGGAACATCGAGGCCCGGCTATCCTGCCATGTCATCGACCGTTCGCAGCTCATCCTCGACATCTTCGCTCGCCACGCCAAGACCCGCGAAGGCCAGCTGCAGGTAGAGCTTGCGCAACTCGAATACCAGTTGCCCCGCCTCGCCGGCCGGGGACGCGCCATGTCGCAGCTTGGCGGCGGCATCGGAACCCGCGGCCCGGGCGAAACCCAGCTCGAGACCGATCGCCGCAAGATTAATCTGCGCATCGATCAGATCAAGACCCATCTCGACGCCGTCCGTCGCATCCGCCACCAACAACGGCAGCGCCGCGAGGCAGTTCCGGTCCCCGTGGTCGCCCTTGTGGGCTACACAAATGCCGGAAAGAGCACCCTCTTCAATGCCCTCACGGAGGCGGGCGTGCTCGAATCCGCCCGCATGTTCGCTACTCTTGATCCCAAGCTTCGGCAATTGCAGCTTCCTTCCCGCCGCAAGATCCTGCTCTCGGACACGGTCGGCTTCATCCGCAACCTTCCCCACACACTCGTTACGAGCTTCCGCGCAACCCTCGAGGAGGTGGAGCGGGCTGAAATTCTTCTCCACGTCCAGGACGCTGCCAGCCCTGTGCGCGAAGAGCAGAAAGCTCAGGTTGAGAAGGTGCTGGCCGAGCTTGCAGTCTCGACCAAGCCCGTCATCCAGGTCTTGAACAAAATCGATCTCGTCCCCGCCCAGGAACATGCTCCACTTCCAAGCGATCGGGACGGTATTTGCGTCTCCTCACTTCAGCGCACCGGTCTTGAACAACTGCTGATCGCCATCGATGCCGCACTCACGCGCGACCCGCTCGTCAGATCCAGCTTTCGGCTTCCGCAATCCGAAGGCTCCATCCTCGCCTCGCTCGAAGCCGGAGCGGTCATCGAGGAGAAACGGTTCGAAGGAAACATCGTGTTCCTCCGAGCCCGCGGACCGGCATCCCTTCTTGACCGGTACCGCCGGTTCCGTGAGAGGCATGCCCCTCGTAGCGAACCCGTATGAGCGAGGCAGCCGTAAGCTTCTTCGAAACTCTTCGTCGAGCAGGCTCGTGAGTTCTCAGGTTCTAACCTTATACTTCCCATAATGAAAGGCTTGCTTGCCTCCGCGGTTCTTTACGATGACGTCCGCTCACTCGTCCTTTCAGTCCGGCAGACGATTTCTCGGGGTGTGGATCTTCTTCAGGTCCACACCAACTTCGAGATTGGCAGACGAATCGTGGAACAGGAGCAGCATGGTTCGGATCGTGCTGAATACGGGAAAGAGATCCTGAAGGATTTGTCCGCACGTCTCACAGCAGAGTTCGGCGCGGGCTTCTCGAGAAGCAATCTCGAGTACATGCGGCGGTTTTACCTTGCTTATCCTGACCGGACCCCTCAGATATCCCAGACGCTGTCTGGGTTATCTCTCTTGCCAGAGACTCTAGCGCTTCGGCCAATCTCCCCGACGCAGTCTGGGAAATCCAAAGATGGAGGAGCGAGCGCCTCTTTCTCCCTCAGCTGGTCCCATTATGTGTTCCTGCTGGGGCTGAACAACCAGGAGCGCCGCTTCTACGAGATCGAAGCTACCCAGCAGGGATGGACCTTACGGGAGCTCAAACGCCAATACAACGCGGGTCTGTTTGAGCGGCTTGCGCTTACCCGTGATCGCGAATCCATCGGAAACCTGACTCAACAGGGGCATCAGGTCTCAAAGCCTGAAGATCTCCTCAAAGAGCCGTATGTCCTCGAGTTTCTCGGCTTGGCGGAGAAGGCCAGCTACTCCGAGTCGGACCTGGAATCGGCGATTGTCACCAACGTTGAGAACTTTCTTCTGGAACTCGGCAAGGGGTTCCTCTTCGAGGCCCGCCAGAAGCGCTTCACCTTCGACGAAGAGCACTTCTTCATCGACCTGGTCCTCTACAACCGCCTCCTGCGCTGCTATGTGCTCATTGACCTGAAGATCGGCAAGCTGACCCACCAGGACCTCGGCCAGATGCAGATGTACGTCAACTACTTCGATCGTTTCGCGAAAACCGATGGCGAGAACTCGACCGTTGGCATTGTGCTCTGTAAGAAGCAGAACAAGGCATTGGTTGAGATCACGTTACCCAAGGATGCCAACATCCATGCACGCGAGTATCAGCTCTATCTGCCCAGCAAAGAAGAGCTCCAGCGCAAGTTGGCAGAGTGGATCGAAGAGCAGGATCCCGTCCGATGAGCCGCGTGAACTCTCCAGTGCAGCCGCAGATGGATGGCTGCGTTCCAGTCGCGATCCTAAAGATCCTCACCACGGGGACGGCATACCCTTTCAGTGAACGTCTGCACGAGAGCTTGCCGTTGGCCAAACCTGGTATTTACACGATCTGGCGGAAATCCGAGTTCCTTTATGTAGGCATCGCAGGATGTGGACTGGACCTGGATGCGGAACACAAGATGAAGCGTGGTCTGCTCGATCGTCTTGACAGTCACTGAGCAGGCCGGCGCTCCGGCGATCAGTTTGCCGTCTACGTTTGCGACCGCCTCGTCCTCCCAACTTTGTCGCCGGAGCAGATCAAATGCATCTCCGCAGGAGAACTCTCACTCGATGCTCTGACGAGGGTCTACATTCATCAACACCTTAGCTACCGCTTCACGACCACAAACACCTACGCCGAAGCCCAGGCTGTCGAGATCGCATTGAGTAAGGGAGCGAGTTCGGTCGGCGCTCCCCTGCTGAACCCCCACCAAGCCCGAGAAGCGAGACGAAAGGCGCCGTTCCAGACTATTGAGCGGCTTGGAGGAGAACAGAACTCCGGTGATAGTCAAGGTAGCGACGCTGTCCTTGGCTGAAGGCACCTACGTTGACGACCTGGTCCGTGTCCACGCCCATCCGGTTCAGGGAAGGACGATGTGCCACGGGAGAGATGATAAGGCGCCCGGAATCCTCAAAGCTGATAAAGCCGCGATCAAACAAGTGATCGATCGTGGGTGTTAAGAGCAGTCCATTCTCACCATCAAGACGCTCTGCGTTATCGGAATCGCGCCAAGGTTTGCAGTGACTTGCACGCAAATGGGCCGGATTATCCACTTGCGTTATGCGGCAGCGGGTTTCGACCTGCATCACACGCTGCTTGTAGAGCCCTTGACCACGGCGAGCGATGATCAACGTCTCACGGTCCGTTTCGGCCAGATCCGCCTGAGCTTCAAGCGTCTGCTCAATATGGTGTTCCCAGACCTCAAGGTCCGCCGTCTCCGGGCGTTGATTATCAAAGGGGAGAGCCTGGGCGGCCGCGGCGGTTAGCGCCTCCGCTTCCCTTCCAATGAGACCGATAAGAGCATGAGCCATCAGTTCGGGAACAGCTGCTAGGTAGACCGACTGCTTGCCGTCCCCGGAACCCTGCAATGGTGAGTACCGCGCTGGAAAGGTGGGGAGAAGAAGCCCGGTATGCTCCTTCGGGCGAATCCTGGATTGGAGGACCGTGAAGTCGACTCGAACTCGCCACCCGATCTGCTCCCAGTTCATGCCGATGGCGCCGAACTCGATAGGCTTCGGACTTTCGTAGCAGTACGACCTGACGATTCCGACAGCGATGATGCGTGTGTCCACAAACGAGAACACAAGATCGCCGGGTGCGACTTCTCGCATGAACTCGTAGAAGGGATTTCGAGCGTTATTTGAGTTGCGCTTGGGCGACCACAGGTAGCCGCCACCGATTTCCTGTCGGTGTGTCTGATTCTGATTGACCCACCAGAAGCGCATCCAAAACCAACTCCTCAAGCCAGCGTCTGCTTCGGCACCAGGGCATAGTACCAGGGGCAACCTGACATCTTTTCGTGGGGGTGTCCAGGATCGACGGAAGCTTCTGAACGAAGTCGATCCTCTGGAGATCAGTGGAAGACGTTATACGCGTGAAACTCAAGATTCTCGAAAGTTGGCCTTGCCAAAGCCTGGCTTGGCTCCCGAACCACTTGTCCCTCCAGTTTGTAATAGTCCTTTCCGTTCTCGAATTCTTCGCGGATGCGTCCGCTTACGACGACACGGCGCTCCTGGGGGTCCACAGTCATGTACCCCTGATCGAAGAGTCGATGGAGATCACTCCTCATGAGGAGACCGTTCGAGATCTCGTGTCTCTGAGCGACTGAATAGGGTTTGATGTGTGCCGCCTCAAGCACTGGCAGAGTTCACTCACCCGTAAGTGAGCATCGCCTTCCGTAGGCATCCGTGAGGAGCACGCGAAACAAACCCTGCCCTAGTCGGGGCAGGACGACTTGAGGCTTTCCGAAGCCGTTCGACTCCACTGCGGCTAAGGCTGCTGTACCTGCCTCAAGAGCCGCTGGTCTGAGACGCATGAGACGCTCAACGACCGCGTCCCATAGCATCCTGCCGGTGCCAATCTCTGAATCGTAGCCTTTGCCCTGCACGGTATTGAGCTTGAAATCGGACGGGGATGGAATCCAGGCCTCTCGGGGCCAGAAGAACGGCTCGCCGAGCATAATGCAACCGATCTGAGGGTTTTCTCCAGGCCCGATTGGAGTCCGACGATAGTATGCGATTCGGTCTCGCATCTCCTTCAAACTCGCGACTCCATTCGCCTCACGGAATGACGCCCAGGCAAGGTTGACGGCACTGTTGCATTAACTCGAAATCGGGCTCGATGCGTACAAGTTGTGGGGGTGAAGCCAAGCAGGTACCACAACTGCTCGTAGGCAGAAAAGTTAATGCAACAGTGCCGCGAAAACACGTGGTCCCTCTACTACGCCAGGGCCTGCGTTTGTGAAGGCGTAGACGAAATCGAGGCAGCCAGAGCGATAGCGTGGCAGCTTCACGGCTTTGGTGTTCGAGAATATAGATCAGAACCCTGCCGTTCAGGGGACCGTCTGAATCCCCAAGGTAGCCGCTGGGCGGCAGCTGCTCCGGCCTCTCAGCCCACCCTTCATCTCCGCAATTCCGGTTCTTCTTCGCTACCGGGAATTATCGATTAGCACACGGATCTTAATGTTCTGAAAGGATGCGGTGTCGCCGTGATCCTGTAGCTGAATATGCCCATGGTGCAGCTCGCCGAAGTTCGGCAACGATTTGTATTTGCTCTCCTGCACCAGATGTCGAAACTCCGGCGTGAACCGCTCATAGTCCAGCACTTTCACGCCATTCAACCAATGCTCTGTGTGTGGTCCCCGCGATACAATTCTGGCCGTGTTCCATTCGCCGATCGGACGATAGGGCTTGTTCTTCGCCGCGGGAACTAGGTCATAAAGGGACGCCTCTGTTCGGTTGCCATCACGGCCCAGCTTTGCGTCGGGATGACGGTCATCGTCGAGCAGTTGATACTCCAGGCCGATGGTTGGGTCGCCACCGTTTGCCCTGTCTGTGTTGACGAAATACTTGATGCCGCTATTCGCACCGGATGCGAGCTTGAAATCTACAGACAGTTCAAAATTCCTATAGTCGCCGTCTGTCAACAGGTCACCGCTATGACCATGCCCATGACCTCCATTCGCATGGTCGAGCAGTACCCCATCCGCTATGGTCCAGCTCTCATTAGGAATGGCTTCGCCGCTTGCCGTGTGCCACCCGGCGCCGGTCTTGCCATCCCAGAGAAGTTTCCAGCCCTGTTGAATTTCAGCCTGGGTTAGGGTGTTAGGCGCTTGCGCAGCAAGAGTCATCGGCAGCAGCGAGCACAGCATAATAAGAACAGCCTTCATCACATCTCCAGTCGCACCTTACATGTGCCAACACCATAGTCATTCCCAACGGCACATTGTTAGGTCGTTCAGATCTCGCACGTCAGGTGGTTGTCCTGTTCTGAGTTAGAGAGACGGCGCCCAGCCCTTCTCGTATTCACGGTCCCATGACTTCATGGCTTCCCGATCATCGAGAATACGCCCAGTTCCCGGGTCCAGCTTCAACTCGCGCTGAACCTCCCAGGCGATGTTGGAGAGTTGCATCATTGTCACCGTGACGTTGCCCGATTCCACCGGCTGCGTCAGCTTCTGCCCGGTCCGAATCGCCGCGATGAAGTTGGTGAAGTGCAGGTCGGTCATGCTGTCCGCTCCTCTTGTATCAGATGAGGCTGCTGCCTTTCCAACCATATGTTCGCTCGTCTTGACGCCCTTCAGGTCGTAGACCTCATAACCGCCCGTATCGACCACAACGCTGCCGGTTGTGCCAACAACAACCACCCCGCGATCACGGTTGTAGATTTTCATCCCGTTGCAGCTCTTGTTGTCCCAGGAAATCAACTTGTTATCGTATTCGAAGCTTGTATCAAGCGTGTCATAGAACTGCCAGTCGTCCTTGAACTGGTAACGTCCGCCGGAGGCCGTCACGCGGTTCGGAAGATCCACCCCCAGCGCCCAGCGGCACACGTCGATCTCATGGGTACCGTTATTGAGCGCCTCACCCGTGCCCCACGTTCTAAACCAATGCCAGTTGTAAGGCTGGACGTTGTCTTTGTAGGGCTGACGCGGAGCCGGCCCCTGCCAGAGATCCCAATCGAGGGTGGCGGGAACAGGCGCAGGTTTGCCAATACCGATGGAGTTGCGGGTGTTGCTGTACCAGGCCTTGGCGTAGTATGCGCGCCCGACCAGACCCTGGTGAATCTGATTCATGAGATCGATGTACATCGGTGAGGATCGTCGCTGCGTCCCCATCTGGACGTACTTGCCATACTTCCGCTGAGCCTGCACCAGGAGTACACCCTCCGCCGGATTGTGACTGCAGGGCTTCTCAACATAGACATGCTTGCCCGCCTGGAGTCCCGCGATCGCCATGGGGGCGTGCCAATGATCGGGCGTCGCAATCGTGATTGCGTCAACATCCTTCGAAGCGAGCACCTTGCGGAAATCCCTGTCGCTTGCAGGCGCGTACCCTAGGGTCTGCTCGACGCTCCCCGCAAACTTCTGAAGGAAGTTGCTGTCCACGTCGCAGACGTGAGTGATTTTCGCATCCTTTTCGTTCGCCTTCAGCGAGGAGAGGTGTGCGTACGCGCGGCCATGAAGGCCGATCACAGCGAAGTTCAGGCGCTCATTCGAGCCTAGTATCTGGCCGTAGCTCTTCGCAGTTGAACTGATGGCCACGCCTGCCACCCCCACCGCCATCGAATCAAGAAATTCACGTCGAGAAATCACATCTCCTCCTAGGGAGCTACCATCAGGACTTGCTTGGGCCAGGCTAACACCTGCACCGAACTAAAGGGTCCCGGATGCCTCGAGAGCCTGCTTCATGCTGGCCCAGCTGATCCGGGTCGATTCTTCGTGGCCGCACTGTGCCAGTGCGTCTCAAGGCTGACCAAGCCGCGCGCGGCGTTCAGTGTGGCCGGCATGGCCATGGCCCAACTCGCCCCTTCAACCCACTGTAGATCTCGGAGTCCGCCCCGTGACGAAGCGAATGCAGGTCAGCGCTGAGAGACACCGGATCGGTTCCATGCAGCCGCTCGAAGTTGAGAAGGCGACCGTTTTCCCTCTCCTCCTCATAGACCGCCGGGAGGCACGCGCTCCGATTGATCGCCACCCGCGTTCCCCAGAAGCCCGGCCCGATCTTGACGTCGTTCAATGGAAAACGGACACAACTTCGCATACTTCGAACGCGAAAGATCCATAAGGTAGGCATTCGCAGGCTTTGCGGGCTTAGCTTTGGCCAGTCCAAAGGCAGGTGAAATATAGATGCCTGCCGCCGCACAGGAGGTCGCTGCGACGAACCGTCGACGGCTGATGCCTCTGACACTCATAGAAGACCCCTCTCTGATACGGACGAACGCCCTTTCACAGGGAGACAAGCCCTCGCCTCCACCGCCGTTTAAAAGTTGATCCGTGCGCCAAGCAACAGGAAGCGCGGAGTCGATGTCGACGTTGCTCTGCCGAAGTTGCCATCGTTGGCGTTGGAAGAGATGGCGTTCAGGTTGACCCTGTTGAAGGCGTTGAAGGCGTCCACACGCAGTCGAAAGTCGACACTCTCGCGAATCTTCGTGATCTTTTCAATGGTAAGGTCGGTCTGGGCGAAGCCGGGATTGCGGAAACCGTTACTTTTTTCGTTTCCCTCCTGCCCCATGGCAGGCTGCGAAAACGCCCCGCAGTTGTTGAAGTTGCCGCCAGAGCATTGCGGGAAGATGCCCGTGATATAGGAGGACCGATCCGTCTTCTGCGTATAGCTTGAGACGTTGGGAAAATCGAAGTTGCGCCCGTCGGCGTTGTAGTCGCCACTGTTAGGGGTGAAGGCAAGATTGGTGGGCGAAGCTGGCAGTGCTGGGTTGGCCGCCGTGGCCGAAAATGCGTTTGTGATCGCCACCGAGAAGGGGTTCCCGGACTGCAGCGCCACAATACCCGACGCAGTGTACCCACCCGTCAGCCTCCCCACAAATCCATTGTCGTGGTGGAGCCCCGGGAGCTGATAGCTGGTCCCCAGGGAGAGCCGCTGTGGGATGTCATAGATCGACGGCCCATAGTACCGATTAAAGTCCGAGGTGGGATAGTTGAACGCATTGTCATTATCGGTCGACCGGGTGTAGGAGGCAGTGAGGAAGCCCCGCTGCGTAAACCGTCCCTTCACCGCAACGATCAGCGCGTTATAGTTCTGCCGAGCTGCGTTCAACGTATACGTGATGGAACCGAAGCTGGTGTTTGGCCTGGTCGTAACTCCGGTGCACGTCTGGGCCCCGACCGCTCCCTTGCACACCAGATGATTGATAAGATCCCCCGCCACGACATTGATGTCCTGGCCGAAGTTCGTGGAATTCGGATTGACGCCGCCGGTCCACAGATTGTAAGAATGCGTCCCTACGTACGTCACACTGGCCACCATGTTCCTGCCAAGCTGCCGCTCGATCCCCCCTGAATAAACCAGCGTCGTCTCCGGCTTCAGATTTTGGTCGGAGCCGCCGATCGAGATCTGCGAGCCGACAATGCCACCCTTCGCGTCGAGCGTCTTGGGTATAAAGGCCGGGTATTGAAATCCGAAGGGCGCTGCATTCTGGGTGCCAAACCCCAGGATCGGCGCCGCCGTCGACCCATTATTGAAAAACGTAGGTTGAATGTAACTCGGCGGATTGGTCTTTGCACCCCCCACCGCATTGTTGATATTGAAGTAGTCGTGGTAAAGCCCGAAGCCGCCCCGCACCACATACTTGCCATTGCCAAACGGATCGGCCGCCACACCCACCCGCGGGCTGAATATCCAGTTCAGATCGTGCTGGAAGTAGTGGTCCTGAGCCTTCAGAAAACCGCTCGCCACCTGGTCGGTCAGCGTCGCTCCCGTGCCCAGATAAAAATCGGCTAACTTGGTTCCCTGCACCGGGTACGCATTGCCAAAGTTATCGTAGCGCAAGCCATAGTTCAGTGTGATACGGCGATTCACCTGCCATGCATCTTCGGCAAAAAAGCCGAAGGAATCCAAAGCGTAGAAGTTCTGCGAGGGCGAGGGCTTCGCCGTCAGTTCGTCATACGATAAGGAACTTTCCGTAAGTGGATTGTCGTTGATCAGGTTGATCAGAGTCGTGTACTGAAAGTTTGGCGTCATTCCCCCCGGAGCGAAAAAGCTCTCCTGTTTCACATGCGAGGCCTCGTAGCCGACCTTCAGGCTGTGACTCCGGATCACGTGGCTCAGCACATCGCGCCATCGATAGTTGTGCTGCACAAAGTCTCCCGGCGCGCCTCCGAAACCTGTACCCAGACCCGTCACATTGATCACCGGAACCGTGAACAGACCGGTCAATCCGTTCGACCCCTCAATCCGAAGGAAGGCGAAGCTGGCTTCATTCAGCGTCTTCGCCGAGAAATCATGAGTCTCATTCACCTGGAACGTCTTACCGTACTGCCCGTTGGTGTTGAAGAACGCAGGCCGCAATGTCGCCGTGCCGAAGGCCTGCGTGGTGCGAAAGATCGTGCCGTAGAGCCGGTCCTTGCTGAAGTACTTATCGATACGAATGTTGTACTGCTTCGAGTTGTTGTAGTTCTGAGCGTTGAAGGTGCCGCTATCGAGCACAAACGTGTTGCAGGGAATGTTCAAGGTGCTCGGAGTCTGGCAGCCACTGTTACTCGCTGGCTTGGAGGCTCCGAAGACCTGTGCCGCCGTCTGCGTGCTGAACGTCGTGAAGTTCGCCGGCGCATACTTTGAGAGAACGGCCGTCCCGAAGGAAGTCGGCCGGACCTGCCGGGCGAACGCCACGAACGCTTGGTCCTCATAGGTCTGCAGAGCTCCGACATTCGAGGTGATGGATTTATACGGCTCGATGGACGCGAAAAAAAAGAGCTTTTGCTTCGGGAGAATCGGTCCGCCCACGCCGAAGGAGAGATTCGCGACGTGAAAGGGCGGGTACGTCCGCTGGCCCGGCGCCGGATGGGTGAACTCCGACTTCGCATAGAGCGCCTGCCACGTGTAGTAGATGCTGCCGAAGCCATGGAACTGCTGCGTGCCGGCCTTGGTCGTCATCACCGTTTGAATCGAGCTCGAACGCGCAAAGTCCACGTCGTACCGGTTCACCTGAACGGTCGTTTCCGAGAGTGCGTCCACATTCGGCGTAAGGTTCGTAACCCCCGCACGCGCATTGCTCGTTGCATCTAGACCGTCGACGATATATTGATTGCCGTTCGATCCACGCCCATTGGCGCTCGCGTCGGTATAGTTTTCCGAGTTGAAGTTCGTGGCATTGCTCGACCCCTTGCCAACCACGCCCGGCGTCAAGGTGATCAGCGACAGCGGATTGCGCGCCGCTACCGGTAACTCCTCCAGAGCCTTCGTGTCCAACGTCTGCTGGTTCCGGCTGTCGGAGGTATCGAGCAGCGGCGCCTGTGAGGTAACGTCGACCGTCGAAAGTACCTGTCCCACACCCAGCGAGAACGGAACATTACGCTGCTCGTTGGTCTGCAGAATAAAGTTGGTGGTCGCGGTCGTGAAGCCGCTCGCCGCCGCCGTCACGGCATAGTTGCCCGGCGCGAGGCTATTGAAACGATAGGTCCCTTCGCTGTTCGACGTACTCTTCTGCGTCACCTGCGTATCCTTGTTCAGAAGCGTCACGCCCACCCCTGGAAGAGTAGCGCCCGCAGCATCCTGCGTCGTCCCCTGAACGCTCGCTCCGAACTGGGCAAAGCAGGTTGTCGCCAGCGTCGTACAGCAGAACACGATTAAACACTGCAGGCCTTTGACCATACGAAACATAGATCACCTCTGAGAAAGCTTCGGCTTCCATTTGCGAGCGCTGGGACGAAACGCCCCAAAATGAAACGTTTCACTCGCTTGGTTTAGTTCCCTTCGGGAGCGAGCGAATCCTAGAGAGGATTCCACCTGTTGTCAAGAAAACGTCTTGATTGTTGGATTTACTCACGAGGAGCCCAGGCCTAAAAGTAAATCCGGGCAGGCGTGACTTGGCGCGGAGCGAGAGAAGAGGGTCTATCGATGGTTCGCGGGCGCGGCAGGAGCAGGCGCAGACAAGCGGAACCGGGGATGCGTCTGGGCGTCAGCATCCCGTAGTTCCACAAGCTTCTTCACCAGCGCGGGTATCTCCTGCTTGCGATCGCCTTTTCGGAGCGCGAGGATCAGATGGTAGACCGCCTGTTGATCCTCAGGATTCTGACGCAATGCCAGATCACACTCCCGCGCCGCAAAAGCTGTTTGTCCGGTCTGCAGATAGAGCGCGGCAAGCAGATCGTGAGCCTGCGTCATCGTCGGATCTAAAGCTGCCGCACGCTTAGCCACCGCGATCTGCTCTTTGCGATCGGCATCTGTTCCGGCACTCTGATCGAACAGCGCCTCAGCCAACAGAAACTGGCTCAGGGCATCGTCCGGCTTACGCTTCGCCGCCAGGCGAAAGGTGGCAAGAGCATCGCCTGAATTCTTCTGCTGCGTCTGCATCACCCCCTTGGCTGAATCCACCGCGGCAAGCTGCGGATCCAGTTCGTTGGCGCGCGCAAAATCCGCGACCGCTCGTTCGTAGTCGGCAAGCTGGCTGTAGAGAGCACCTCGCGCCAGGTAGAGCGGAGCAGAACCCGGCAGCGCGCCAAGACCCACATCCAGCATCGTGATGCCGGTTGAGAACGAGCCGTTCTCATTCGCAAGCGCAGCAAAGCGAAGGTAGCCCTCCGGATCGGCCGGATCCTGCTGAATCACCCTTCGCAGCAGCTCCACAGCCTGAGGAACCTTTCCCTGCGCCTCCGCAATGTCGGCTGAAAGCGTCAAGATCTCGGTGTCGCACGGGTCGCTACTGCATAGATCAGCGAGAGTCTGCTCCGCATCGGTCACGGCGTCGGCCAGGTACTGCGTCAGAGCCACGTTATAGCGCGCGCTCCCATCTGCGGGCTCCCTCTTCAGCAAAACCTTGAAGACCGTAAGAGCTTCGGCGTATCGCTGTTCCTGCACCAGGCAGAACCCATTCTCTTGCAGCAGGTCCTTCCGATCTGAAGTCACCACCCCGGCGGACCGGAAATGGTCTACGGCAACCTTGCAGTTGCCTTGCCGAAAGGCAAGCTCCCCGAGCATCGTATGGCTCGCAACATCCTGGGGCTCGATCCGCAAAATATGCTCCAGCAAGGAAGAGGCTGACGGATCGCTCTCGCGGTAACGAATCTGCGCCAGACCGTCCAGGGCAGGCAGGTAATTTGCGGAGAGCTTCAGCGCGCGCTCAAAGTCCCCAGCCGCCTCCTTCGCATTTCCCTGTTGATCGAGCAGGACGCCCTTCAGGCTCCAGAGCTTGAAGTTCGCTGCATCTGCTCTCAGCCCCGCATCGATAGTCTTCATGGCCGCCTCTGTTCTCCCCGCACGCCACTCCGAGACAGCCTCCGAAACAGCGGCCGTGCTCTGACCGAAGGCGAAGAAGCCAGCAAATGCGACGCCCAAAAGGAGCAGTGTCAGACCGCGCAGGCTTGACCGTCGCAACCAAGAAGCGGCCTCTCGGGGGCAGGCCACTCCTTCGCGATCTGGCTCTTGTAGGTTTAAGTTAACCTGCCTCATCTCGAACGAGTCCCTTACAGATGGAGATAGTAAGGCCTTATTTGCAACCGCACCATAGCAGGTGTAGAAAAGGATTCGGATAGAGACTGCACATCGTAGCGCAAAGAGAACCTTCGCTGCCAGCAGTTCAAGGCGGAAGATCAGGTATGGCCAAGCACAACGGCATCACGCACGGCATCAGTAGACGCGCGCTTTTAGCTCGCTCAGCGCGTTTGGCCGCCGCTGCCGCGGTAGCAGGGCGGAGCCTACGCGGCATGGTCCCCGAGGTCGCCGCCGCCCCGGTCCGCTGGAAGGACCGGGAGTACGGAACCTCACGTCGAACGGCACAGATCTTCATGCTCGACCGGATCAAGTTGCTCGACGGTCCTTATCGAGACGCCATGGAGCGCGACCGCACCTACCTCCTCTCGCTCGACCCCGACCGCTTTCTCTACTACTTCCGCCTCTCGACCGGCCTGAAGCCGAAGGCCGACGCCTACGGGGGCTGGGAAGAGAAGGTCGGACGCATGCTCGGCCACTATCTCTCCGCCTGCGCCATGTCCGGTCGCGCCACCGGCGATGCTTCGCTCCTGCAGCGGCAAAGCTACGTCGTAGGCCAGCTAGCGGAGTGCCAGCGCGCAAACACAGATGGCTACGTCGGCGGTCTCGCTGACGGCAAGCGCATCTTTACTGAGATCGCGGCAGCCAATATTTACCTTAACAAAATCGGATTGAACGGCGTCCACGCACCCTGGTACATGCTGCATAAAATGGCGGCCGGCCTGAGAGATGCCTATGTCTATACCCAGAACGATCAGGCGCTCGCTGTCCTGATCGGCTTCAGCGACTGGGCCAGTCAACTGACCGGCAAGCTCAGCGACGCAGAGATGCAGAAGATGCTGAGCGACGAACACGGCGGCATGAACGAGGTCTTCGCCGACCTCTACGCCATCACCGGAAAAGAAAAGTACCTTGCTCTATCCCGCCGGTTTAATCGCACCGCCGTCCTTGCGCCATTGACCGAGGGAACCGACGATCTTACCGGCCTGCACGCCAATACGCAGATCCCGACCGTCCTCGGCCTCTATCGCCAGTACGAAGTCGCAGGCGACGCCCCGGCTCGCAAAGGCGGAGAGTTCTTCTGGACCACTGTCACGCAGGACCGCTCCTACGTCAACGGTGGCGACAGCGACAAGGAACAGTTCTATCCCAAGGGCCAGATGGGGCAGAATCTCTCCGTCGCTACGGCTGAAACCTGCAACAGCTACAACATGGTCAAGCTCACTGACCGGCTCTTCGCAGGCTCTCCCCGCGAAGAGCTTGCCGCCTACAGTGAACGCGTTCTGTGGAACCACATCCTCGCTTCGCTCGACACCTCGTCCCCCGGCATGACGTATTACATGTCGCTCAAGCCCGGCCACTTCAAGACCTTCAGCAAACCCTACGATTCCTTCTGGTGTTGTGTCGGGACCGGCATGGAAAATCACGTCAAGTATGGCGAGAGCCTCTACTTCCACTCGCCGGAGGAGCTCTGGATCAACCAGTTCATCGCCTCCGAAGTTCGTTGGGAGGCAAAGAAAATGTCCGTCGTCCAGACCACCCGCTTCCCGCACGAGCAGCAAAGCCAGTGGACTGTAACCTGCGCTAAACCCGTGCAGGCCACTCTCAACCTCCGCCATCCGCAATGGGCAGGAGCCGGCTTCCAGGTGAAGGTGAACGGCGAAATCGCAGCGCAGAGCAACCCCGGATCGTACCTGAAGCTCCACCGCACCTGGCACAATGGTGATGTCATCATCGCATCGCTTCCCATGCAACTCGCAGTCGAGCCGATGCCCGATGACCCTTCCTTAAAGGCCATGCTCTACGGTCCGCTCGTCCTGGCAGGGCTTCTAGGCAAAGAAGGTATGCCCGCTGCGGCACCCTATGCTGCCGGAGACCAACTCGAATTCCGCAGCGTAGCCGACCCCGACGTCCCCACGCTCATCGCTCCATCGGATTCGACGCAGAATGTACTCACGGCGTCCGGTCCGCTCGAGTTCACAGCCGTCCCCGGGTCGACCGGCGCTCCGATCCGCTTCGTTCCGCTCGCCACCGTCACCCGCGATCGCTACTCGGTTTATTGGCGCATCGCCTAAGGAGTGGTCCGCGCGCGTAGACCAGAACTTCAAGCGCGAGCGGATATACGCAAGCTATTACAGCTCCGTTCTCAACACGCTTACCGCATCCGTTCGTGCAGGCATGGAATCCGTTCCGGGCGCTTGCAACGCCCCGCTCCATCAGGTGTCTGATTGGTCCAGACCCCCGAATCATCCAGGACGCGGTCTGGGCGAAACTTGTTTGGGCCGGCCTGAACCTCACAGATCAGGATCTCTCGAAGCCCGATGACCCCGGCAGCCGCGGAGACGGGCACTTCTACCCGGCACCGCTCGTCCGGGCATTGGTCGTCATGTGGCTCTTTTCAGGTCTGCGCCGCAGCGAGATATCGCGGCTTCGGGTCGGGTGCACTCGATGGGACAGTGGAGAGAACAGCTCGAGCAAGCGGCCGGTATGCTTCCTTCATGTCCCCGTGAACAAGACAGGTACCGCCTTCTCCAAGCCTGTCGATGGCTTAGTGGGCCGTTCCGCAGAGCTTTGGGAGCAGATGAGACCGCCTCAGCCAGCCTCACTCGACTCCAAGACCGGTGAGCAGGTGCACCGGCTATTTTTCCACCGAGGACGTGGAGTCTCAGGAGCCTACATCAATAGGGTTGTGATTCCCCTGCTGTGTAGAAAAGCCGCCATTCCCTTGGAGGACGCTCGTGGACGAATCACGAGCCACCGAGCCAGAGCCACCATTGCGTCCCAACTCTATAACGCCAAAGAACCGCTGACACTATTTGAGTTGCAGGAATGGCTCGGCCACAGTTCTCCTGAGTCAACTCGGCATTACACAAAGATCACACCAACTAAACTCGCGAAATCCTACCAGGATGCCGGCTACTTCGCCCGAAATCTGAGAGCCGTCGAGGTTCTCATTGATCAGGATGCTGTTAGGCGCGGAAGCTCACCCGATGAGCCATGGAAGCTCTACGACCTCGGGCACGGCTATTGCTCCTACGACTTCTTCGACCAATGCCCCCATCGGATGGCTTGCGCCCGCTGCGACTTCTACGTTCCCAAGGAGTCCAGCAAGGCACAAAGTATCGAGGGTAAATCGAACCTGCTCCGGCTGAGACAGGAGATTCCATTGAACGAAGACGAACTGCGGGCCGTAGAGGACGGGATCGCCGGGCACGAGAAGTTGGTCGCCAAGCTCACGTCATGCCCGACGCCGGATTCCCCGTGATTACCTCCGGGATGCCGACTTGGGGGACTCACGAAACTAAAGTCGTCCAGTTCGTGCCTCTTGCTGAAGAAGTTTGATGAGCGGCTGATGGACTGAAAGCTCAACCCGCTAGGCGAGCATCGTTGCCTCACCCGCCGCAGTCTGCTTGAGAGGCCTTCGCCATCACCGTCCTACGCCTTTTCTAAGAGCTCAGTCTTGTACTTAGGTGCCAGTGTCTTTGCCTTCTGCAAAAACTCGGCGATCTGCTTCTCATCCAGCTTTGGTGGAGGCGTCGTGCGAGTGGCCACGGGCACACCCACTTCTAGAAAGAACTTTTCCTGGCCAGCCGGGGAGCAGATGCAGATCAGACGTGCGGGCTTTGAAGAAGCGTTATGGAACTGGTGAGGCGCATTCGCCGGAATGTTGATCGTCTCTCCTGCATGAACGGTAGATTTCTCGCCCCGAAACGTCGCTTCAACCTCTCCATCCAACACAATGAAGGTCTCCTCGAAGTCGTGACGGTGCGGCCCCGGACCACCGCCCGGAGGAATGTGCATGTCGATCGTGCAAAACCGGCCCTTTGTGTAGTCTCCATCAATCGTGATGGTGTAGGTATCGCCGACCAGACCGATGACGAGCCGCCAGATTCCACATAATCGGCGCTCCGGGCCACCGCGCAACCATCATTATTGGAGAGCACAATGACGGGCTTGCCTTCCAAATCGGGCCGGAAGACACGTTCACAGCTCACGTAGCAGTTGTTGCAGTCGATCAGGCCGAAGACTTCCCCCATGGCCTATCGCAGTGTGTGAATCGCGTGCTTCACCACGCCGAACACATGAAGATCCTCTCCCACAGAAACACAAAGCGGCTGATACCGAGGGTTCGCAGGATCGAGCCAGATGCAGTCCGGTCCGCGGCGTAGCCGCTTGACCGTGTACTCGCCGTTGACGGCCACCACGACAACGCTGCCGTTCACCGGCTTTGCGGCCCGATCCACCACGAGCAGATCACCGTCCAGGATTCCGGCGTCTTTCATCGAATCTCCATCGACTCGCATCATGAAGGTAGCGGCCTTGTTTTCGATGAGGTACTCCGTCAGGTCGAGAGGCGTTTCCAGGTAATCGTCTGCCGGGCTTGGAAAGCCCGCTGGCACCTTCCCATCGAAGTACGGCAACACCATCGGCCAGCTTGCGGCCCACTCCACCAGTTCCAAACTCATAGCCCGGCCCTCTCAGGAGGTATAGCAGGAAGAGCGAAGGAAAAGCGAACATATCCTCGGCGTCTTAGGTGGGCTTCCCCGTATTTAGGCGGTTGAATGTTTAGACGTCTAGCGTTCTAGGCTGCTAGGTGTTCCGTTCGTGGGCTTGGCCCACATCTCTTCGAACTTGCGCTCGAACCGCTCCACGGCTTCGGGCGAGGACCCGTACAGCACGTCGTTGTCCTGGCGCTTCAGTCCGGTCGGCGACCAGTTCGCGGAGCCGGTACGCAGCAGCCGCCCGTCAATGGCGTAGCTCTTGAGGTGCATGAGATCCCTCGCACCCTTCACCCTGACCTCTATGCCCGCCGCGAGCAGGATGCCTGTGGTGGTGAGGCCACCCCACTGCATCTCCTGCGAGAACTGTTCCCGGTCCCGGTAGACCCGGATGCGCACACCCTTCCGGGCGAGGGCTGCCAGCTCCTCCGCAAGCTCCCGGTCCGTGAAGCTGTACATGGCCACGTCCACGGTGTGAGCCGCGGTCTCAAGCTGGGCCAGCTCGCTCCTCTCCAGGTTCGTGCCCGGCGAATACAGGTGATCGCCTGTCTGCGCCTTTCCAGGAATGGCGGTCAGCAACAGGCCGAGGAGAACGTGTGCTGCCTTTCCCATCATGCCAGCCTACCGGCTTTGACAGAGACCCGGAATGAGCCGAAGGTGGCACACCCTGTTCCGTAAGGGAAGACTTCCCAGCCAACTTCCGCTATGCGCGTCTCTCGTTAGTGATCGATCATGAACATTGGTGGAATCTACCGATGCGCGCCGGCACAGGTGACCGTCACTTGGCCGCGCACCGAAAATGTCTATGCGTTTGCGGCCGCAGGGCGATAAAATACGGGAACTCTCTACAGGTTAGGAACCCAACACATTCAACGATCTGATAAAACAAATCGACGTGCTCTTTGCCCTGCACGGAGAGAAAGTCTCCCAAATTGCAGCTGCCGTGAAGCTGCAGGTGCGATCCGGCGAGGGCCGCGGTCCTTCTGAGCTCGTCAAGCGCTTGATGCTGGAAGCCGCAGAGATTTCAAAGCAGCGTGAGCCGCTCCTTCAGCAACTTCAAGAAGTGGCAGGCGTAACAGAGGAAGAGCTTCTCGCCTTCGAACGCGAAGAGCTTTCGGAGAAGTTGCCCTTCAGCCAAAGCATGTGGCGCGACCAAATCCTCCAATCGAGAGCGACGGTCGATCTAGACGAACTCGCAGCGGAAGCTTTGCATCGGCTCAGCGTGCGGGTAAGTCCCACGTGGCTACGCGAACAAGCCGAGTACCCTTTTCGCCTCGATGAGACGTTCACTCGCAGACCTGTACACATTGTGAACGGGATTCGGGTGAACGATTGTATGTCGAAGACGGGCCAGAATAGGTTCGCCCAGATGATGCTCCTGTGCAAGGACCACCTCGACAAGCGAATCGACTTGGACTTCTTCTCTGCATCACTCTTGATCCCAGAGCTGGCCGCTCTCGGCAATAGCCTGGAAGAGATCGAGAGCCTCGGACCTGAAGGTATACGGAAGCTCGAAGATTTGCAGAAGCTAGCGCCAGATGCTGTAAGTGCGACAGTGTTTGAACTCCTCGTCGGCTCAGCGTGGATTGCTAAAGGCACCGCGGCCGAACTCTTACCTGAGACGAAGGACAGTAAAGTTCCTGATCTTCGCCTCCATGGCTTCGGAGGTGTTCCTGTGGTTATCGAGTGCAAGCGGAGGCTTGGCTTAGGCGAGTACGAACTACGAGAGGCCGCGCTTATTGAGCAACTATACGAGAATTCCGCGCAATGGTTCAGGGAGCGCGGAATCTACGGGTGCATCGAGGCCTCTTTCATTCACGAAGTCGAGCAGGTAAAACAAGAAGACTGGACCGCAGCCGTTCGCCAGGCTGTACGAGCGGGTCGCTCCTCACATGATTGGGGTGAGGTGCGCTTCGTCGAACTGCCGGCCGTTCGAGCGATCGAGTTCACGCGTATCTACTCCCAAAGTTTTCTCGAAGCAGCCTATGGGTGGCAGGCATACGAAGAAGATTGGGACGGCATTTTGTGTGAAGTGAATCCTACAGACTCGCTCGGGATCGAGCTTGTTCGTCGCCCAATTTGCCTGAAGTGGAAGAGCACGAGCGAGGTCGCTATGCTGAAGAAGGCGCGAGGCATAACGTCTCTATGGCATCGAGCGATGAAGCAGATCCCGCCAGGTGAAATTGGTTTCATTTACATCGCCTACCCTGAGGGCGCACGCACCCAACTTGCAGATGAGAGAACGAAGCACATCCTCGAAACCCTGCCAGAGGTGAGCCACGAGTGGTACGTGCAGGTCCCCGCCACGGTCATCAGTCGCTTGTATCCTCGCGCGCTTGGGGAAGGGCGGCCAGACCTGATTGAGAATGTCCTTCCAGGCGTTGCGCCAGGGGAGGAGCACTGGCTGAAGTACCTGCCCCATCTCGTATTCGCTCGCGAGTTCTCGCTCAACCGCGGCGCGTAACCAGAGATTCGAAAGTTTGCTCGTTCAGGCATACCGGCCTGCTAAAGCTGACTTGCGCTAGTCGCGGGACAGAGCATTAAGTCCGAGAAGTCTTAGTGCTGTATCTGGACCGCCCCTTCGAGACGTGGCTGCGAGCATAGCTGTTTGTGGGCGGTTCGGATACAGCGACTTGAAGGAAGCCGCTTTGTCCGGGGCCGCTGCTCTATGGGCGTTGTATGGGTGCGAGTTGCCTCGGGAAGTTTAGGAGAAGTGGTCGCGCATATGGATAGCGGGTACGGAGGGCGAGTTTTTGGCAGTTGATGTACTTCGGGTGATCGTTGCGTATGCCTGTAAGCACAGCCTGAGGCAGTCGAAGTCTCTGGAGGCGCAGGCCGGATCGGCATGCGCGAGCATGTGGCCTCGTGGCTGGAGTATCGGGTTCATGCGGCGCACCGATCGAGGTGTGGTGGAGAGCGAGCAAGCAGTTGGGCCGCCGTGATCCGCTCGATCACATGCATCGTTCCACCACAGAGCGGACACTTCGGAAGAGGCTGTGGTCGATCGACTGGAGGTGGCTGGGTGAGTGGCTCTGCTTCACTCTGCAGAAGAGTGAAGCAGAGCGGGAGCAGCCTGGTTCGTTGCCGGTTGGCAAGGAAGCCGAAGTTGCGGATGCGCACGAAGCCTCGTGGCAGCAGGTGCAACAGGAAGCGGCGCAGGAACTCATCGACGGGCAGTCTCATGACCCGCTTCTTGTTGCCGTGGGCGGAGTCCCGCCAGCGGAAGCTGACGAAGCCTTCGGAGAAGGCGACCAGTCTGCTGTTGGCGATACCGACGCGGTGGGTATAGGCGCCGAGATAGCGCAAGGCATGTTCCGGTCCTGCAAAGGGCGGCTTGGAGTAGACGACCCAGTGGTGCAGGAAGAGGAGTCTGAGCCAGGCAGCAAAGCTGCGTGGCTCAGCGAGCGAAGCGAGATGGCCGTGAAACTCGATCTTGCCTTCGTGGAACGCAACCTTCAGGCCTCCGCAGCCGGAGCACTGATCGCGATGGCCACCGAGCGCGGCAGTACGGCAACGTGTAATGGCCAGCAGCACCTTCTCATGCTGTCCGTTGATCCATCTGCGGCTGCGCTCGATGAAGCTCTGCCCGGCGTAACGAACGATGTCGGCCATCTCCAGCGGAGAACGGCTCAGGCGTTGCGTATCGACGCTCCTGGCGTGGTCAGAGAGAGCATGTCTAGCGGGCTGGCCGTTGCGCTGAGATGCTTCTTGGAAAGGTGCAGATAGATGGTGGTCTCTTCGAGGTCACGATGTCCGAGCAGGATCTGGATGGTGCGCAGGTCGGCTCCAGCTTCAAGCAGATGCGTCGCGAAGCAGTGCCGCAAATTGTGCGGATGAATATGCTTGTTCTCCAGTCCGGCACGGAGTGCAGCCTGCTGACAGGCTGTCCAGAGGACCTTGGTCGTGACAGGCCGGTTCGAAGTATGCCATCGGTTGCCGGGAAACAGCCACACGGTCGGCTTGTGCCGGAGCCCGCGCCAGTAGGTGCGCAGCGCTTCCAGCAACGCCGGACTCAACATCACATCCCGGTCTTTGCGTCCCTTGCCGCCGCTGATGTGAACCACCATCCGTTCGCTGTCGATGTCGGCCACCTTCAGATGAGCCACTTCAGCTCGGCGTGCACCTGTGGCATAGAGTGTCATGACCAGGATGCGCTGAAAGGGCGTCTCGGTCGCATCGATCAGGCTGGCTACTTCCTGCTGACTGAGGATCTCTGGGAGATGTAGGACCTTCTTCGGGTAGGGCGTCTCCGCGACGCTCCAGCCTCGCTTCAGCACCTAGATGTAGAGGAAACGCAGCGCCGCCAGCCTCTGCGTGACGGTGTTCGGCGTCAGCTTCCAGGTGCGGAACATCTCCGCCTGATACTGGCGGATCTGCTCCAAGCCAAGCTGGTCGGGCGATCTGTGAAAGTGCCGGGCAAAATGCTCGACGGTGCAGATGTAAGCGCGAATGGTCGACGGGGCGTAATTGCGACGCTCCAGTTCCTCAAGCATGATCTGACGTAGATAGGTCACAGAGTCACCTCCTTCTCTGCGACACAACCTAAATCAGCACCACAATCGATCGCTCAGCCAGACGCGCACGCGTCCGCCGCGAAGCGGCTTCGTTCATGTCACCTTCTCGGAAGTAATGCTCCCTTACCAACTTCTGCGCTTCGAGGTAGGCTCTCGCATAGGCAGCCATTTAGCCGTCTAGCCGTTCAGATTTGCTAGCCGTTCAGCTTCACAGAGGCAGTTCGCCGTCCTCAGCCGCCTTCGCGGCGGCCCTCATCATCTCGGGACCGTTGTTGCGGATGTTTCCTACCTTTGGATTGGCCTCATAAACCTCCATCTCTTCCGACTCATAGGGCCGCAGCAGATCGAGCGGAAGACGCTCTGTCTCTTCCCTGTCCAGCCAGCGATCGTAGTCCCGAGCATGGAGGATCACCGGCATACGCGGATGGATCCGGCTCATCAGTTCGTTCGCTTCCGTCGTCACGATGGCAAACGATTGGAGCCAGTGACCGTCCCTGTCTTTCCAGGCGTCCCACAGGCCAGCAAAGGCAAAGGTGCCGCCACTGCTCAGCTCAAAGGCGTAAGGCTGCTTCGGTGGCTCGCCTTCTTTTGGGTCGAGTAGGCGGTTGGCGTTGCCGTCGACCGCCCCTCTAAGAACCGTGCGTGAGAGTTTCCAACTCACACGGCTCAAGCCTTCCGAACGCCTCGTCAGAGACGCGGGGGCGGTAGCGGCAGAGTTGGCTATGCAGTTGGCGATGGCATTCCGGGTGAAGAAGCTGGCGATTCGTTGCAACGTCTGAGCCACCAGCACCTTCGGGATGACGTGATGGCTGTGCCAACCAGTGTCCTTGGTGATGGGTTCGCTGCAACGGATGCACTTGCCGCCCTGCTTCCGCCAGAGATAGAGCAGCGTTCCGCGACCTGCGAGTGTCTGGGCCATGTGCCTGCTCTCGCGAGCCTCGAAGTACATCTCCCATGCGGGATGATATGGATTCGCGTCTCGCTTGATCTTGACGTGACGACGGATTGGAAGGGAGGTAGCGTGATACAGCCACACGATCTCCCGCGCTCCGTTGTCATGCTTCTTCTCTCCGAAGAAGCACCACGCCCGGCTGCCGCGTCGTGCGAAGTACTTCCGCATGACCCAGCGCTTGCCTTTGCGAGGATGCC
>JAABUH010001544.1_pt1 | contig 24915 bp, 28 predicted proteins | sample 5559121 | NCBI WGS metagenome assembly JAABUH01 (sample SAMN10711871, study PRJNA513364) | rock metagenome | isolation source: Antarctica rocks | place: Antarctica: Victoria Land, Battleship Promontory nord | collected 2015-12-28
TATGCACACAATGTGTTTGAATACTGGCTTCACCCAACCAGGTGAGACACTAACGTTTGGCTGCCTAATTGGCTGCATCTTCTATCTGCGCATTTGGCACCTTCTGACTTTGCTTTGAGTGTTTGCTGCCCTTTTGTTGTGTGATCTGACACCACCTCAGTACCAGCTTTCGTGGCATGCAGGTACCGCACACAACTGTGCAATGATGGCACAAAGTGCCGCCGGCACATCTGCTTCTTCGCTCACAGCCTGGAGGAGCTGAGGGTACCCACCTGCAAGCCCTTTGTGCCCCCAGATGCCGTTGCAGCTGCAACGTCAGCTGCTGCAGCTGACTTTGCACGCAAGGTGAAGCTCTCAGTATTTGGAAGCAGGTCAAATTTGTTGTCATCATACACGGCATTGGCACACCATAGGAGCATGTGCACACTCAAGCCTATATTTTTACACTTAGCATTTAGGTCTTACAGCCTGCAGCTTGCAAACGAGGGTCTGTCCAGTCTTGACTTATATGCATTTTTCCAAAGCTGGACAAGTATGATGTGTGCATTTGGCAGAGTGAGCCATTGTCGATGGGCTATATCATTTAAAAGTGAAGCTACACACTTGTGAAAACATGTCTTACACATTTGTGTTATGTTAACAGCACAAGCCGGGCGCCGCAACAGCAGCTGGTGCATGCACATGACAACACGGCCGTGAGGCACTTGACATTGTAGATAATGTGGTGCATGACACTTGTGAAGCTTGCATGCATGTCCTCCCCCCTCCTCTCCCTTGCTGATATTATTGTGACAGGAAAGCTAAACATCACAGCAGACAAGGAAAATTGAGGTATCTTTCTTGTCTGTTTAGGCTGGCGGGGGCTCACTGGATGCTGCCACACTGCGCTCCTTGGCTGATGCTGTGCTGACTGGGGCGCCCCAGACTGGCACGCAAGCAGTGGACCTGGCTCAGAGCCTGCTGCAATCCAATCCCTCTGCAGATGCCCTTGTGAGGCAGCTGGCCCAGATGCAGATGCAGAACCAGCAGGTCAACTACCAGCAGCAGGTGATATAGCTGTGTCTTTGATCTACATAGGGCATTTGTGGGGCTCATGTTGTGCCCACCACTGGTAGCAACGCTTGTCTGGGGCTTGTGTCATACCTTCAGATGGCAGCGGCAGCGGTAGGTGTTGTTCACTGCAACATTGAGGCATGAGCATGCTGCTGCTGTAATTGTGCCATGACATCGCTTGCGCTCCAGCTGTGAAGTGGGTGGCTGATCCTGTCACATGTCAGGTTCTTGTGTTTGTCTGCAGTTCTACAGCAGCTGCATGGCACATTTGATGACACTGCCAAATTTCTATCGTGCTGCATGCTGATGACTATATCCCTGGTATGAGTCTATGCTGCTGACTGTGCCTCTTTGCGTCTGCAGCAACAGGATCAACTGAACGCAATGTCAGTTCTGACAGCATACCTGCGCGAGGCACAGGCCCAGCAGCAGAACCAGGCACAGCAAGCCCCGCCCCCTCCTGCAGACAAGCTACCCAGTGAGCACCCCTGGCCATCTGCCATGAGCGAAAGGCAGCAGCTAGCCTTCAGATCCCTCAGTGAGGCTGCTGTTGACCCAAGGTTTGGCGGTCGCCAAAGCAGTGACATGGTGCGAGCAGCTCTGCAGGCTCCAGCCACTTCGTCATTCCCTGGGGACATAATCCAATCCCAGGGACTGCAGAATGCCCACCTGTCCGCTGCCTCTACTGCGGGGATGAGTCTGGCCCAGCAGAGTCTGCTGTACGCGCCTTCACAGCAGACCTCCACACACGCACAGATGCTGCAGCCACCCCAGTTCTCCCCCCAGGCCTACCCCTCCCGCAACACCTTTGGGTCCAGCAGGAGCAGCCTAGAGCAGGGCTTCCGTAACTCAGACCCCGGCCGCCGCCCCAGCTTTAGTAATCATGACTGGGTGAGTACTAATAGCGGTCCATCAAGGTATAGCACTGGCAGTGGGCCTGCCAGCTCAAGGTACAGCATGGAAAGCGACTTCTTCAGCACTGGGAGAAAAAGCAGCTCGGGCATGAGGTCTGGGCTACACAACAGCTTTGACCTGGACTGGGCTGGCAGATCTGTTGGCAGACCAGAGGCACCAAGCGTAAGTCACACGCCATGCCTTGTAAACACTGTATGCGTTGCTGATCAACCTTCTGAACAGCGCATGTTCTGCCACTCTTTACTGCACATGCACATGGCGCTTCAGGGCTTCGCTGAGGCATTCACAAGCAATCTGGAAATTGTTGCTCCTAAACTGTTTTGTCATGTTCTGCACTGAGTCCAATTGCATTATCCCTTTTAATATCTTGTAATGCTGTCCACTCCTCAGCACTTGAGCACATGTTACTCGTGTCTGGCAGTGCTACTGCAAGCATGAGATACTTAACAATATACGTCATCACAATCTGATTGTTGTACAGGGCTTCATGCAAGGGCAGGAGGCCTTCAACCCATTCCAGTACTCCACCCCCTTCCGCCCTGGTGGTGGTCAAGAATCACACTTTCCTCAAAACATACAGGACCCCTTCACACGCAGGCCCTTCCGCGCCAGCCAAGATTCAAATGCTAGCACCCTCATGCACACCGACGGTAGCAGGCGCAGCGTCGACGACCGCCCCAGCATGGAGTCCATCAGGTCAGGATTCGGCTCGCCTCCTTCGCCAAGCGCTTTCCATGCACCCAGTGGCTCTCGAGGTGACTCGCTGTTTGCGTTTGCCAGCGGTGGACACCATTTTCAGCAGCAGCAGCCGCAGCACGCCTTCGGAGGCATGCAGAGTTCAGGGGGATCGAACCAGGGTGTATTCCAGCCTTCCGGCCCTCCTCCATTGGGTTCAGGCAGAGGATTGGAAACAATGCTGGAGGATGAAGACCCCAGAGTGAGTCATGTTGCACGCTATACCTGTTGTGTCTCTGACATAGGTTTGACTCAGTGCTGATCCGGCTTCCTGTCTTTGCCATCCACCTTTTGGTCTGATCATGACCTGCGCTGGTGCAGGCAATGTACTGATGTTGTCACAAGAGCTTGTCTGAGCGGCAGTCCAGAAAAGTCGGTTGACGGTGTATCAGCAATGGAAATGAAAAGGTGCCCCTCAGAGATAAATGCATCCTGGAGAGCTTTGAAAACAAGTCCAGTTGGGCCAGCTATGCATGAAGAGTCGCCAAAGAACTGACAGTCTTTGAGGATGTGAGGAAAGTCTGCATTTGTTATTTGAGTTGCGTCACGCTTCCTGATGTAGTGCTTTGTCTCTGATTTTACTGACACTGTTTGATGTTATCGATCCCTTCACTTTTTGTACATTCACTTGCATCAAGGCTGTTGGTGTCAGTCGCCTTCCCTTTTTGGATCAGCTGAGGTGCCTTTTTGCAGGCTATTTGTCACGCATTGACTGCTGCGCGTTACATTTGTGTTTGTTTTCTGTCATAAAATCTTTTCATTCACTTGCTATGCCCTGCAATTTAGTTCATGGTCTCAGGCGTTGCTAGTGTATGGTCCAGCTACGGTGCTTAGATTTCTTTAATTTCCTTGAGTGGCATTTCAGGCAATCTTTTTGGCATCTAGGTCAATCATGGCTTTATTAGTAGATTTTGAGCAGCCATCTTGCGTGCAACCAGATCTCCTTGTTGGCTGATCTTTGAGTGTTAGTATGCCTACACACTTTTTGTTCATGACTGGTCAAGTACCTACGTCTGTATACAGATGTAACTTTTGCTTGATCACGATCATATTCAGGTAGCATCCGACTGATGCATATCATAATCAATTTGCTGCTGTGACAGACATGTGTCACCAGCATGCACCATTGACTTGATCAGACGTTACTCGGCCACAGGCAGCTGTATGTTGTCTTGCAGCGTTGTAGCATACATGTACATGGACCATGGTACAGAAGACAACACAATTTCAGCTCCACTACCACTGTTGCCGACATGCAACAAGGCGTGGCTTTCTGCTTGCTTGAAAGCAACAATTTCATCAGCTCGTTACGCGCAGTGATAGCCTGACCACGTCTTGTTCAAGACGGGAGGAGGCAGAATGCCAGCTTACACACGTTGCAAATTGCAAGCCACGGGCTGGACAACGAAGTCAAGAAGTCAAGCTCTTTGTTATACATCAGCAATAGCGTTTCATCCAGCACCTTGAATGCAGCCTACATCAATCACACAACAGCTGAACCCATTGAGGCTATGCTGCATGTCTGCTGCTTCTCTCGTGTGAAGTGCCTGTGCACTTGGCAAGAAGTATCCAGTCAACTACAATGCCAGGTGCAGACATGGATAGACAATGATTGGCTAGCAGATGTATTACTGCACAAGCCAGTAGCAGCGCCTTGGGTATGCAGACACACTTATTGTTTATTGAGCTGGTAAGTCAGGTCGGCCTGGGATCAGCTTCACAGTTGCATCCTCTGGAGATGGCCTGCATTTCAGATCATAAGTGCACCAATGTCAGACACCATACAGAAAGCTACTGACTGTCTTGCCTTTTGTAAAAAGAGTATGCATGTTGCAGAAGTGTCATGCACATATCTCACTCAAGCTGCTGGCAAGCTCAATATAAGCTGCATGATCCATTCATGTTGTGCAGACATACAACCTGAGAGGCAACCAGCTTGCGAGTGTGGGAGTGAAATTAAAACCTCCTTGGCCCTTGCTTATAGCTGTCAACACACAGAAATTCTGCAAACTTACGGTGCAAGGAAGGTACTGGCGCCTGAGTCATATGTTTTAGCAGCAAAAGCTCCCACCAATACAGCCAACAGCACCAGAAGAGGGACTAGCACAAAAGACAGCTTGCCCAGCCACTGCACAGCAACAAAACAAGCTGTTGTGGAACTGTCAGCATGCAGTATCATACTCTTCGTTGGTTGCATGTCAAGGGGCTTTTCACACAGAACTGTAGCATTCACACAGAGACCTTACGCTACTGCATGCATGCATATCAAACCCTAAACCCTAAATATCACATCTTGTGAGCTGCGCTGGCAATATGTGCGAGCATGTTGTCTATACAACCACAGCACGCACAGCCTTGATGGCTTCTGGCAATGCAGAAGAGTTGGTGACAACAGCCTGGTACAAGTACTTTACCTCACCTCCCATTTCTCCCCCTCCCAAAAGTCTTGCTGTCCTGGCTCAGGTATGTCCTGTAGTTGCGCGTCATCATCCACAAGATCACCGAACACTGTGGTCTCCTTCTTCTGCAATATATACACTGTATGATTCTGCGGAAGCAGACTGGCTACATACGAGGTTATTGTACCAGGAACTTGACTCAAAAGACAAGGCTTAGGTTGACCGACCTCCGCTGCGGCCTTGATCATGCGTCCATGCCGCAAGGCTTGAGAACAAGGAAAAACCGGTTTCTGAAGAGGCTTGATGTGGGCTGTGGACAGGTGCTGGGAGCGGGCGTATTGATGTGGCGTACTGCAGGTTTGCATGCGAGTACACAGCATCTTAAGGAGCGCGAGATTTTCAGCTCGGCATAGTGCTACTGTCCATCACTCGTAAGGCTTGCAGGTCCCAGGAAAGCAGCACGGCATATGCAAGCTGGTCAGCGCTCAGGTCCACGCTCTGTCGCGCAGTTTGAGCGTTTCAGATGTGATCGGAATCAGACAGAAGTGCTCGTTCGTCTCCCCGACCTCCTTGAGTTCCCACTGACATTCGAAGCAGGTCATCGCTTATTGTAAAACATCAGAGCTGACTCTCCGGTGTCGGTCTGTGCAGCAGCGTTTAATGAACGATGAACCTGAATGTCAACCATAGCACAGTCGCGCGCATCCGTTGGCAGCTAACTTCATAGCATGCAAAGTAACGCTTGCGAAGATCCGTGAGCTGTGTGCCAACAGCTGTGCATCGCAAGACTCGATGCACGTGAACTCAGGAGCCTTGAATTAAGTGATCGCAAGTAGGAAGCAGACAGCAATGAGGGGCTTATCAGGCCTTTCTGACTTCTTCTTGAGAAAGGCCTTTAAATTTGCGCTTAAGCGAAATCTGGGCAAGTATTTGGCGAGCGAGATAGACCCCAGTCAGCTCGATGTGCAGCTGGGTCAAGGCACCATTGAACTTCGGCAGTTGCTGCTGAACTGCAATGAGCTGAATGAGCAGCTGGTGAGCCACTGGGAGCTGCTTGTTGTATGCTGATTTTGCTTTTGCAGTAGCCAACCTGTCCAGTCTCCAGAGCAGCCATTGCACATGGTCAAGTGTGCAACTAGCTCCTTGTGAAGAAGCTAGCACAGGGACTTGTGGCAATGCAACACGACCTGACTCACCCCTCAATGTACCTGTGGCAACTTTCTCTGCATCACACAGCTCCAAAGCAGGACATATCCTGCTGCAAGTTTGCTTACGCAGACTGCCCACTGCCTTCCCTGCAGAACTCTCCATACTGGGAAATCACTGCTGGCTTCATAGGCAGCGTGAAAGCCACTGTCCCCATCACAACACTCAGCACCAACAGCTGTCAGGCGGTGCTCGATGAGATTCTGCTGACCGTCAAACCCAGAAGTTTGCACCACCCATCTGTCCATGGCGTCAGTGCGAGCACGCACTTGTCTGGATCCAACCTGCTGGCAGCAGATCTTGACGATCAGCCGGTTGCTCAGGACATCATGACAGATGGCATCATGCAGATCGCAGGTGGCATTGAGACTATTGTGCAGCAATTGCAACTTCAGGTATATACACTTACTGTCGCGTGGTTGCTTATGTGTCCCAGCCTGTACTTGACAGTGTCCGCTGTAGGAAGTGATGGGCATAACATGCCATTGTTTTTACCAGCTGATTCCAGCTGCTGCCAAACACTCTTATCAGTATGACTCATGAGGAGAAACAAGTCACAATGTCTGGGCATGCAGGCGACGAGGGCAACTATACGAGTTGAGCTGCCGAGTGTGTCATCACCTTCTGGGCCACCTTCCTTGATTATGATTCATCTGGACAGCATGACATACTCAGGTAATCAGGGCTCTTCCTGAACATTGCAGCACTATGCTCAAGCTTGAGTTATTCAAAATAGCCATGGCGTCTGTTGTGCATAGCGTTCATTCACCTATGGAATTTGATCATTGCAAACACCCCTATAGAAGCAGGGCAGGCACCGAGTGTAGGTAATGATGCTGAACTCTAGTTGCATGCCTTGACCAGAGTCTTTCATTCAGACATACAGCCTAGTGCAGATTGCAGTTGTTACTGCAGCAGCATCAAGCTGTCATAGTGACAATCAATGTTGAGTAAGAAGCAGTGTAAGCAGTGACATGAGTAGTCAGTCATTCTGCAGGTGAGTCATCACCACCGCTAGATGCAGCTGTGGAACAGGCATCTGTCCTGACGCTGTGCAAAAGGGTACAGTTCGATGGTCTGCAAATTGAGCTGTTTGAAGACATAGATGATCCCATAGCGGCAGCAGAAGGTGAAAATGTAGCGAGTCATATGCGGTCAGCAGAGATGCAGCTGACGGCAGATCTGGAGGGAAACGGTGGGTTTGAACCATTTGAGCGGGAAGCGGTCAACGTTGTTGCTGGCGATCAGTTTGAGTCCAGCAGCATAGGAGCGAATGACAACAGGTATCAACATCTTTTACACAGCTGATACATTTGTCGTAAGCAAGCCTAAACCCTAAGCTTTATTTCCTAAACCCTAATTTTAGCAAAACAACTTCATCACCATCCTGCAGCATGCTGACAATGCAACACAGGGCATCATCAGAAAAAGTGCAAAAGAGAGAACTGAAAAGCAACGAGCAAGGGTAAAACACAGGCACTGTCTTTTGGCGTCAAAGCCCAAAGCATGATTGCCTCGAAGGGAATTGCTTGGTGTGAGAGGGGGTTACTTGCTTGATGACAGGAAGGGCAACCTCAACTCAGCCCTGGTCTCTTATCGAAGGCATTATCATCATCATCATCACCAATGGTGCTGGTCAAGCAGCATAGCAGTCTCAGCTGCTGTGCATCATACTGCATGAAGGTGCAATGATTATCTTGCATGTCACATTTTGGCTGACGGCATAGATCAGACGCATAGCATGCAAATGTATGCTCATGTGAGACGTGCAGGCAGATGTGCAAGGAAGTTTCGATTATGATATTCGAACTTACATTATAATCTATATTTAGCAGCCATACAGGTGCTCCCAAACTCACTGTTCTGCTTCTTCAGGCATGTGATCATCTGCAGCAGCAATGGAGTGGGCTGCTCAGGCCAGGTGGCGGTTCGCCTCACATGGCATAATCTGCAGCAAATCCATCCCCATATTGCCATCGACCTAGACCTGAATCCCCTCCAGTTGCAGCTGCATCCCCACCACCTCCCCTTACTAAGTAAAGTGGCGGGATACGTGGGTGAGTCGTCACAGCATGCCCAGCATGATGGCGGGAATGCTATGTCCGGGGGTGTGAGCTCAGCACAGCAGGATGTAGGATTTGTGGCGGGAGCTAGGAGTTACGTCGAAAGCGCCATCTTACCAAATTTTGAACAGTTGGCGCAAGATGTGGCAGATCAGCTGTCTTGGAATACCACATCAGATCCTGCTCACGCCAATTCCTACAGTTCCTTTGCCACCCCAGCAAATCGGTCATTTGATGACCTGGCAAGTTCAAAAGGTGCAGAGTTCCATGATGCACACAGCATGATGGGCAGCGTGAGGACTACTTTCAACAGTTTTTTATCATCCACAGCTGCATCCCTGGGATCCAGCCAGCAGTTCCAGCCTGCTTCGTCTGTTTCCTCTTTTTGGCAGCCCCCTCAGACTTCTTCTTCTTCACCGCCTCAGCAGGGCTCCCCAAACCTGAGGGCTGGCCCCAAACCCCAGAAAGCTGATCCTGGGGCAGGCCTGCAGCAAAATGCTGCTAAGCCTGAGGTACCTATTTGGAGTTCCATTCAAAATTCCTGGCCCAGATTGAAATACGGCTATGTTGTGTGTGCAGCACACAGCATGCTGCACAAATTTGGCTTGACTATCAGCATGTGTGTGTTGTGTGCAACAGCCAAACAGACACCACACAGGATAGCAAAACAAATTACAGGCTCATTTGTCTTCATTAGACATTTTTTTCCTGCACCTGCTGCGAATTCCTGCAGCACAGTCAGAGCTGAAACGCCACAAACTTCCCAAACGAGGACACGTGTTCTTCTTCTTTGCAGGAGGGCCCCTTGGGGTGGGAGGTGACAGCCCAATGTGGGGAGGTGTCCCTGGTGCTGTGGTACTCTGAACAAGAAGAAGATGGCCGGTCTGATCCTGATCAGGCAAGCATATCCCTGGCTTTGCTGTCATGTCAAAATTGCGCCATGACAGCAGCATCAGACATTCAAGCCACTGACATTCAGTGCAAATGCCATTTCAAATCTAAGCAATGCTCCGTTTCAGCTGTCTGAATCTTCGTGTGAGATGACTCAGATCTGCATTGAGATCTTGCTCTTCAGCAGACACCACTTTGACCCAACACAGTACACTGACTTGTTTATTTCATTGCCTTCAGTTGGCTTTTGAAGTCTTCTTCTTCTCACACGCTCTTCTTCTGCTTACAGTACTTTGGTGAGCCCTTCAGCTGTGACTACCGCCCTCGCTTCTGTCTAGAGACAGGCGACGTTACATTACACGTAACTGCTGCAAATGACGCCGCATTACAGTGTGACTTGACGCTGTACCGGTTCGAGTGCGCCGAGCATCTGCCTGTGTCTGGCCAGGAAGCTGCACCGGCAGCTGCTACCCTTGCTGAGGTAGTCATTTCTGTACTCATGCTCCCTGGGAGGAATTGCCATGCTTGTGTGGAAAGTCATCCTGACCAGTCGAGGGCTGTAGGATTTGATCTCAAAGTACCTTTTGTTTTGATGTGAGAGTCAGCCCAATCACACCTCTCTCAAGTGCATTCATTGTCAGCGCTAACAGGCACGTGGTGCTGTTCACTAAGACATCTATTTATTGTAAGGTCAAAGTGGCACTTTGAGAGTTCCATGATGTGAGCTTTCGGTTGACCGACCTTCGTATATACAAAAGCAGTGAACAATAAAGATCATCATTGAGCCATGGTGTCTGTCAGTGCGCTCTCTGCATGTGACACACAGTGCTGACATGGCGATGCAAGCCATACTTTCTGGGCATGACGTGCAAACATGGCACTGTCCAAAACACATCTCTTGTATTGTTGATGTCATAATGCAGACCAGAGATGGTACTAACACAAAATAGCCCAATGTCAATCAGCCTTCCTGGGGCTGTCAGCAATAGCCCTGTTCCTGGGACTGCTAGGCTCTAGGCTTTACATTGTGGATGCACGTGCAGGTCACAAGGGTCACGGAGCTGCTACCCCCCAGCGCCCATGGGGTCCGACCCGTACCCTCCTTCACGGGGGTGTCCCCCCTGCCTGTCATGCACTCCCTGTACAGCAGCACGCTGAGTCAGCTGGCCAGCTCGCAGTACGTGAGTGCGTCCAGCTTGCATTATGTGAGTGCGTCCACCTCTGGGGCCAGCAAGTTTGCTGCAGCCTCTGCACCTCAGATACAGGTGAGCACAGTCAGAGCTCTGTGATCTGCTTTTCAGCAGGAGACAAAACATTGTAAAAGACGAGTCTTGTGATGGGACTCCTACTAGCAAAACTGAAGCAGGTTCTACAAACTCAATGCAGAGCATGTAGTTATTTATAGTTGTACTGCAGGTTTTCAGAAAATGCTCTTTGTGGCCGAGATGTGCTGCATCTGCCATCAACAGCTCTACTCAATCCAGAAACCTCTAAATGTTTTCAGAAACGTCTGTCCTAGAGTGGAAATCTAAACTCAAAAACGCCTGGGGACACTAAAAACTGCGTTTTTACATTTGGAAGGTGTTTTAGGTCTAACGGCACATCCTGCACAGATCAGAGCGCTATTGCAACCCTCAGCTGCAGCTTTTTGAGCCTAAAGTACTTCCTTTGCATGACTACACATTTATTGTCTTAGGCCTTACCATTCTTCCTTTCCCTCTCTTTATAGGTCTGGCCAGTACTGTGTGCTGGTGGGGGTTCCAGGAAGAGTGACGGGGTCACCCCAAGCTTGACCCTCAAGATGCATCTCAACCCCCCTGCATCTTATGGGCCCCCTTCATCTGCTGCCTCATCCCGCCCCACCTCTCGCCCCAGCAGTGGCCGCAGCGCAGCCAGCCGCTCAAGTACTGCTCATGCGGCAGCACTTGGTGGTGGCGCAGAGGCTGCAGCTGTGGCCAGTGTTCAGCTGCGGCCATCAACAGTTTGGCTGAGTCTGCCATTCTTGCAGCGGCTACAAAGCTTTTTCGAGCCACTTGCAAACATGCCTGCAGCTGCTGCTCATGACAACAGGTACGAGAGGTATGCTGCCGTCTAATGCTTGCAATGCTTGTGACAGTAACGCTTGTGACAGTAATGTTGGTGAAGTAATGCTTGTGACAGAAACGCTTGTGACAGCACGTTGAGTCTTGTGCAAGAAATTACTTCAGTCAGTAGTCAGCCAAAGATGCAATTCCCAGGCATTTGCTGTCATAGGTCTCATACACATGTGCACAGCACAGTTGTACAACACTTTTGTCTGCTCAGGCTGGTTCAGTAAACTGCATACATGCTTCCTGTGCTTTTAGGTTGCAGACTTGGCCTGGACAGATACAACATCATGTTCACTGTGAAGCAAATGGTCTTGCACATGTTGGCCTCATTACGCATGGCCAACAAGACCTCTGCAGACAGGATGCTGATGAGTTTGAGCCTAAGACCTCTCTATCAAAACACCTGAATACTGATCACACACAGACCATTGCCTGTGCATCATTTGGACTTGTACCTAGGTGATGTTTTCGTGGCAGCCTTGTGTGCATGCTGCAAACATGTTGTTACAATTTACAGGACAGCTGAGAGGCACCAGACTTTGCCACCATCCAGACTTGGGAATGGTATCGACGGCATTTTGGAGGACTTTCAGGATATTCAGGGGGTGACCCAAATCCCTAGCACCAACCCTAGGACAGCTGGCAGCAGCTCACTGCAGATCACTGTGCAAGCATCTTATGTCTGCGCTGTAATCCTTCTTCCACCATCGCCTCTGGGGATCTTGTCAGTCCCCAGCTGTCATGGCAATAGCTACATGGCAGTGGACCTGTTTGCTTTCCTGCCGGGAGGTTCTCAGGTCAGCATTTGGCCACTTCACGTTTTGTTTTCCTCTATTTTAAGCTCAGAATGTGTTGCTAGCAAGCTTGCAGTTTGTTTGTCAATTCATTGTGAGTCATGATAGGAGACTGGGCACACCCGTCTGGGACACAGTGCGGTGATTCCCATATTGTAGTTATTTCAGTTTTGCACAACGTCAGTCCAAGACACAGTTCAATGTATGACTTTCATCCAGATGTTTTTCATACAAGCTGGCTGTGCACATCTGCAGCAAATGGGACTACACTAATTGTGCTGCACCGCCTGCTTCAGGTTTCAGATGCACATGTGGGACACAAAGTTCCACCAATTCTGCTTCCCTGCTTGTTTCAGGTGTCAAAAGCCAGCTCTGCTTTATTTTAGGGTTATAACCCTTAGTTTTATACCTTGTATCTGCAACACAGAAAACCACCAGTTATGCTTCACCGCTTGTTTCAGGGGTCAGAACCAATGCTGAGCATCAAGACAAGACCCCAGGGGTCAGCCAGGGGGTACGCCTCAGGCCCTGAGCAGGGCGCTGTGCCAGATATTTGGGAGGGAGATTTGGCGGTAAGCAGGGCCAAGGTGTACTTGGTGGGAAACCCTTTAGCGGAGGCTGGCAGCTCTGCTGGCATGCCTGACCCAAATCTGGAGGTATGCCAGCTTCTTTGTATATTTTAGGTCCCACCAAACTTTCCTTTTCAATCTGCTCTGGACAGACAAGGGCTGCATCACCTCCTTCTTCTTCTTCTTCTTCTTCTTTTCTGCGTTTTCTTACACTGCATCCACAACTGCTGCCCGACCGCAACTCTCTGCCTTTGTTTGTTGTTGTTGCCTTCTGGAGCCAAACTGCCCTCAGCCCAGAAGACAGAAATGAATGAGAAGATTTGCCAATGTGGCAGCTCTGATTGCGCTGAAGTGACTTGTAAAAGGTTGCACAGAGGCTGCACAGTCATTATTTGCTAGTTCGCAGCAATCACTGATCCCATTCTCATGCCCCTTGTACGCAAAGTACCGTGACGCTAGACAAGTTTGCCTGCAGCTTCAATCTCAGGCAGAGCTTGGCTGACTGTTGCGCTGCACCTTCACATGTGCTGTGCTGTGCTGTGCTGTGCTGTGCTGTGCTGTGCTGTGCTGTGCTGTGCTGATACCATACAGTGTGTCATACCTCAAGCCGTAGTTTAAGATATCATCTCTGCATTTGATTACACCTCTCTCTGGATGCAGGCACATTGCATCCTGGACGTCGTCTCGCCGGCTCAGCAGCCTAACTCAGACTCAGCTGATGCTCGCTCAGACCTCGGCACTCACGCAGCTCTCTTAGCCAATGTGAGGGTGACACCTGGCATGCAGCCTGCACATGATATTAGTGATTTGGCTTGGCAGGGCGCGCACAATCACTCTGGGCACAACCAGCAAGGTACTTTGTTACTTCTGTATATGTTCAAGGTGGCAAACTACATTTGCATTCATGGTTGTATTTACGCATTGTACCAAAACACGTTTGCATAACATGTGTGGTCTATTTAGAGGCCTAGGTATCTTCTGAGCAGGTCTGTGCAAAAAGTCCTGTTTTGGCAGCCACTATGCTGGCAACAACACATGCCTATGTCACACCAAAGCCCCTTTCTTCTGTACACAGTCTCAACACATCGACTCAACGTACAATGTGGTGTTCAGCATTGTCGTTTCAACTGTGTCTTTGTGGTACCAATTGCCTTGCATCTGATAAGGTGATCTTTGAGCTCGCGTGCTTCTGGTTTGTGCTTGTTTCATTCAGATTTCAGCAGTCTTGGGCGTCTAGCGTGAGCCAGTTGTGACTCATCAGACATCCTGGCTTATAAGCACACACTTACATGCATCTGTATTATAGCTGTCACTCAGCCTGTGAAGCGCACTCAAGGTGTTATGAGCCTCGGCTTCTGCAAAGGCTGTTTTGCATTCAGGGGCTGGATCACTGGCCTCAGACTCACACCTGGATAATGTACACCTGCAAGAAGCTGCCATGGCAACTTCTGTCATGGCCATCCATGTGAAGGCTCCACAGCTGCATGCCAAGCTGTGCCAGGTGAGTCATCATGACTCATCACCATCATTCCTCGTGATCATGTTGATTGTTATCATCATTAATCATCATAATATGTCTGCTGAAGTTTGCCAAGTCCTGTAATCAAGCCTTGCTTTGGTGGGATGCAAATGTGCAGCAGGGCTAGCAGTCAGACTCTTGGAGCAAACAAGAGCTCAAACCGCAAAATTCATCATCATTGTCATCATCATTGTCATCATCCTTACATGTTTGCTAGACCACTCATTGTTTCTCTAAACCCAGATAAGCAACAAGCTTTTGCCTGTCTGATCTTTTGCACTTATTCAGGTTTAGTGTTCTTTTCCCAGAAAAGGAAAAACAAACTCTGCAAAAACTAATGGTGCTCACATGTCATCAACACTGCTGTCATGCTTGTGTCCAATGCCGAATTACAAAAGCAGTGTGTTTGTCTACACCAGCATCATGCACCACATGTGTTGTTGTTGCATGTACATTTCAGGGTATAGGCTTCAAAAACTAATAACTACCTGTATGGACTTGATTTGGCTTACCCTGACCATTTTTGTAGGCTGATTTGGCCGCCCTTCTGCACCTGGTCGGCGCACTCAATGCATGGCAGAATGAGTCAAGGCTGGCAAACGCAAGTCAGCAGGCTGAGTCAGAGCTAGATGTTGCGCCAATGCAAGTCTCTTTTCTGATGGAGTGTGGGATGGCCATTGCGTTACAGCACGTATCTCAGGTAACACATGTTGTAAGACACTTGTGATACACCCCTGAGGCCTCAGCACATGCATCATCTGTAAAGAATACCTTACATGCCACTGCTCTGTTCAGTGTTGCTGCTCCTGTTAGTATTTACGTCACAACTGTTAGTATTACATCATAGCATTGGCCGAGTCAGCCTTGTAGACCTTAGGGCTCCCCCCACCAACTTGTTTGTGCATTCATATTTTGCTGGCAACATGGTAATCAGTACCTTGGCTTCTTCAAAAAAAGGTTATGCGCATGTCCAGGCCAAGGAGAGTACCATGTACATTGTGATTGTGCATACATTTATTGGAGCAGAACCCCACAAAGAGACAAAAGGAGAACACAAACAGCCAAAATATATTTGTCTCCTCTCATTGCACCAGCTAGCTCCCTGCACATACAGAAATGATTGTTACCGTCACTCCTATGCCTAGAGTATTGCACATGACATAATGAGTACTTCCAGCCAATTGCAGTCATTTCAGAATTGTACGTTACATTGTGCTGGCATTTGAGCTAGGCCACTCCCAACTGACCATGATTTGACAAGTTTTCTCTGAATTTTGCCTTTTATGGTCTCAGGCAGCAGACAGAGCACAAGATTCTGATTGTCACATTGAAGCAGAAGATGTACGGATTTTCAGTGTCAGCAGCCTGGGAGGTGTGATGGACACAGGGGCGGTGAGCATAAATGCAGAGGGAGTGACTCTGACAGGGGGCCAGGACAGGGGCTGTTTGCTGCACTGTCCTGCTGGTGGCTCTTCCTCTTCTTCAGGAATAACTCCTTTCATTCAGTTCCGACAAGTGACCAGGTATGCAAATTGCATCCCCAGATGAGCTAAGTACATCCCCAGTTGAGCTCATTGCATCCCCAGATGAGCTCATTGCATCCCCAGAGGCACAGACAGCACCCTCCTGCCAGAGTTATCAGCACATTTGCCCATACTGTTACAATAACTCATCACAGCAATGTCGCAAGCTATGATTCATTCCCATTTGTATCTTGTGAGTGCCATGGTAAAAAAGTACATTTTTGACTGTTGGATTTTTTGCCTACAGGCCATTTAGGTTAGACACTAGCAGGCTTGTGCAATCAAAGCCAGGTCAGCAGGCAGCTTTAGCCAATTTGGAGGGAGTTGGGTCAGTGCTAGTCAGTGGCGCCACTTTTGCGACAGATTCTGGCGACCTCACTCTACCTTGGCTGACAGACCTTGCAAGCTTCTTTGCTGTGGGGGGGTACGAGGGGGGTATAGAGGACACCCCGCCTGCGCCCCCTGCCATGACTTGGAGTGTTGCGCTGCAAGATATTGCTGTGCGCTATGAGCCTTCAGATTTGAATGCGCCACAGCAGGCGCAGCAGCAGCAGCATGCCAGCAATGGCGCAACCTCTAAGCCTCATGTGACGCCTGTGTCAGCCATCCTGACCCTAGCAGGATTACTGTGGCGCATGCAGCCAAGTGACGAAGAGCAACGGATAGTCCTTCAATGCCTCGGACTGTATTGTGCTGAGTCAGCATCCAGGCAGGGTGACTGGACACCCTGTCATCCCAACCATGTTCCTGCCATGCATCTTGCCGATTCAGGCTACTCCCTCGTTGCTCAGGAAAATCAGCTTCAGATAGAGCTGAAACCACCGGTGGACCAGAGTACGGACTTTTTTCAGACTGAAGTTAGTAATCAGCGTCTAAGTACAGCTCTGACCAAATCCCAGCTGGCGTTAGTAAACACTCTGGTTGGTCAGTGGACCCAGCAGCCCAGTGAGCCTCCAGTCAGCACGCAGAATGAGTCAGCATCAGCTGGATCATCCAGGCAGCAACCAAGTCATGATCATGAGCATGTGGTCAGGAGGAATCCGCATACAGATTCTGAAGTAGGGACTGTTGAGTGGCATGGGGTGGCAGGGGAGGGTCACCTTAGGGTTATGGATGGGGTCCAAGAAGATGCCTTCAAAAAGTAAGCCTGATTTTGTTGGCAAAGAAAAACTCATATTTTGGCTGACTGTCTGAAGCAACTATGTGAATGCATTGCTGAGACAGTCACAAGCAGGAGAGAGTTTGTTCTCTGCAACTACCAAGCAGCTCTTGCCCTGCTTGGATGCATGTTACTGTCACAACATAATGCATATTGACCAGAAGTAAAAAACATGTATACAAAGTCCTCATAGCTACGTCGCAGGAGCAGCTCTGTGCCAGTTCCTGTCTTCACCCACTGTCGCATTTACGATGTCACTATGACTGCTCTGTTGTACTCTGTTCTCTGAGTCCCTCCCTGACTTGAACAGAGTTCCCGCCGTATTCAGGGGTGAGGGTGTGCCAGCAGCATCTGTATTTTTGGAGGGAGGCTGGTTCCCGTCAGAACAACAAGACCTACAATCTAGCATCATAGAAGTTCATCCGGAAGCTGACCAGGTAGGCCATCAAGCATCTGCTGACAAGGCTTGCATGCATGCAAAGGACTAGGGTTTACAGTTGAGGCCAAATCTTGCACCCAATGCTGTGACAGTAAGGTATGGGAGGAAACAAAAGGGGCAAGCATGCTGGCATGGTAGGGCAATTACTGTCAAAAAGGCTTTGACCTGATTGCAATATCTACAAACCATTTCATTGTGACAGATCCTTCTATTATGTCATGCGTCAAGACTACATACTCCCATCGTTGTGTAAACTCTTTTAGTGTAAACTGTTAAACTCACACATTACACCCCCTTGCTTTGCCGTCAAGACATCCTTTGCACTTAATCCTGCAGGAGCTACAGCAATTGCAGATGTATAGCAAAATTGCACCTATCATGACTTGTGGTTTGTGCCGCTTGCAGTGTGCCATCAAGTTCAAGCTGTCCCTGTCATGAGCCTAACATCTGTCAGAGCTTAGTTCCTCTTGTTCTTGCAGGTGGCGCCAAGAACATTGAGCGGGAATGCACCAGCAGTGAATGAGGATTACATCTGTCCCAGTTTGCCGCCAAGTGAGGTGTCGGAGGAATGGGACGGCGACCCAAGCAGTGAAGAAAAGGGAGTATGGTAAGCGTCCTGATCGTTCCTCTTCTTCTGCTTGTTTCCAATGCTCCTGTCTTCTTCATTGCTGTGTGCTGTGCGTAGCTTTCTTGCTGTGCTTAGTAAGGTGTTAGACAGAGGCTCAAGCAATGAGCAAACAGGGGTGGGGGGGGGGGGAGGGGGGATGTGCTGAGGGGAGAGGCGGAGGGGGGGGGGAGAAGGGCTGCTCAAACAGCTGTACTGGAAGTGCACTGTGCACGGATTTTTTTTCCGTACAGAATGCACAAGCTGAGATCATGATACACATGGTTGCAGGTTTGAGGACCCAAACAATCCCAGTCACAATGGCCCTCACATGGAAGAAGACTATGTCCAGCTGCCAGTCCCTGGGAAGCAAGGGGCATATGGATCCACGACAGGCAGAGGAGCAATAGGACCTCTTCCCGCCTCGCACCCCGCGCCGCTTTCCCGCCTGATTTTCCGTGATCTGAAGCTGCTGATCACGCTCAATCAAGAAGAAGAGCAGGCGGGTGAGTCAGCCAAAAATGAAACAGTGAAACTCAAAATCTGCATTTTGGCAACAAGCACATTTGATGCAGTACATTATTCTGTTTTTGAGGCGTTCAAGTCTTTGCTGTGTACTTCGGCTTTTGTCACATTCACTTCTTTATCTCATTTCTCTCTTCAAATGTAGATACACACACAGGTATGTGCTTTGGTAGACAAAGAAGAAGAAGAAGAAGATGATGGCTGAAAAGACTTGGACCTCAAGTGCTTGACCTGTCCATACGTATGTGTATGGTGCCATGGAGGAAGAAGAGGAACCGACGTAAATTGTATGCAGGTCATGTCTCGCAAGCAGAACCCAACAATGGAAGGCTGGAGGTAGATTTGGAGGGAGTTTCCCTCCAGCTGGACACCTTCAAACCTGAGGGAAGCCCATACGCTTGGCGCCTTGCATTTAGTATACACCAGTTGGAGGTATGCTGCTCGTCTGTATCATCAGCAAGTTCCAAAAACACAACAGAAGGCTACATGCATGGTAACCTAAAACCTAAACCCCTAACCCTAAACCTAGAATGCCTCCATTGCACCACTGATTATGAAACTGTCCGGCAATGTATGCTGGCGTCCTTGCAAGCAACAATGCAGCAAGCTTTTAGATTCCTTTGGAGTGCGCACCCACAGTTTAAACCCTCAGCCCTAACCTTGCACAGATGCATCTTTACACAAACACTCACTTAGCCCTGCATGCACAAGGCTTCTATATATGTGTGTGGTGCCAAGGAAGAAGAGTAACAGAGACGAGTTAAAAGCCCTGTTGTGATACATGAAGCAGCACCAACCGCCTTGCATGGGGTGTGTACACTGCAAGGCTACTCAAGGCTGCAACTTTCAACTCTCGTCGATGTGGCAGTGCGGGCTGTGCAATTTTGGAAGCATCCAAACTTAAGTAGGGGAGGCATTTTCTGTGACTGTTGTAACCACAGTTACCATTGCAATAACCGTCACAGTCACAGTTGCAGCCACAGTCACAGTCTCGATCGTCGTAGATGCAGTCAGCCTGGTGAAATCATGAGTGGTCAAACGTCAGGGAGTCTGATGCAATGTAGGTGCGGGACCATGTGAAGAAGGGCAATGGGAAGCCACCAAGGTGGCGGCGCATGCTAGGGTACCACTTCATGGCCCGTACCCCCCGAGACCCTGCTGCAGTCATGTTACAGGTAATCATGCTGGTAACACCACCGTTATGGGTAATCATGCTGGTAATTGCATTCTTGCAGGTCATCATGCTGATGACGCTCTTATTACCTGAAATTACGCTGGTAACATCGTTGATACAGCTGTAGCTGTGCAGCTGCTATGTTGCAGTGTGCGCTTCTGGGACCCCATTGCATTTATAACAATAATGAGAATTCAAACGAGGGCTTAGCCGGCAGGTATCAGGTGAATGCGACTGTACTTATGTTGCCAATAAACTAATCACTACCGAGTGTGACTTAGACAATCCCTTCGTTGTTTCACAAATGTGTGGCAAAGTGGAGTTGGCAACATCACAAACACAGAAAGACACATGTAAAGTCTGGAATTTGTCGTGGACATGACTCCTGCATTCTTACCTAGTAAGCATCATGTGGCTGCCCTATAGTCACGGTGAGTCAAGAGTGATGACTCATTGCAGGTCGAACTGGAAGCTGTCAAGCCAGACGGGCCCGGCAGCACCAAAGAAGAAGAGTTCCGCCTCTCAGTCGCTTTGTTACCGTTACGCCTGCGTATTGACCAGAACATGGTCACCTTCCTGCAAGGGTTTTTCACTTCAACGAAATCTGAGCATGGCACTGAAGAAGAGGAAGGGAAAGCCACCAATGCAAGCTCTACAGTGCAAGAGCCTGAGGGTAAGAATGCTAAACTATTCTGAATTCCATTTTATTATGCCTTATGGTCCAGTTTGGTGCCATGATCAGACAGTTGCAATTTACAATCAAGCAGGAATGTGTCAAAGTGAAGGTATGTTTCACAAAGCAGATAGGGCTCAATCCAAAAACAATGAAGCACATGCTTCTCGCAGATCCATTCACCTGATCGTCCTATAATGCAGGCTCCATGCCATTCCTGCAAAGGATGCTTGCAGCCCCTCTGTTCACCTGATTCGCCTATGATGCAGGCTTGCCGCCGTTTCTGCAAAAGGTGGAGATTCAAGCCTTCATCATCGTGATCGACTACCAGCCGAGGCGGTTGGACGCAGCAGCCCTCAGGTCAGGCAGTTTTGTGGAGGTGCTGAATTTAGTCCCCTGGGGTGGTGTTCAGCTGGATCTGCCCCATGTGAAAGCGTCTGGCTTGCAAGGCTGGGGGGCCTTGGGTAGTGCTGTTGGGAATGCCTACTTGCAGGACATCGCCTCATCACAGGTGAGCTGTTACTGCTTGTGCCTAGAATGCTGACGCAGATTGTTGCAAGGATCTCGTTTTCCTAATCCGGTCTCTTTTTTGTTGATACTAAGCTTTATTCTAGTGCAAAACTGAGTTTTGTTGATGCTACGGCGTGTGCCAGCAGCAGTAACTGCCTGTACTGTTGATGTTTGTCAGTAAATGGCATGACTGTAGTAGCTACCAGTAGTCGTTTGCAGTTGTCAGAGATCGTCAGCAACTGTTTGGCGCGGCACTTGCAGCAACTGCTGATGACTGCGTTTAATCAGCGGTGGCTGTCAGCGACTGTCTGGTGTGACTGCAGTGATGGTGGTGATTGCCAGTGATTGCAACCCAGTTGGCAACTGTCTGGTTTGACTGCAGGTGCACAAGTTTGTGGTAGGCGTGGCCCCTGTCCGGAGTCTGTGCCGTGTCGGCTGGGCAGCAAAGCAGTTACTGTCCATTCCAGCAGATCAATTGCGCAGTACCAGCAGCAGTCATAACATCAGCAATGATGTGGCGTTCACACGGCAGCTGAGGCGTGGTGTGACGACCCTAGCTAGGGCTGTTACCCTGGAAGCCCTAGGGTTGGGGGCGAGTGTGGCTGGGGGGGCTGACTTCGTCCTCAGAGGGGGGTCTGGCAGTGGCTCTGATCACCCTGCTGGTAAGGCCCAAACTCATGAAAACAAAAATCACTGTAAAATTTCTAAATCAGTAAGTATCTGAGTCTGGGACTCTCGGAGCGCAAAGAAACGGAATCGTGGTCTGTTGGTTTTTGTCAGATGCTATCCACTGCCACTTCGATACAACCGGCAAAATTTTGCCACATGTTTGCATGGCCCCCACTTCATTTCCAGTGCATTGCTTGGATGCAATGTAAATTGCCAAGGATCAGTAGCAACATCTTAGGCATTTTCTTGCATGATGCAAGCTGGATCACTCGCCTTACCTGAGGTCTGCAGCAGCAGCAGCATCAACAGCAGCAAGCAGACTTCCTCATGGCACACCAGCTGGAACAGAAGGGACCAGACAGCTGTGACAGAAAACAGACAGCTGTGACAGAAGCTAAACAAAGCAGAAATGCCCCTAGCTTGTGTTGCACTGCACAGTATCATAGTCGGGCCAGAGCCTCACCACGGTTCACATCAAGCATAGCATTGGACACAAATCAAATCCGTGAGGGCTGCATGTGTGGCTTTCTTCCATTTTCTCATTTCTCAGCACTTTACAGTCTGGGGTGTGGATACAAAGTTGACTCATCAATCTGCTTCTGACATGCAGGGCTCAAGGAGGGCCTCAAGCAGGCAGCTCAGGGACTCAGCTCAGGCCTTGAGACAGCTGCCTCAGCACTCGTGTACAGCCCGGTCAGGAGTGTCAAGGAAGGTGAGGGCGTTGGAACAGCAGTTGTCGGGGCCATCAGAGCGGCCCCAGGGGCCATTGCAGCGCCAGCTTCTGCTGCAGCTGCTGCTACTAGGGTCACACTGCTGGGAATGAGGAATGCTCTAGACCCTGAACGATATGAGGAGCGCAGGCGCTGAAAACCCTAAATGAACCCTGAAAAGTCTTTGAGTGCTGGCATCATCACTGCGCAGATGCCCGAAGGCGGCATACAAAGAAGGCGCAGGGCTTTCACTGCGTCTTTTATGCTTTGACTGACATCAAATGTCTGGGCTGTGCGCAGCTGCAAAGCGTTCACACAGCTTGCTCCTTCTGATCTCACTTGTAGACAACAGAAACACATCTGCTGATGCTGAATGTGTGAACACATGTACTTTAGCAGTTTGAAGCACTTGTGGCTTTCAGTGTTGTGCCAATATGCCTGCGCCATGGGCACATCTGATGCTTAACCTGCACGGCTTTGGCTTTTGTTAGCCCTGAACCCTAATTCTGTTGTGTGTTGAGGTCTGTAGTGTTTTGTTCAGCGGTAGGATATACGTAGCAGCTATATAGCAGCAGTGCCGTGAGTATATGGCAGTTGCCTAATTACACAGTATTGGCTGCAGTGTACCAAAATAGCTTCTGTTGTACAACACGTGAACACGTAGCTTGTCACACTATGTCGTGACACAACAGCAATGTCATAGGTCAGTTTGCTATGTAATGCCACAGACATCATCTCAGTGCTCATCCTTTTTACATGCAAGCTTTTGAAACATTGTTGTGCATGTATGGCGTCGTACTGGCATTGCATTCTCATGTTGCACTATAGCGCGATTGCAAGAACAGTCTTCGGATGTATAGTTTCTCAGCAGCTTTCGACGTCAGCAATTCTACTTTTCTGTAAACATAGCCTCCGAGATGCATTTCAATGAATTTCAGTGCATTGCGCAGCCTAACACAGCCTTGCATGACTGCATGCTGTATCTGACATGTGACCTATGATCCAGGCATTTCACCGGGCTCTGCAAATCAGTGGATCCTTGGGGACGTGTATCTGAGATCCAATCTATCAAGGAAACATGCACTGATGCAATCTTCTAAGTTGGTCTCGGAAATTGTAGGGTTTTGCAAGGCTGTCTGAGCGAAATGCCGCGCATAAATCGCATATCGGCAGTGTGTGTTCCGTCCGTTGCTATATGCTCAGGCATCAGCAATGCCGACTGTACAGTATGTCATCGACGTTGACGACACTGCAGGCAATCAAGTCAGCGAAAATTTCACACACTCTGTTCCAGCTGCTGTTTTTGCCTCAAGTCCGTCACCCGAACAGTACCGTGCCTTATTGGGAATTCTAGTTTCAGCTCATACCAAGGATATGCTGAACGCAGCACCTTTCAAGTGCGTCATTTGTGGCGACAACGCGAAAGAGCTCATGCACCACCCTATGTCCTACCTGCATATTGAAGTACCTATGGTCCTGGACTTCACTCAGCCTGTGTGCGGAAAAGGCTCTTGTGACATAAAAGCCCGGCAGGAGCGACGTAAGATGCTGTCAGAAGTAGAGGAAAGTCAGGGTTTCAACCTTGTAGACAGGGAGTCCTTCTTTTGCCGCAACTGTCGCAAAAGGGACAACCTGCAATTTTGTGCCAGGTGCAAGGTTATAGCATACCGCAGCAAAACTTGCCAGAAGGCTCATTGGCCGACACACAAGAAGTCCTGCGTGAAGGGTCATGGAATGCCCTGATGGTGCTTGCTCACTTCTCCTCAGTTTTACACAATCAGCTTCTGGGGCTCCTGTTGCCCACCTTAGAGCCATGGCCAGGTCAATTACATGATGGGTTGCCTTTCACATGCTCAAGATAATGCTGTGCAGTCAGTCAACAGACTTGGATCTCAGACAAAGCTATGCCATTGATAAAAAAGCAGGTCATATCCTTGTTGCTTGCTTCCAGCAGTGGCGGTCACCAAAATTAGTCAGACTTGCACATGACAGCAAAGCTTTGAGATTCGAACTTTTTTATGCAGTTACCGAACACAAGTTACAGACAGACAAGCATGTGTCCATATTCTGATTGTGATCTACAGCTCTCATGTGGCATTCGAGAGGTCAGGAGCCATGTGCACCTTATCCAGCTGAGCCAGAAGCGTTTAGTCTAGCGTTGCGTCCTGACAGATTAAGGTTGCCTTTGTTGGTTGCATATGCATATCCTGTACAGGCAAGCTTGAACCTCAGAACTTCTATGGGTTGGTCCTCTATGGTCCATCTGAGCCTCCGCCATGTGATCATTTGTCTCACATGTAATAGTCATTGGATTGTGTGGAGGACGAGCAGCACTTTCTTTTTGATTGCCCAGCGTACAGCCACATCAGGTCACAGCATTTGGACCTCCTGCAGCACTGTTGTACTATTGCAGACTTTATAATTTTGTGTGAACCAAATGCATGTGGTGGTTCTCTTAGGGAATGCTTTGCATGCAGGAAGCAAATCTTGTCTGTATGAATTCACTGAACGGAACTTCTTGTCTGTTGGGTCCCAGTTGCCCCCCAGCACATTAAATATATTGATTGATTGATTGAATAGAGGACAAGCAAGCAAAGTCACACCTGCTCTCTGAGCTCCTGTGTACTGATGGCATCGCAACTCTTTGACTTTTGCCTGTTCACCAATTGTTCACTGCATTTTCTTACCACACTTG
>JAABUH010001545.1_pt1 | contig 24913 bp, 26 predicted proteins | sample 5559121 | NCBI WGS metagenome assembly JAABUH01 (sample SAMN10711871, study PRJNA513364) | rock metagenome | isolation source: Antarctica rocks | place: Antarctica: Victoria Land, Battleship Promontory nord | collected 2015-12-28
ACGATCTTGCAGGGCTGGTCCCAAGGCGTGCAGTGCTGGAGCGAGGCGGGCATGCAGAAGCTGTGGTCCGCCGCCAACATCAAGTTCTACGGCGGCGGTGTCAGTGAAGCGAACTTCCTCCGGGACCTGTCCACCATGATCGGGGACCACGACGTGGAGAAGTGGTCGCGCAGCAACGGCCGCGGCGGGTCCTCACGCTCGCAGTCCTGGTCCCGGGAGGCGATCCTGTCCGTCGCCGAGCTGCAGTCCCTTCCCCGCGGCCGCGCGGTCCTGTTGTCCTCGGGCAACCCCGCGGCACTGCTGCAGACAGTGCCGTGGATGGAGGGGCCTCACGCCGCGGCGATCACCAAGTCCCTGGACGGTGCCGATGCCGGCACCGACAGCGTTGCGGTGTCGTGGTGAGCACCGGCGTTACCGACAGCCACGAGTGGCTGTGAGGTTCAACGACGACGGCGGCGCCGATGAGCCGGCCGCCGCACCCCAGAAAGCTGGGGCGCCCCAGATGTTTGTCTCCGTCGGCCCCTGGGTGCAGCAGTGGCTGGCGCCGATGATCGTGCGCCGCGATGACGCCGAGTTCCGGTGGTGTCCGCAGTGGTGGCGGCACGCCGAACCCCTCTCCCGGCTCACCGGACTATGGCGGGCGTGGGAGGCCTGTCACGGCGACCCCGACCAGGTCAACCAGTGGTGGTTGGAGCACTACGACCCCCACATGAAGGTGCTCACCGCCGCCAACGGGCCCTTCGGTGCGTGCAGCCAAGGCAAAGGCCACCAAGGCGACGCCGCCGGCCTGAAAGTCGAACCCATGCCCGCCGACTGGCTGAACTTCACCCCGCCCCGCGCAGAAGCGACCCCGACCACCCCAGCACCCGGTCCAGGACACAGCACAGGAATGCAGAGCAATGACTGACATGAACGAGGCAACCGCCCACGGGGTGCGAGAGCTGAAAGCTCTGCTCAGCGCCGCCCTGATCATCGCCCAAGCCCGCGAACGCACACGCGAACACGAACTACGCCAGCAGGAACGGGAGATGGCTGAGCGCGAACGACAAGCCTGGCGCGGGACGCACCACGATCCCACAGCCTCGCCCACCGGAACCGACCCCAACAGTCTGCTCACGCAGCCGGACCCAGCACGCCAGGAACGGGAGCTGAAAGCGATCCGCGCCAGCGCCGCCCGCACCAGCAACGTCACCGCGGAACGCGAAGACGAGTACGCGGCCACCGCCGCGAGCGCCGCGCAATCCACGCAGACCCCCGCCTCCCAGCTGGACCTTGCCGAAAAATGGGCCAACGCCCACGCCTCCCCCGACGCCGGGCCCCTCTACCGCGCCGAGCTGGACAACCAGGTTCGTGCCCGTGGGGCTGATCCCGCCAAGATCCTGCTGACCCCACCCGAAGGACAGCAGCCCAGTGGGCAGTCCTTCACCCCCACCATCATCGACTCCGAACAGGTCCGCCAGGACGCCGACATCAGGGCTGGTGAACTCGAACGCGATCCCGACACCCGCCGGCTGGAAGCCGAAACCACCCGGGAACAAGCCCTCGGCGAGGTCGCAGCCCACCAAGACGACGGCGCGGAAATACAGGCGGCCGAGCACCCCAACGGGGCCTGGCAAGGCGGTGGGCCAGCGGCGCAGCTGGCGGGCAAGGCATACAGCACCGATCCCTCAGCGGCGATCCCCGCCCGCCTGGGGACCAGCCGAAAACAGCCCATCACCAACCGGGACCAAGCCCGCACCCAGAGCAGGGAACGCTGAACCAGCGCAATCACCGCTCATCACTGGGCCTCGACGGCTTGGCCGCCTGCGGCATGCGTGCAGTTCGCCGCCGCCGGTCCATTGCATCTTTATGCAGTCTGATGACCCCGGTCGGGTGCCTCCTGAGGTTGGTCATCACACTCCGTTCGACTTCCATGTGCCACGAGCACGAGCGAGTCGGCCGACGCTGATTGGTTTCGTAAGGGGATCCCTGGGCCTTGCGGAACGCGTATCTGGCTGGTGTGCCATAGCCCAGATTGACGCTGGCGCTATGGCACCGCGACCGCGGCTGCGTCTGAAGGGTCGCTGAGCGGTCAGGTTCAGCCGGAGGCGCCATCGACCAGGAGTCCAAGCGGGCCGGCTTCCACCTGCGGGAGACCATCAACTCCCGGATGCCGAACCTGCGCTCGTCGGCAACCGGCCTTGAGGCCAGCCGACTCAGGTTCAGTCCCCGGGCTCGTAAAGGAGCTGGGTGAGGGTCGCTTCAACTGACACGAGGTAGGTGCGGATGAGGCCGACTGCTCCTTCTGAGGCGTGCTTGCAGGTCTTCGTGGACGAAGGTCACACTCTTGACCAACGCCTTGGTCTGTGCGGCCACCAGCCTCGCTTCTTCGGTGCGTCGCTCAAGCAAGGCGTAGGCGACTCGCCCGGCCCGGGTGGGCGCGAGCTTTCCGTTCTTGTCGTAGACCGCGTCGCTGTTGAGGCGCCCGGATGCGTGGGCCTCCAGGACGGCTTGTTCAGGTGCAACTGCCCGCAGTGTCCGGTCAATGACTTCGACAACCGCGTGCGCGGCCATGGAGACGGCTGAGGGTCCGTCTCGTTCGACCTGGTGCCATGCTTCTCGCAGCAGGTCTGGGACGGTCCCGTCCAGCCAGCCGAGTCGGTCGAGGAGCAGTTTCCGCGAAGCCGCAAGACCGCTCACCCACGGTTCGACCACCTCCTCCTCGAGGAGCTCGCCGGCTTCGGGGTCGATCATGCCCGGCGAAGCGAGCAGGTCAACGGCTGCGATGCCGGCCACTCCACGACTCGCGCGTATTGCGAGGGTCAGGTCGTCGACATCTGGGGCCAGCGGCATCCCGGCCAGGTAGCCGCGGAGCTCGCGCGTCGGCCGCGGTCGACGACGTCGTGGTCCCCGGTGAGCCGGTGGACGGCGAGGACATCGCATACGACTGAGTCCACACTGGGTCGGTGCCCACCGAGCTCCTCTCCACCAGCGCACTGACCACTGCCGCACTGCTCCTTGCCGCCGTCGCGGTCGGCATGCTGCTGCGTCGGCGCGCTGGACGATTGTTTGCCACCCCGCGCGAGCGTGCGGTGCACGACACCCTGCACACCGCTTCCCTGGCGGCGCCCGCCCTGCGCAAGGGATTGTCCGCGGAGTCGGCAGCCGAGGCGGCGCCGCACCTACGGGACCTGCTGGGCACCGCGGCCACCGCGCTGACCGACGACGCGGGCGCGCTGCTGGCGTGGACGGGATCGGGTGCGGAGCACACCGACGATCTGCTCGCGGCCGCCCGGCGCTCGGCAGCCACCGGTCGCCGTGAGTTGATCGCCCACGCCGACATCGACTGTGGTCAGCTGAGCTGTGGTGTGCGGGCACTGGTGGTGGTGCCGCTGGTGCTGGAAGACACCAGGGTGATCGGGGCGCTCGGGGCGCTGAGCAGCGCCGATGGCGGGCCGGGGCTGGTCCGCACGGTCGGTGAGGTGGCGCGCTACGCGTGCACCCAGATCGAGCTGGCCGAGCTGGATGACTCGCGCAGCCGGCTGGCCAGCGCCGAGGTACGGGCGCTGCGCGCGCAAATCAGCCCGCACTTCATCTACAACGCGCTGACCACCATCGCATCGTTCGTGCGCACCGATCCCGAGCGGGCCAGGGAGCTGGTGCTGGAGTTCGCCGACTTCACCCGATACTCCTTTCGCACGGCGGGGGAGTTCACCACGCTGGCCGAGGAGCTCCGCAACATCGATCGCTACCTCACCCTGGAGCGCGCCCGCTTCGGCCCGCGGCTGCAGGTGCGGGTGCAGGTGGCCCCGGAGGTTCTGGGGGTGGCGCTGCCGTTTCTGGCGCTGCAGCCGTTGGTGGAGAACGCGGTGCGCCACGGCCTGTCCGGCTCGGCCACCGGCGGCACGGTGAGCCTGGTGGCCGAGGATGCCGGTGCCGAGTGCCTGATCAGCGTCGAGGACGACGGGGCGGGGATGGACCCGGAACGTCTGCGCGAGCTGGACACCGAGCAGGCGCACTCCTCAGGGGCCCACGTCGGCCTTGGCAACGTCGACGACCGGCTGCGGGCCGCGTTCGGCGACGACTACGGCTTGGTGGTGGAGACGGCGCTGGGCGCAGGCACCAAGGTCAGCATGCGGGTTCCGAAGTTCCGCTCCGGGGTGCGCAGCTGAGCAATCCGTATCCTGAGCAGCTGGCGAACTGGAACGTTGGGGTACCCAAGCAGTTGACCGACCGGCTGCCCGCGCGGATCTCCGGTGGGCACTCGGCCGTGGTCCCGGTGGTGCGACTGCACGGCATGATCGCCTCCGGTGCTGCCGGGCTCGGTCGGTAGCTGCTCAACGCCGACAGTGTCGAGGGTGCGCTGAAGCGGGCGTTCACCGCCGACGGCGCGCAGGCGGTGGCCCTGGCCATCAACTCCCCCGGTGGCTCGCCAACGCAGAGCCAGTTGATTGGCACGCGCATCCGCCAACTGCCGCAAGAGCACGAGCTGCCGGTGATCGCGTTCTGCGAGGACGTCGCCGCGTCGGGCGGGTACTGGCTGGCCTGTGCGGCGGATGAGATCGTGGCGACGCCGACCTCGCTGCTCGGCTCGGTCGGCGTGGTGTCCTCCGGTTCGGGTTGGAGGGGCTGATCAGCAAGCTCGGGGTGGAGCGTCGGCTGCACACGGCGGGCACCAACAAGGCGCGGCTGGACCCGTTCTCGCCGGAGAAGGACGACGACGTGCAGTGGTTGCTGGGCATGCAGTCCGACATCCACGGCGAATTCGGCGCCTGGGTGCGGGAGCGCCGCGGCGACCAGCTCTGCGGTACGGACGAGGAGCTGTTCACCGGCGAGGTGTGGATCGGCCGCAAGGCCGTCGAGCCCGGGCTGGCGGACCCGGTTGGGGACGATGCGCGAGGTGATCGCCGAGCGTTACCCGGACGCCGAGCTGCAGGTGGTGCACGCGCGCAAGTCGCTGGCCGCGCGCCTGGGACTGCCCGCGGCGGGCGCTGCTGGCGGCCTGCCGGAAGCGGCGGTGGCGCTGGTCGGCGCGTTGGAGCAGCGGGCGAGCTGGGCGCGCTTCGGGCTCTGATCCGCCGCGACGTGGCACGATGAGGCGGCCGTGACCACATCGTCAACCACAGGACATCAGCCTGACGTCGCAGCTTTGTCCGTGCTCGCCGTCGACGACGAACCGCCTGCTCTTGACGAGCTGGCATTTTTGTTGCGCGCGGACGCGCTGGTGGGTGAGGTACGCACCGCCGCGGATGCCACCGACGCGCTGAGGGTGCTGCGCAGCGGCGAGTCATCCACCCCGGTGGATGTGGTTTTTCTCGACATCCGGATGCCCGGCCTTGATGGGTTGGAGCTGGCCAGGGTGCTGTCGGCCTTCGCCGACCCGCCCACCGTGGTCTTCGTCAGCGCGCATGACGATCGGGCGGTGGACGCCTACGAGGTGGGCGCCGTCGACTACCTACTCAAACCGCTGAGTGCCAAGCGACTGGCCGAGTCGCTGCGCCGCATCCAGGCACGCCGCACCGGAGCGCCGAGCGCGGAGGCGCCCTCGGGCGAGGGCGTCCGCGAGGATGTCATTGCCGTCGAGCTCGGCGGAACCACCACCCTGGTGCCGCGTTCGGCGGTCCGCTGGGTGGAAGCCCAAGGCGACTACGCGCGGCTGCACACGCTCACGGGCAGCCACCTGGTTCGGATTCCGCTGTCGGTGCTCGAAGACCGATGGCGCGACGCTGGTTTCCTGCGTGTGCACCGTTCCCACCTGGTGGCCTTGCCCCTGGTCACCGAATTGCAGATGACAGCCACCGGGTATGTGGTGCGTCTGGACCAGCGGGGTGCCCATGGCGCGGTGGAGCTGCCGGTCAGCAGGCGGCACACTCGTGAGCTCAAGGATCGCTTGGTGCGCACCGTCAAGCAGAACCGGACCGCACAGTGACGGGCGGTCATATCCCGCCGGTCCGGGTGCGCGTGGTGCTTGCGCAGGGGCGGGGACCGCGGGCACTGGTGCGCACCAGTGCCGAGGTCCAGGATCAGACCGAGGTCGGCGAGGTACTACTGCGGGGGTTGGTCCGGGCCCAGCTGACGCTGTCATTGCGGATGGCCGGCCTGTTCGTGCTCCCGCTGTTGACGCTGCCCCTGCTGTTCGCGCTGCTGCCCCGGCTTGGTGAGGTCAGCGTGTTCGGGCTCCGCCTGCCGTGGTTGGTGCTGGGGCTGTTGGTCTACCCGTGCCTGTTCCTCATCGGCTGGGCCTACGTGCGGCTGGCCGACCGCACGGAGCAGGACTTCGCCGACATCATCGACGACTGACGTGCGCAGATGATCACCTACCTCGCGATCGGTCTCGTAGCCGTCGTCACGGTGGGCGTCGGCGCGTACGGGGTGCGGATGGCCCGCACCACGTCCGACTTTCTGGTTGCCTCCCGTAGCGTCGGACCGCGGTGGAACGCAGCGGCCATCTCGGGTGAGTACCTCTCCGCGGCCTCGTTCCTCGGTGTCGCCGGCCTGGTGGCCAAGTACGGGTCCGACGCACTCTGGTACCCCGTGGGCTTCACCGCCGGCTATCTGGCGCTGCTGCTGTTCGTGGCCGCCCCACTGCGCCGCTCGGGCGCGTACACCATTCCGGACTTCACCGAGTTCCGGCTTGGTTCGCCGCGGCTGAGACGTCTGACGACGCTGGTGGTGGTCCTCATCTGCTGGTTGTACCTGGTACCACAGCTGCAGGGGGCCGGTCTCACGCTGCGCATCCTCACCGGCCTGCCCAGCTGGGCGGGCGCGCTGGCCGTCGGTGGCATCGTGGTGATCAACGTCGTCAGCGGCGGCATGCGGGCGATCACCCTGGTGCAGGCGTTTCAGTACTGGCTCAAGCTGACCGCCATCGCCGTGCCCGCACTGGTGCTGCTGCTGCACTTCGCCGGCGAGCACCAGGCGCTCGGTTCGCCCGCGCCCCCCACGGTGAGCGCGCAGACCACCATCGACGTGCGCACCGACGTGCAGTTACAGGTGGAGCACCCACTGCAGGTGCAGGCCAAAGGCACCGTCGACCGGGCGGCCGTCGACGGGCAGCTCCTCCTCGCGCCGGGCCAGCATGAGTTCGGGCAGGGTTCCACGCTCACCCTTGCGGCCGGCTCCGAGGTGCCCGTGGTGGCGGGTGCGCCCGCGTCGAACGACCAATGGCTGCGGCCGACCAACGGGCTGGGCGGTGACCACCCACTGTTCGTCATCTACTCGCTGATTCTGGCCACCTTCCTTGGGACGATGGGCCTACCGCATGTGTTGGTGCGCTTCTACACCAACGCTGACGGCCGGGCCGCCCGCGCGACCACGGTGGTAGTGCTGGCCTTGCTCGGGGTGTTCTACCTGTTCCCGACGGTGCTCGGCTTGTTGGCCCGGCTCTACGTGCCGCAGCTGTTGGTCAGTGGTACCACCGATGCGGCGGTGCTGCTGCTGCCCGGCGCGGTACTCAGCGGCCTCGGCGGCCGGTTGTTGGCCGCGCTGGTGGCGGCGGGGGCGATCGCCGCGTTCCTGTCGACGTCGTCGGGCCTGGTGGTCAGCGTGGCGGGCGTGCTGTCCACCGACGTGCTGCGCGGGCGGGTGCGGGACTTCCGTTTCGCCGCGCTGCTGGCGGGCGCGGTGCCCTCGGTTCTCACGCTGGCGCTGGTGTCGCTGGACCTGTCCGAGTCGGTGGGACTGGCGTTCGCAGTGGCTGCATCCACGTTCTGTCCGCTGCTGGTGCTGGGCATCTGGTGGCGGGGGCTGACCGCAGCTGGGGCAGCCGCGGGGCTGGTCACGGGGGCAGTGTTGTCGGTGAGCGCGGTGGCGTTGGCGGTGCTGGACCTGGCGCCAAGCGGGTGGTGGCGCGCGATCGTGACGCAGCCCGCCGCCCTCAGCGTGCCTGCCGCGTTCGGGGTGATGATCGTGGTCAGCCTCTCGACCCGCAAGCACATACCTCAGGGCATCGGGCAGATTCTGCTGCGGCTGCACGCGCCCGAACGACTGGGCGTGGGTGTCGATCGAGACATCGAACGTTGGGGTGCCTGACCGTTCGTCGCACGTGACGTGCCGCACGCCGCGAATGTGACAGCGCTCACCGAAGAAGGCTCTCTTCCCCGAGACATCGTCCGCCGCGGCTTCTAGCGTCACTGTCGACCGGATCTGCGATCCCGCGCCCTCGCGCGTACAGAGCGCACGTCACTACAGAGGAGTTGTCATGGCCCTAGCTAACGGAGGTCTCATGTATTCGCGTGTCCTACACCCCCGAAAGAAAACACTGGGGATGATCGGTGTGTCGCTCGCCACCGCAGTCATAGCTCTACCAGCGAGCGCCCTACCAGCGAGCGCTCGACCCGCGACCCCCGCCGTTGCTGGGGGTGCGCATGTCGATGCTGGGGGCAACCAAACTCATGGGGGAAAGCAAACTCATGAGGTCGATACCTGGGCAGCCTCGCCGGCGGACATAGGCGGCGTTTACGCCGACACGACAATACGCAACATCGTCCACACCAACATCGGAGGCAGCGGCCTGAGGGTCCGGCTCTCGAACGCCTTTGGTTCGAATCCTGCCACCTTCGACGACGTCCAGGTCGGGCGCCAGTCGTCAGGGGCGGCCACCGCCCCCGGATCCAACCGTCGAGTCACCTTCAGTGGCCAGACCAGCGTCACCATCCCCAAGGGCGCCGAGGCCCTCTCCGACCCATTGCCCGGAACGGTTTCCCCTAGCGCCAACCTCGCGGTCAGTGTGCACTTTACTGGCTTCACCGGCGAAGCGACTGGCCATCCTGACGCCCAACAGGACAACTACGCCTCCCCCGCGGGAGATGTCGCGGGGAACGACAACCCCTCCGCTTACTTCCCCAACACCTACGGCACGTGGTACTTCCTCGACGGTCTTGTACTCGACGCTCCGAAGCAGACCGGCGAGGTCGTCGCACTCGGCGACTCGATCACCGACGGATATCGGTCCACGGTCAACGCCAATCGCCGCTGGCCTGATGACCTAGCCCGGCGACTCCTCGCACAGCCCGCCCCTCGGCAGCTGAGCGTCGCTAACGAAGGCATCTCCGCCAATGACGTCACCAACGACAGGTGTGCTGGGTGTGGGGTAAGCGCTGAATCGCGCCTAGACCGCGACGTGCTTTCTCAGCCGGGTGCTAGCACCGTGATCTTCCTCGAAGGAATCAATGACATCGGGAGCGGCGCCGTGACCTCGGCCGACCAGCTGATCGCCGCCGACAAGCAAATCATCGCCCGCACCCACGCTCGTGGACTGCGAATCCTGGGCGGTACCCTCACCCCCATCAAGGGGGCGGGCTTCACCGCGCAACAGCAGCAAATCCGCGAGACCGTGAACCAATGGATACGTACAAGTGGGGCGTTTGACGGTGTTGTCGACTTCGACAAGGCAACGCGCGACCCGGCTGACCCTCAAGCCTACCTGCCGGCATACGACTCCGGTGACCACCTACACCCCAACGACGCCGGCTATCAGGCAATGGCAAACGCGGTAGACATCGCCGCCCTTCGAGGCAAGTGACGAGTAACTGAAGCGACCCCTTCGAGGTCGGTCTGGTCACTACACCGGGCCGACCTCGAGGTCGGTGCGGCCTGGAGAGTGAACAGGAGCTGGCGAACCCAAGGGGCGTCGCGCTGGCATTGGATGAGGGCGAGCGGACTCATGGACACCCATTCCGGTCATCTGCAGGCCCACCGTGTTCGGCGCCAAGGCTTCGCGGTCCAGGCTGAACACGTCGCGCACCACGGTGGGGGTGTCGGTGGCGTCGTCGGCTTGCAGGACGATCTGCACGGTGACCTTCATGTCACGCTCCTATTGGTTGCGTTGGTTGCGGTGAGCCCGGCGAGAGTGCGGTTGAGGGCGCGGCGGTCGAAGCGCTCGCGGTCGATGAGCACTTCGATGGTGCGCACGTTGCGGGCGAAGTAGTCGGCCTCGGTGTAGGCCTTGGACAGCGTGTTTGGGCTGATCTTCTCTGGCGGAGTGCTGGGTGGTTGCCGGGTCCTGTGCCCGAGGCAGGCTTGCAGCTCGAACAGGGTCAGCGGGTCTTTGGCGTTGTAGAGCTGGCTCGCGATCGTGGACCGGGCCCGGTGGCTGGTGATGTTGCCGCGCACGTCGCTGCTCGGCACGCCGGCTTTGCCGCAGAGCGCGGGCGGCTCAACGCGACTGCGCGGCCGCTGACCTGCGGCGCGGCCATGCCCGCCGCGCTCGAGGACCACCCAGACGGCAGATGACCCGGGGCCGCAACCCCGGGTTCATCGACACACGTTCGATCAGTCGTCCGCAGGCGCCTTAGCCATGTTGGACTGGATCAGGTCCATCACCGAGGAGTCCGCCAGCGTGGTGCTGTCGCCGGGCTCCCGCTTTTCCGCGACATCCTTGAGCAACCGCCGCATGATCTTGCCCGACCGCGTCTTGGGCAGATCCGGAACCACCATGATCGAGCGTGGCTTCGCGATGGCGCCGATTTGCTTGGCCACATGGTCGCGGAGCTGCTTGACCACGTCGCCACCACCACCCCTGGCGCTCTCCCGCAGGATCACGAAGGCCTCGATCGATTGCCCGGTCGTGGCGTCCGCTGCGCCGACCACCGCCGCCTCGGCCACCATCGGGTGCGACACCAGGGCCGACTCGATCTCGGTGGTCGACATGCGGTGCCCGGACACGTTCATCACGTCGTCCACCCGGCCGAGCAACCAGAAGCTGCTGTCGTCGTCAAGCTTGGCGCCATCGCCACTGAAGTACACGCCGGGATACTGCGACCAGTAGGTGTCCTTGTACCGTTTGTTGTCCTGCCACAGGCTGCGCAGCATCGCGGGCCACGGCTCGGTGATCACGAGGTAGCCGGCCCCGCCGTTGCCGACCGGGTTGCCGGCCTCGTCGTAGACCGCGGCCGAGATCCCCGGTAGCGGCGTCATGGCCGATCCCGGTTTGCCCGAGGTGACCCCGGGCAGCGGACTGATCAGGATCATCCCGTTCTCCGTCTGCCACCACGTGTCCACCACCGGGCATCGGTTGCCACCGATGTTCTCCCGGTACCACATGTAGGCCTCGGGATTGATCGGCTCGCCGACCGACCCGATGATGCGTAGTGAGGACAGGTCGAAGCGCTCCGGGATTTCCGCACCCCACTTCATGAAGGTGCGGATCGCGGTGGGCGCGCAGTACAGGATGCTCACCTTGTACTTCTGGATGATCTCCCACCAGCGCCCCTGGTGCGGGGTGTCGGGGGTGCCCTCATACATCACCGAGGTCGTGGCGTTGGCGAGCGGCCCGTAGACGATGTAGGAGTGCCCCGTCACCCAGCCGATGTCTGCGGCGGTCCAGTAGACATCGGTCTCCGGCTTGAAGGCCTGCGCGACACCAGGGTGCTGCGGTGGATGCGCACGAAGCAGGCACCCGTCCACCGGTCGTCGAGCTCGGCCAGGGTGCGCCGCAGCAGATGGGTTCCGTCGGCGACGTGCAGGCGCGTGTAGTCGTCGTGCGCCTCCACATAGCGGACCTGCGAGCGTCGCACAAAGCGGGTGACGCCGATGAAGGTCTCGCGGCGGCGACGGCGAACTCGGTGAACCGCCGGTACTCCTTGGTCGCGATGAACGGTCCGGTTCGCCGGGTCCGCGCGACACCCGGCTCGGCCGACGGGTCGTACAAGGCAGTTGGCGCGCCCGCGGAGGCCGCCTCAACCGTCGGGGTATCGGGTGGGTCGGGTCGCCGTTGGGCTCCGGTGCTTGACCGACGGGGCTGATGCACACACCACCGACCCCGGGCACATTCCTCTCGTCTGCGTTGCCGATCAGCGGTACAGTCCGACTTGCTTCAGGAAATGGCTCTTCCGTGAAGGGAACCGCGCATGGCAGGCACCGTGTCGTCGGGAAACGCGGGTGAAGTTCCCCGCGAGTTCGCTTCAGGAAAGGTGCTGACCGTCTTGGGGGTGCCCGCCGCGGGCGGGGAGACGCTCGGGTTCTGAATCGAGGCGTACCTGACCGCGGCCGTGCGCGGGGTCCGTTCGCCGGAGGTGGCCGGCAAGATCGCCCGGCACCTGGGCCGGTTCCGGGCCTGGTCCCTCGCGGGGTTCGGGCACGATCGGATCGCGGCGGTGACCGCCCGTGAGGTCACGGGGTGGCGTGAGCTTTGGAGGTGGCGTTCACTGCCGCTTTCGCGACGCTGGCCCCGGCCACCCGCGCCCGGCACCTCGCCGCGCTGCGCTCGGCCCTGGGGTGGTGGCGGGCCCGGGGTTGGCTGGCCGGCGACCCCACCGCCGGCTGGGCTCGACCCAAGATCGCCCGCGACCACAGCCGGGCTCTGACCCGGGAGCAGATCGCCGCCCTGTGGCGCCTGGACGTCGGCCTGCGAGAGAAGACCTTGTGGCGGCTGCTGCATGAGAGCGCCGCCCGGACCAGCGAGATCCTCTCCCACTCCCGGCACGCCTTCATGCGCTCCCTTGAGCGCTACGCCCGACCCGGCCCCGAAGCCCTCGCCCGCCACGCCGCAGCCACCGACCCCGCCGCCCGACGACACGGCCGCTAGAGGCTCACCCAGCGGCCGAGTCAACCGACTGGCGCTCTTTGCCTCCTGCTCTCCCTCTTTCCTTCTTCAGGGTGCGGGCGGTGCTGTCCCGCCTGTGGGTGGCGGCCCGTACAGCCGGCCGCCGAACTGGGAGGCCAGGCGCACCGCCTGCGGTACCTGTGTTTGCTGCGCGGCGAGGGCGCGCACCGCCGCGAAGTCGTGTGTGTCCTGCTCGGCCGCTTCCTGCTCCTTGCCTTCCAGGATGCTCGGCGCCGCCGCGGCCTGCGGCGGGCCCGCGGGCGGGTTGTCGCCCTCGGTGTGGTGGTCGAGGAGTTCCTCGGCGTGGGCGTCGAGCACCGCCAGGTCCTCGCCTCGCTCGAGCACGGTGCCGCGGGCTGCCAGGTAGCGGCGGTCCCGCATGCGCAGCTCCTCGGCGTCGGTGAACCCCCGGCGCACCAACGCGTCCAGAGCGTCGGTGCTGGTATCCTCGGCCAGCACCGCGAGTCGGGCGTAGATGTAGGCCCGGTGGTGCTCGGGCAACCCCTTCACCTCTGTCATCGTCCCCACTCCCTGTCCTCGCGGACTGCTCCGGTATCGGATGGTCGCTGCCGCGGCCGCTTGGTTCGTTGCCCCGCCGCCACGGCCGACTCGGGTACCACGTGCTGCGGTTCTGCTCCCCGCTCCCGGGTTGGTGGTGCCGAGGCGGTCTGCATGCGGTGCGCCGCGAGGCCGGCGCGTTCGGCGGCCTCCGCCGCCCACCGGGCCTGTCCCAGCCGGCCGGCGGCCTCGTGGGAGTCGCTGATGGTCTGGGCCAGGCGCATCATCTGCTGCACCAACACCAGGGTGCCGAAGACCTCCGACTGGGCACCCCCGACGGTCAGCATGGCCTGGGCCACCCGCCACAACGCACCCCCGTCGGGGGGCCGTTCGATATGCCGGTGCGGTGCCCGCCACGCCGCGCACGCCAAGGCGTGCGCAGCCTGGGTCAGCGGTGTCCGGACGCGACGGTCGGGCAGTTGTTGTGCCATCGCGGCGAACACCCCCGCCCCGTCGCGGGCGAACGCCGACCACGCCGCCCGGTCCCCGACCGGGGTGACCGCCATCCGTTGCTGTGCCGCCGTCAACGCCCGGCCCGCCGCGGCGGTAGTCGAGGTGTGCGGCAGACTGGTGGCATGAGCGAACCGCCACCACCGCGATCCGGTAAAGCAGCAGCAGCGGCCGCCGCCAAGACACTGCTGGCCGATCGCATTGCCCTGGTGAACACCCTGGGTGATGCCCTCGACGTGCACCGCAAACAGGACGCCGCAGCAACCCACGCCCGCGACGCCGAGCACCAAGCAGCCGAAGCTGCGCGCACCGCCCACGCCAGCGCGCTAGCCGGAGGGTGGACCGCAAAGCAACTCAGCGACGCTGGACTCCGACCGCCGAAGGCACCCCGCACCCGCCAACCCCGCCCCGAACACACCCCCGCCCGGGGCGAGAACAACCACTCCCCGGCGGAGCCTGCCGCGCCCACTGTGGGATAACCGATTCGCCGATCGCGACTTACCGGCCGCGGTCCTCGTCGCGGTGCCGGTCCTCGGGCTGCGCTCGGGTGCGACGTCGTCCCAGCACATCCTCCGCCCGCCCGATCGGCGCGGTGTTCGGATTGCACTGCCCCAGATAGGCCAATTCGACCGCCCGCGGCACACCCGATGACCCCTGTCCCGCGGCCGGGTCGCCGGGTCCCGCACCCACCCCGGCGCCCACCAACCCCCGGGTATCCGAGTCGCCGCCGGCGTGTCCCGCGCGGCGGGCCAGCTCCGCGTCCCCGAACTCCGCGCGCAGGGCTGGTGTCGGGTTCAGCGCCAAACTCCACCCCGGTTCGCGGCCCTGGGCGTCCATCCGCTGCTGGTGTTCGGTCTCTTTCGCTTTGGCCCCCGGGCTGTCCGCGCTCGTCTGCAGCGCCGCGGTGAGCGTGTCCAACCGGTGCCGTTTGTCGCGCAAGGCGTCGGTGTGCTCGAACGGTTCGTCCGCGACGGCCTCCAACTCGGCGATCCGAGTGAGCGCATGCCCGTGTCGGCGGTTCAGCTCCTCCCGGTAGTGGGGAGTGTCGGCGACCATGTTCTCCACCCGACGCACCAACCCGACCGACGCCGTGTCCACCCCAGTGAAGTCCCTGGCCTGAATACTCCTGGACCGGCCCGGCACGCTCAATGTCACGATCATCTCGTCGCTGGACAGCATCCGGCTCGCCACCACCTGGACACCCCGCAACTCGGCGATGGGGAACTCCTTGGTGTTCCCGTACCGCTTCCCTTCTCCGAAAGCGTGGCGCAAGCTGTCCACCAACACCGGTGCCGCCTCCGCCCGCTCCCGATACGTCTTCCCCCGCACGCTCATCGCGAACGGTGCACTGCTGTTTGCGGCCAAGCCAGGCAGCACCCGGTCCAGCTCACCCATCTGCTTCTCGCAGGCGGTGACCTCCCGGCCCATCGAGCGCCGCTCCGCGGCGTTGCGGGCCTTGGCGTCGCTGTGCGCGCGGACCATCGCATCGAGACGCTTCACCTCATCCTCGAGTGACACCGCGGGGGCAGCCTGAGTTCAGGGGGTCACCCTTCATTTTCGAGTCAGTCAGTTGCTTCAGATCCGGTCGGTGGTCCTTACTGTGACCCCAGGTGATGACCGGGGTGTCCTTCCCGCCACGTGGTCGGCCGTCCGCGTCGGGTTAGACCCCGGACACCGAAACCCTTGGTGGAGTCGTTGTGCAGCTCGCTGGTGTCCACCGCGAACTCGCTGATCACCTTCAGCATCAGCTCGGTCAGCAGGCTGGACCGGTCGGCGTCGAAGAGCCGTTCCAACGCCCGCCCGACCCGATCATCATTGAGCGTCGCCACGTCGGTGGTGCTGATCGCCAGTAGCGCCGGGTCAAACGGCAGTGCCCACTCACCGAGTGCGTAGAGCGGGCTGCGGCCCAGCAGCAGGTTCGCGACGACCAGGCGGCACCGCGCTGGCGGGGGGCAGCAGTAGCCGCGGATCATCGCTGGGAAGGTATCGCTCCAGCACAGCGGGTAGGCCCATCCGGTCCAGGAAGTGGTTCACGATCGGCGACGCACCCAGCCGCTTGCTGGACAACAGGAACGGTTCCGGCGAGCCCAGCGGCTCTGCAACGCAGCTACCAGGCGAGCCGCAAGGCACTGCTCCAGGTCGGCCTCATCGCCTCCGGGAGCCTGATCCAGCGCTATACCGTCTGCGCGAATACCGGCTGCCACTGCCACCAGGACCCACCGCAGCGGCACGGCCCCTACTGGCAGTACACCCGCAAGATCGATGGGAAAACCGTCACCGCCAGGCTCACCAGCGAGCAAGCCGAGCGCTACCGCGAGTGGATCGACAACCGGCGCAAGCTCGACCAGATCATCGCCGAAATGGACCAGCTCTCCCAACAGGTCCGAGACCTACTCCTTGCCCCCAACCCCAAAACAGCCGCATCTGACCTCTCCCAAGTGGGGGGCCAAATGCTGAACGAGAAGTGCGGAACGTCAGTTCATACACCGGATCGGCTACGCCGTCACGGTCTCAACCCGCCCGACCGGAGCCCGCAGACCACGACGACCACGACACGACTCGTCGGGCTGGGGCGCAGCCCCGTTAGACGTAGGGCTCGGTACGGGGCAGCGCCTGGGAATGTTGGTGGTAGGTGAAGTCGTCCCACGCCAGCGTCAGGCGTCGGACGCCCGCCTCCATGATGTTGGACTTGATGGCGAAGGGCAGGCGCAGACGGTCGTTGAAGTTCTCCGTCGGAGAGAACACGGGGCCGGGGATCACCGCCACGCCCTGCCTTCGGGCGAATTCAGCGAAGGCCGTCGCGCAGGGGAAAGGCAAGCGAACCCACAGCGAGGCGCCCCCGTTTGGCCTCTGCCAGGACCACCCGGGCAACGACTGGGTCAGCAGGCCGGTGAGCCGGTCAAGCCCAAGCGTGAGGGTCTCACGGCGCTCCCGAATGGCTCGATCAAGGTAGGGGAAGAGGTTGATCGCCACCAGCTGGCTAACCTGTGAAGAGCCCAGGTCAGCAACCGCCTTGATGTCCGTTAGTTCACGGATAACGCGTGGAGAAGCGCGCAGCCAGCCAAGCCGGAGGCCGCCCCAGAAGATCTTACTGAATGATCCGATGGTAACAATCCACTCCGAATTCTCCAGAGCCACCATCGGAACAGTGCGGCGCGAGTCGAAAGATGTCGTGGCCAGCGACGTGTCGTCGACGACAAGCGTGTGTGATCTTGCCGCGAGCGCGGCGAGCCGGCTCGCGCGGTCTGCAGTCGTCGCGGCACCGGTCGGATTGTGAATGGAGGGCAGGAGGTACATAAGTTGCGGAGACAGTTTTCTCGTGGCCTGCTCCACCGCCTGAGCGTCTGTGCCGTCCTCGTCCATGGGGATCGCGTGCAGGCGGGCTCCGCAGGCACGTAGTCGCTGCAGAGCGGCCCGGAAGGTCGGGTCATCGACCAGGACGAGGTCGCCCGCTTTGATGAGTGCTGCGGTCAGGAGTTCCAGCGCTTGCTGAGCCCCGCTGGTGATTATAATCTGATCCGCGGTCGTCGGCGCGCCGACGCTCGTGTACCTCGCGGCGATCAGCGCGCGGAGGTCCGGTAGTCCGAGCGGGCCGTAGCCGTGACTGTCGACGAGAGGCGCGAAGTCGCGAGAGGTGAGTGCGCCGACCACCTCCGCGACCAGCGGCAGGCCCGGCACCGCCGCGTTAGTGAAGTCGACGACGGACGCTGGATGACGGAAATACCGTGCGACCCGGTCCTCTCCTCGCGGTCCGTTGAACGTCACCTGCCCGCCAGTATCGCGTCGCGGCGTTATCCAGGTGCCCCTTCCTACGTGACGGTCGATGAGGTCTTCGTCGCGCAGCATGCCGTATGCCGCCAGCACGGTGGTCCGACTCACAGCCAGCGCGACCGCGAGCGCACGTTCGGAGGGCAACACAGCCCCGGGCGGCAACTCTTCAAGTTGGATGAGGTCTCGCAGCGCCGAAGCGAGGTTACGAGATAGAGCGCCGCCCGGACCGGTCCATTCGCCGAGCAAAGGTACCAATCGAGATGGGTTGACACGCTGCCATTCGTCCACACTAGGCCAATCTGTCGAAATTGGATATAGGCCATGCCCAAACACCAGTGCAGTATGCTACGCATGATCCCACTTGGGGAAGCAGGTGCACGAGCGGGCGTCGAGCAGGCCGAGAGCCAGCCGCCCGTCGACGCAGACTCGGGAGTCGGCGTTCGCCGTCGCGGACTTTTGGCGGCCAAACCAGTCGGTGTCGTCGCGGTCGTCGCCCTCGTGCTCCTCGTGCTGGCGTTCGCGAGTTGGGCGTATGCGCAGGGAGCCTCGCAGTTCTTGATGATCTCCCTGAACGGCGTCACGTATGCCGCACAGCTTTTCCTGGTCGCTAGCGGGCTCACCCTCATCTTCGGTGTCCTACGAGTCGTGAACCTGGCGCACGGGTCCCTCTATCTGCTGGGTGGCTACCTGGGCTTCACGGTTCTTGCGGACAGCAACAACTGGTGGCTTGGCCTGCTGGTAGGCACGGCGATCGCCGCCGCCTGCGGGCTGGCGCTCCAGCAGGGAGTTCTGCGTTGGATGCCCGCCGACGACTTGCGGCAGGCACTGGCCACGATCGGTGTCTCGGTGGTGGCTGCCGATCAACTCCTGGCTCACTTCGGGGGATTGACCTACTCCCTCACGCCGCCTGGTTCGATCACCGGTTCGGTGAACCTGCACCTGCTATCGGTGAACTATCCGGCCTTCCGCCTCGCGGAGCTCGGCTTGTCATTCCTGGTCGGCCTCGGGTTATGGGCATTACTCAAGCACACCCGGACTGGGGTTCTGGTCCGAGCGGGGGTCGATGACGAGAAGATGCTGGCCGCGCTGGGAGTCAACGTGCAGGCAGTCTTCGCCTTCGTGTTCACCTTGGGGGCGGCGCTGGCAGGTCTCGGCGGTGTTGTCGGCGGGACTGCCCTGTCCATCGCGCCGGGCGACGACGACAAGTATCTGCTGCTCTCGCTGGTCGTCGTCATCGTCGGCGGGATGGGTAGCATCACCGGGGCCGCCCTCGGCTCTCTGCTGGTGGGACTGCTCCAGCAGTACGGTCTAGGCTACTTCCCCACCTACGCCAGCGTGCTGACCTTCGGGCTGCTGGTTGTCGTCCTGGCCGTCCGGCCCCGAGGCATCCTTGGGGGACAGTCAGTATGAACCGCGCGCTACGTCGCGTTGGAACAGTCGTCCTTATTGTGGCCCTGACTGCCTACCCGCTGGTGGCCAACCAATTCTGGACCGTGCAGGTTGGCGTGCGAGCACTGTGGCTTGGCATCGTCGGCCTTAGCCTGGTCTTCCTCGCCGGCTACGGCGGTATGGTCTCGCTGGCGCAGACGGCGGTGTACGGCGTGGCTGGATACGGCGTGGCGATCATCTCGGTCAAGTACGGCCTAAGCTGGCTGGTGGCTATACCGGCGGCGATCGCGGTTGCGGTGGCCTTCGCCGCCCTCGTCGGACTCATCACCGTCCGGGCACAAGGCGTGTACTTCCTCATGATCACGCTCGCATGCGGGGTCACAACCTATTACTTCACGCTGCAGGCCCAAACGATCACCAACGGCCACACCGGCTTAACGGGGGTGTCGCCACCTTACCTGCAGAATCTATTTGACCTCAGCCAACCAAAGCAATTCTACTACGCGGCTCTGCTCGTCGCCGCGCTCGCCTACCTAGGCGTCCGATACCTCAAGGACACGCCCTTCGGGAGCGCGCTGCAGGGAGTTCGCGACAACCCCGAGCGGATGCGGGCGCTCGGCTATCACGTCGAGGCGCTGCGCCTGCTGGCATTCTGCATAGCCGGCTTCGTCGCGGCTCTCGGTGGCGTCATCGCGGTGTACTACAACGGCCAGATAGCTCCGGACTCCATCAACGTGACCGCGACTATCGACATTCTGGTCCTCACCGTGCTTGGTGGTCTGCGGCGCCCCGCCGGCGCTTTCGTCGGCGCACTGTTGTTCGCCTTACTAGGCAACTTCGCGTCTGACTACACCGAGCGCTACAACACCCTGATCGGGCTCGTCTTCTTGCTCGTCATCTTGTTTTCCCCCTCGGGCGTTCTGGGTCTTGCCGATAAGGCGCGCGACCGCCTTCGCGCCCCGAGGGACCGAGCAGACCCCGAAAGCACGGCCTCGTTGTCCGGCACTGCCGGTCCATCCTCAATCTCCTCATCGAAGGGGCAATCATGATTGTTCGATCCCATCACCATCGCACCTGGAAGGGCCTCGTCGGTGGCATCACCATCGCGGCGATGGCAGCAGGTTGTGCGTCAGCGACCACGAAGCCAGACCAACCAAATGCTTCCGGGGGAGGTGGCGGCTTGGCGACGAGCAGTGGCCAGCATGACTCGAACGTAATCAAGATTGGCGTCCTCACGGACCTGGAGGGCTCTTTCGGCATTATCGGCGCCGATACCGTCAGAGGGGTTAAGCAGGCTGTTGCCGAATTCGGCGGCCAAGTCGCCGGTAAAAGGGTCGAGATCGTCGTCGAGAGTGGGGACGCGACGCCGAACACCGCAGTCGCGAAGGCTCAGAAGTTACTCCAGCAGCAGGGTGTGGACTTCGTTATCGGCCCCATCTCGGGCGACGAGGGGCTAGCGGTGAAGGAGCTGGCTCGACGGACTCCTGACCACGTCTTCATCAACGGTGCCTCCGCCGCCCAAGACTTTACGCTACGCAATCCCGCGCCCAACGTCTTCCGCTTCTCGACCGATGGCGCCCAGTGGATGGCGGGACTTGGCAGCTACATCTACGACGGGCTGGGTTACCGGCGTATTGCTACCGTCGCCGAGGACTACTCCTATCCATACACGCAGGTGGGCGGCCTCATGGACGAGTTCTGCGCCAAGGGTGGTCATGTGGTGCAGAAGGCGTGGGTCCCAATCGGCACCTCAGACTACGGCTCGGTCATCTCCGCTATCCCCAAGGACGCGGACGCCGTCTACGTCGCGCTCGGCGGCTCGGACGCAGTCAATTTCCTCAAGCAAGCGGATCAGTACGGGCTGACGGCGAAGATCATCGGGGGCACGTCAACACTCGACCAGACTACTTTGTCCACTAAGGGACAAATAGCCAAGCAGCTCGTTGGTACGCCTTCGGCCGGTCCCATCGCCTCGGACGATCCCAGCCCTGCCTGGCAGAAGTACGTTGCGGACTACAAGCAGCAGTTCCCGGACGGGCTCCCAACCCCGGGTCTGTTCAGTGAGGCCTACTACGTGGAAACCAAGGCCGCCCTGATGGGACTGCAGCAGGTCAACGGGGACCTGTCAGGGGGGCAGTCAAGGTTTGCCGCCGCACTCGCTCACCTGACGGTCGATAGTCCAACGGGTCCAGTGAAGCTCGACGACCGGCGGAACGCGATCGCCGCCAACTACGTCACGCAGGTCAAAATGCTCAACGGTGCGCTGACTAACGTCACGATCCGGAAGCTGCCGGCCGTCGACCAGACCTTCGGCCTGCCATTCGACCAGTACGTCAAGCGCGCCCCCTACGACCGAGACCACCCGACGTGTCCCTGAGTACGGGTCGGCTGATGGGTCCAGTGAAGTTGCGGTTAACCGGTGTCAGCCGCAACTTCGCCGGGGTGCATGCCGTTCGCGACGTCAGTCTCGAACTCGAGCCGGGGGAGCGCCGCACAGTCATCGGACCCAACGGCGCCGGCAAGACGACGCTGTTCAACCTGGTCGCCGGATCCATCCCGGTCACCGCGGGCCGCATCGAGCTCAACGGCGTGGACATCACCCGCCAGCCAGGACGGACGCGCGTTGGGCACGGGATAACGCGCACATATCAGCACTCTCAGCTCCTCGACGAGCTGAGCCTTATCGAGAATCTCCGGGTGGCCTTGCTAGGGGCTCGTGGCGGCGGATACAGCTTGGTCCGCCACCGGCAGGAGGAGGCACGGCTCAATGAGGAGGCAAGCCGGCTCGCGAACCGAGTGGGACTCAGGGTCAGGCTCGAGGGCCCCGTCGCTGATTTGTCGCACGGCGAGAAACGGCAACTGGAGATTGCCATGGCGCTTGCTGGCGCCCCGACCCTGCTGCTGCTTGACGAGCCAGCGGCAGGGCTAGGGCCCGGAGAACGGACCGACCTCAACTCACTATTGCAGTCCCTGGACCGCTCGTTAACCGTCCTGCTGATCGAACACGACATGGACATCGCGCTGGCTGTGGCGGACCGAGTCACGGTCATGCACGAAGGCCGCGTCGTGGCCGAAGCGAAACCCGAGGACGTCCTGAGCGACCCCCTAGTCCTAGACCTTTACCTGGGCCGCCAAGCCGTCCCTTCACCTGTAGCAGCAGCCGCTCGACCCGGTATCCGAGACATAGACCAGAAGGGGAACTCATGAACCGAAGCGACGTCCTCGGACAACTCCGGAGCGTCCGGGCCGCTGGCCAGACGCTCATCGGCGCGGGAGCAGGAACCGGCTTATCAGCAAAGTGTTCCGAGGCAGGAGGCGCCGATCTTCTGATCGTGTACAACTCGGGCCGGTACCGGATGGCGGGTCGCGGTTCCTCCGCGGGTCTCATGCCCTACGGTGACGCGAATGCCATAGTGATGGAGATGGCCGGAGAAGTGCTTCCAGTGGTTCGCAGCGTCCCCGTCCTTGCAGGGGTATGCGGCACGGACCCCTTCCGGCTAATGCCGCACTTTCTGCGTCAGGTGAAGGACATCGGCTTCGCCGGTGTCCAGAACTTTCCCACGGTCGGGATCATCGACGGCAACTTCCGGCAGACACTGGAGGACACCGGCATGAGCTACCAGCTGGAGGTCGACATGATACGCGCGGCACGTGAGCTTGATTTGCTGACCGCGGCCTACGTCTTCGATCTCGAACAGACCCAGGCGATGGTAGATGCCGGCGCCGACATCGTGGTGCCGCACATGGGTACGACAACGAGCGGCATGATCGGCGCGAAGCAAGCGATGGGGATTGAGAAGGCCATCGAGGAGGTCGGCAAGTTGTGTTTGTGGGCGAAAAAGCACAGGCCGGAGGTCCTCGTACTGGCCCATGGCGGTCCGATCGCGACGCCGGGCGATGTTGCGCACGTCCTCGGACAGCTCCCTGACCTCGACGGCTTCTTCGGCGCCTCCTCGGTGGAGCGACTACCGACCGAGACGGCGATCGTCGAGACCCTGCGCCAGTTCAAGGCGGCCGGCAGCGGCGATCTTCGACCAGGCCCCACGCCGGCATGCCAGGACAACAACGGTGACTGAACGCGAGGCCGGGACCGCCGACCATGGACCAGCGCTCGTCATCCGCGACCTGCATACCCACTACGGCAGCGCTCACATCTTGCACGGGGTCGACCTGAAGATCGGCAACGAGCCGGTCGCGATTATCGGCCGTAACGGCATGGGAAAGACGACCCTCTGCCACTCTGTCCTCGGTCTGGCAGCGGCGGAGAGGAACGGGCGTGTCACTGGCTCCATCACCTTCGCCGGCACCGAGCTAGTAGGGCGTTCGATCTATCGCATTGCGAAGGCCGGGATCGGGTACGTCCCGCAGGGGCGCCGCGTGTTCCCGTCCTTGACGGTCCGTGAACACCTACAGATCAGCGGCCGACGCGGGGGCCGGTGGCGCCCTGACGACATCTACGATCTTTTCCCCCGACTGGCGCAGCGACGTAACAGCGGGGGCGCCCTGCTGTCCGGTGGAGAGCAGCAGATGCTTGTCATCGGCCGCGCCTTGCTCACCAACCCGCAACTGCTCGTCATGGACGAACCATCCGAGGGGCTCGCACCCGCTGTGGTCGGCGAGGTCGTCGAACTTTGCCGCAAACTAACCGCAGAGGGCGTCCGCCTGCTGCTCGTCGAGCAGAACCTCACCGTCGCCACCTCGCTCGCCCACCGACTGCTGATCATGGTATCGGGCCAGATCGCCACCGAAACGACGGCCGAGAGGCTTCTGGCCGACCCGGCAGCGCAGACGCGCTATCTCGGTGTAGCCCGCCAGGACAGCGACGTCGCCCACGAGCGGCCCTCGTGAGCGAGTCGCGACCAACTCCCGTGGTCGTGCTCATCGGCACCTTAGATACCAAGGGCGACGAGTATGCCTTTATGCGCGAACGCCTTACCGCCGCTGGGATCGACACACTGCTGGTTGATGCCGGCACCGACGAGGCCAGCCACCGCCATGCTGACGTTCCCGCGGCTGAGGTCGCCCGTGAAGCGGGTGAGGACCTCGCCAACCTTCGCGCGACCCACGACCGCGGTCGGGCGGTCAGCGCCATGGCTGCGGGCGCGGCCCACATCGTCCGCCGTTTGCACGAGCAGGGACGCTGTGACGGCGTGCTGGCCGCCGGTGGGTCTGGCGGCACCACCATTGGGACGGGCGCCATGCGCGCGCTGCCTCTCGGCGTTCCCAAACTGATGGTTTCCACCGTCGCGGACCTGGATACCCGCACCTATATGGGCTCCAGCGACATCACGATGATGGCGTCCGTCGTCGACCTGGCCGGTTTGAACAGCGTCACCCGCCGGATTCTTTCCAACGCGGCTGCCGCCATCGCGGGCATGGTGCTTCAGCCACCAGGGCCTGCCAACCAGCCGCAGAGCACGACCATCGCCGCCAGCATGTTCGGGGTCACTACCCCGTGTGTTACTGCCGCCCGTCGGGCGCTGGAGCAGCTCGGCTACGAGGTGATCACTTTCCATACCACCGGCACCGGAGGCAGGGCAATGGAGACCTTGGTGGACCAAGGGTACTTCCAAGGGGTGCTGGACGTCACGACGACGGAGCTAGCGGACGAGGTCGCGGGAGGCGAACTGTCGGCGGGACCGGACCGTCTGGAGGCCGCCGGCCGCAGGGGAATTCCCCAGGTCGTATCCCTGGGCGCCCTGGACATGATCAACTTTGGCCCGCTCGAGACGATGCCCAAAAGCATGCAGTTCCGCCTGCTCCACCGTCATAACCCGTCGGTCACCCTCATACGGACAACCGCCGCCGAAAGCGCGGAGATCGGTCGTCGCATCGGCCAGAAGCTCTCGGCGGCCCGCGGCCCGGTAGCGGTCTACGTGCCGCTGCGCGGATTCTCTCAACTTTCAGAACCGGATGGCCCCTTCCACGACCCGAATGCGGACCACGCTATGCGCGATGCCCTTCGATTGAACCTGTCCGCAGCCGTCGAGTACTACGAAGTCGACTTAACCATCAACGACCCGCGGTTCGCCGCCGCGATGGCCGCGAAGCTCCACAGTTTCCTGTCCACCGACGCGGGAGCAACGGGGGCGTCCATATGCTTGTCAAATCCGAGCCGCTCGACGTAGAACTCCACAGCACGGTCCTGGTCGGTAACCGGCACTGCCACGGTGCCGATGCCGGTGATACCCCTTTGGGTCGCCTCGGTCATGATCAGTCAAC
>JAABUH010001548.1_pt1 | contig 24909 bp, 18 predicted proteins | sample 5559121 | NCBI WGS metagenome assembly JAABUH01 (sample SAMN10711871, study PRJNA513364) | rock metagenome | isolation source: Antarctica rocks | place: Antarctica: Victoria Land, Battleship Promontory nord | collected 2015-12-28
TCCAGCGCGCGCGGGTCAGCGTGCGCCTGGCCTCCGACCCGCCCTACCACAGCACAGACAACCCCATCGAGCGGTGCGGGGGCATCCTGGAAACCCACTGGAACGACGCGTTGCTCGACGCGCTGGAGGCGGTGTGTGGCTTCACTGCCTCGATGACGTGGAAGAATGTACATCCCCTGGTTGAGGTCGTCACCACCACCGACGCCACGGGCGTGAAGCTCACCAAAGAGGCCATGGCCGCCGTGGAAGCGCGCGTCGCGCGGCTGCCCTCGTTGGACAAGTGCTGTGTCGATATTCCTTATGCCCCCGGAGATCTATGGGATGCGTAGCTATTTCCGCGTCCCTTAGTGCGGGCACGCAGGCGCTGCAGGCCCATCGCCTTGGCCTGGCTGTTGACGGTCTCGATGGTGGTGCGGAAGGTGCGCAGGCCGGCGCGCTCGGCGGCGGTGTTGGGGATCATGTTGTTCTTACGGATAGGCACGAGGCGCACACCGGTCTGGGCCAAGATCGTGGCCTCATCGTCGGCGCTGTTGTAGGCTTTGTCGGCGTAGGCCCAGGCACCGGGCGGCAAGCGGTAGAGGAGTTCGTGGATGGGGGTGAGATCGTGCTGACGCGCGGGGAGCAGCGCGCAGGCGACGGGCACGCCATCGGTGGTGCAAACCAGATGCAAGCGCCAGCCGAAGAACTTCTCCTTCGTGGCGTCGCAATAGCCGCAATAGGCGCGCCCGCGCACCTTGCGGCAACGCCAGGCGCGCACGCGGCGGCAGACTGGCAGCGGCAGGCTGTCGATCACGAAGTCGCAGATGGCCGCCTGCCTGCGCACGACCAGGTCGCCCAGCAGGTCGAGGAACAGGTCCAGCCAGTCAGCCAGCGCGTGCAGGCGACGGTTGAAGCGGGAGGGCGAGAGCGTGCGCGGAAAGTAGGCGCTGCCGGTGAGGTGGCCGACCGCCCGTGCGTGGTGGTTGCCGTCGTACCGCGCGGCGAGCACCGCGACGGTGAGCACCTCCGTGTCACTCAGGCCGGCCAAGCAGTGGCTGCGATGCCCCAGCGTCTTCATCGTGTCGTCAATCATGACGTAAATCGCTACAATCAAAGCGTCGTCCATGGGTCCTCCGTTGGCTACTCCTGTCATCGAACAACAGTGGTCTCCGACTTCGGACCCATGAACGGCAACTAGCAATCACGGTACTACTATGGCGCGGCTTTCAACGACGAGGTGGCCGGTGTCCTGATCGAGCAGAACGAGCTCCGCTCGCCCTCCGAGGGGTGCTGACGCTACCGAGGGAGGTGGAACTGTGCGTCCGCGCGCAGCCCACGACGGGCGACGTGCTCTGGTTTCTCCTCAACTATGCGTCCACGGCGCGACAGGTGGTCGTCTACGACAGCTATTGCGACGCGTTGACCGGCGAGGAGGTGAGCGGTCACGTAACCATGGAGCCCTATGGCGTTGTGGTACGGCATGCGCCTGTGCAACGCGACGGTGCGGAAGGCCAATGACCCTCCCTCGTGCGGTGTTCTTTTGTCTGGACATGGTGCAGATCTTCTGGATGGAGGTGCGCTGCAAGCCTGTATCGTTCGCCAAACGTACTGGGGACCCTTGTATCGCTGGTAGATAAAGGAGGGGAGCCAGTACTGGAGAAACCTCGTATGATCACAGACGCGCCCCCATGAAGGGACTATGTGAATGGCGCGTGTGGTTGTGATTTGCGCGCAGGGAGTGTGCGTTCGCAAACGTTACGATAAGGAGAGACGTGCTGCCGCGTTCGTATGCTACGCTAGGGAAACGCGAAAGTCATAGGCGCCCGAGGCGACCGCGACAACGGCGCCGCCGTCCTGTACACGGGCGGATGTCACGCCCGGCGCGTCTGACAGCGGCATGCCGCTTTCGGTCACGACCGCGCGCTCCACGGCCGGCAGATAGACCGTGGCTGTGGTGTTGACTGGGATGGTGACCTGCAATGAAAAGACGCCATCCGCGATGCGCCACGCGCTGGCGATCACCCCGCGGATGGAGTCATAGGCGGCGCGGGCATGGGTGAGGCCACCGCCAGGACGCGGGTGGATGACGATGTGCGCGTAGCCCGGCCGCTCGGGGTCGACGTCGATCCCAGCGACGTAGCGGTAGAGCCACTCGCCGACCGAGCCAAGCGAGTAGTGGTTGAAACTGTTCATGCCGGGGTCCTCAAAGCCGCGCTCGGCTGTCCAACCGTCCCATCGCTCCCAGATCGTCGTCGCGCCGTGCCGAATCGAGTAGCCCCACGAGGGGTAGGTGTCGGCGCGCAGGAGACGATAGGCCACGTCGTCGTACCCCGCCTCGGTCAGCGCCGGCAAGAGATAGCCGACTCCGACGAAGCCGGTGGTCAGGCGCCAACCCCTGTCCCGAATCTTCTCTACGAGGTGGCCTGCCGCGGTCGCGCGCAGTTGGTCGGGCAGCAGATCCATGTGCAGGGCCAGCACGTAGCCGGTCTGCGTGTCGCCCGCGACCCGCCCGTCGGGCGACACGTAGGCGCCGATGAAGGCGGCCTTGACGCGGTCGAACAGGGCCGCGTAACGCGCCGCATCGGCGTCGCGGCCGAGGACACGCGCCACGCGTGACATCAGCCGCGCGTCGTGGGCGTAGTAGGCCGTGGCGAGCAGGTCCTTGGGCGTGGCCGTCCCGAAGGCGTTGGCCGGGTCGGGGCCGTCGAGGGCCAGCCAGTCGCCGAAGTCGTTGCCACGCTTGTTGACCCACAGGCCGTCGGGATTGGCCGCCGCGAGGTAGGCGAGCCAGTGGGCCATCCCGTCGTAGCGGTCCTCCAGGACGCGCGTGTCGCCGTACACCTGATAGAGCGTCCACGGCACGATCACGCTGGCGTCGCCCCAGGCCGGCGCGCCATGGCTCAGGTCGATGCCGTGCAGGGAGGGCAGTGGGGCGATGTCGGGGAACGCGCCATCGGGGGCCTGAGCGTCCGCGACATCGGCCAGCCACTTGGTGAAAAAGGCCGCGACATCGGCGTTGCAAGCCGCCGTGCGCGCGAAGATCTGCGCGTCGCCCATCCAGCCGAGGCGCTCGTCGCGTTGGGGGCAATCGGTCGGGACGGAGAGGAAATTGCCGCGCTGGCCCCACACTATGTTGCGTTGCAGCCTGTTGACCAGTTCGTCGGAGCACGCGAAGGTCCCGGCCAGGGGCGTGTCGGAACCGACGACACACCCCGTGATCACCTCGGCCAGGAGCGCGCCCGGATAGCCCGTGACCTCGACGTAGCGGAAGCCATGGAACGTGAAGCGCGGCTCAAAAACCTCCGCGCCGTCGCCCGCGAGGATGTAGGTATCGGTCTGGCGGGCGTGGCGCAGGTTCGCCGTGTAGAGCCTGCCATCGGCGTCGAGCATCTCGGCGAAGCGCAGGCGCACGCGCACGCCAGCGGCGCCGCTCACGCGCAACCGCGCCCAGCCCACCATGTTCTGGCCCAGGTCGACGATATGCGTGTCCGCGTCAAGCGGCGTGACCGTCACCGGCGCGAGCTCCTCGGTGACCCGCACCGGCTCGGCGCGGTCGGCGACGAGCGCGGTGGCGTCGCGGGCGGCCACGACGACCGCGCGCCAGCCCGTGTCGTCGTAGCCTGGCAGGTCCCAACCGCGCGATTCCAGGCGCGCGTCGTAGGCCTCGCCCATGAGCGGATCGGAGTAGAGGATAGGGCCGGTCGCGCCGCGCCACGCTCCGTCGCTCACGACAGTGTCCGCGCCGCCGTCGTCATACTCGACGTGGAGTTGCAGGAGCAATTGAGGTCGCGCGCCGTAGAGCCCGTATTGCCGGGCGAACCCCAGGTAGCCGGCGTACCAGCCGGGTCCCAGTATGGCGCCCAGCGCGTTCTCGCCCGCGCGCAACAGGTCGCCCACATCGTAGGTCTGATACTGGATGCGCTTCGTATAATCGGTCCAGCCGGGCGCGAGAACGCGGTCTCCGACGCGTCGGCCGTTAAGGCGCGGCTCGTACACGCCGCGCGCCGTGGCGTAGAGGCGGGCGCGGCGCACTGGCTTCACCAGGGTAAAAGTCGTGCGTAGGTAGGGGCTTGGCATGAGGCCGGGCAGGTCAGGGTCGGCCGGCGCGCCGGCCGGTGACGCGTCGTCGAGGCCGATCCAGGCCGCCTGCCAATCCTCGGGCCACCACAGGCCCATCTCCCACCAGGCGGGTTCGCTGTAGGGCGAGGCGGCGCCATCCTGGTCCCATACGCGCACGGCCCACCAGCACCGCCGGCCCGCCGCAAGGTCCACGCCCGCGTACGCGACGTGGACCGAGCGGTCCCCCTCGACGCGGCCGCTGTTCCATAGGTCACCCTCTCCCGCCCGCAATCGCGCGAGGCTGCTGGCGACGAGGACGCGGTACGCGGACTGCCGCCGCGCCCGCCCCGTCGCCTCCAGCACCCAACTCAAGTGGGGACGCGCGACATCGATACCCAGCGGATTGGTCAGGTACTCGCACCGCAAGCGTACCGGCATCATGATCGATCCCTCCATTGCGCTATAGCCACGTCCTGCAATTAGATGAGTCCCGCGCGCGTCAGCGCCTCGGCGATGCAGCGCGCGACGAAGCGGTGCCCGTAGCCGCTGGGGTGGATGTTGTCGGCCGGGTCGACGAACAGGCGGTGCGGAACACCGCGCGCGATCTCCGCTAGGCAGAGGCCGTAGGCGTCGGCGCACGGCAGACCTAACCCGTCGGCCCACTCCCTGGCCGCCGCCATGTAGGTGTCGACCACGCCGGCCATGATCCTCCTGTTGCGCGGCGGGAGGGTGTAGAAGTTGGGCACGGACTCCAGGAAATGGTCGTGGTCGGGCGGGATGGTGCGGACGAACAGGATCTTGGCCCGCGTGTGCAGGCGCAGCGCCTCGACGATCCTCGTCAGCACCGTACGGTAGTGCTCCAGGCCCTCCTCGCGGTCGATAATATGGTTGTAGGCGAACGACTCCAGGACCACGATGTCGGGGCCGTCGTAGGCGACGCTCTTGCCGGACCTGCCGGCGTACTGATAGTCGTGGGTGACGCGGTACAGCCCGTAGTCGGCCCGTGTGCCCGACACGGCGTGGTTGCGCACGCGCCAGTCTACGTCGGGGCGTACCTCCTCGATTGCCTCGCGCAGGACGGCGCAGTCCTCACCCATCGTGTCGAACATCGAATCCCCCAGGCACGACACCGTCACGCGTCTCTTCGTCGTCTCAGCCATCAGTCATCCACCCCAGCCGTCACTCGTCAGTCGTCACTCACTGCTCGTCATCCCAGGGCAGGCGCGTCCATTCGACGTCGACGATGCCATCATACATATCCGGAGTGCTCAACGTAAAGTGCGCCGCGAAGGGCGGCGCGCCGGCGGCGCGTGTATAGGTGACGAGCACCTCGTTCCAGCCCTGGAGCAGCGTACCATCGACGTACGAGACGCCGTCGCCGCCGGCGTGACCATAGTTGGGGCGCAGCACGCCGTAGTCGCGCGCCTCGTGGATGGGCCGTCCGTTCAACCAGAGCGCGCGCGGGCAGGTCGCTGGGATACCCAGGCGCGCCCGACGCTCGCCGGATTCCGGCGGATTCCACAGGAACAGCCGCGCATGTAGCGTGCCCGTCCAGTCGTCGCCGATGGCGGTGGGCAGCGCATTGTCAGGGGCCGTGGCGACGCTCCAGTCCTCGTCGGGGCCGGCGAGCAGGGCGCCGCCCGGCGACATCGCGGAGGCGCTTGACCCATTCAACCGATTCACCAGGGTGGCGCCTTGTTCCCCCTCGGGCGGGTCGCGCCGCAACAGCCAGCGGCGCGACCCGAGCAGCACGACCGGCGCGGCGAGTTCGGCCGGCCGCTCCCGCGGCTGGGCCACCAGCAGCAGTCGGTTGGTGTTATGGATCGCGGCGGCGTGGTCCGCCCGCACGGTATACGACAGGTCCAGGACGCCATCGCCGGGCACATCGAGTTGGCGCGGGCCGGCGGGCTCAACGCTCCAGCCGGGCGGCGGCGTCAATTGGACATCAACCGCGAGCGAGGCGGGATGCCCGTTGCGCAGGCGCACCCCTATCCTTCTGGGCACGCCGGGCGCGATGACCGGCGCGTCGCCGCACTCTATCTCGACGCTAAGCGTACCGAGGTCGTGGCAGGACCGCGCTGTACTGGCCGTCCACCAGCGCGTCGCGGCGTCGTGGGGCGCGCTCAGACGGCCGGTAGCCCGCTCACTGGCCCCTGCCTCGGTCCGCGCGGCGATGCGTGGCCCCGTGTCCTGCAGCGCGAGCAGGCGCTTGCCCAGCGCGCAGACCCGCGTGGTGAGCTCACCTAGCGTCGCCGGCACAGGATTGCGGCCCGTAGAGACATCGCGCAGGCCGCCCCAGCTCTCGTTGGTGGCGATCGCCTCGCCGAGCGGCGCGGTCCAGCGCGATGGCAGAGCCGCCGTACCGCCGAGGATACCAAGCAGGGCGCCGAGGGTCGCCCCGGTGCAGTCGGTGTCATAGCCGCAATTGACGGCGGTGCAGAGCGCGTCGCCGAAGTCGGCTCCATAGAGCCAGCCGATGACCTGAAAGCCGATGTTGGGCGGCGCGTACTGCGCGATGGGGCTGGGCGCGGCGGCCAGCACGCGTTGCCGCGCCGCGCGCCAATCGACACCGGCGCGATGGGCGGCGCGGGCGGCGCGGACGGCGCGGGCAGTGGCGCAGTCGGGCGGGATGTAGGAAAGTCCGATGTCGAGCAACGTCTGGGGGTCGCGCTGGACAAAGGCGGCGGATTCGACGGCGGCGTTAAACAACTCGCCCCACACCCCTTCCCCGCCGGCGTGATCCACACTGGCGTCCTCGTAGGCATAGTGGACCGCCAGCGCGGGGTGGCCGGGGGCGATACAGGCCCATAACTCGGAGCGGATGGGAGCGCCCATGCAGTCGCGGAACCAGTTGTTGTAGGCGCCGGAGAGGGGTGGAGCAAGGCCCAGGCGCAGGTTGGTCTTGGCCAAGCCATACTCATCGAAGTTGTAGCCGACGTGGTCAAGCCAGTAGCGCGCCAGGTCGCGCGCGGTCAGGCCGAAGCCCTGTTCCTCAACGGCCTTGAGCATGATAAGCTGCAGCTCCAGGTCGTCGTTGGGGATACCGCCCTCACGCAACTGAGGGTACCAGTGAACATCGAAGAGCTCATCGCGCCCAAAGAGTTCTTCGAGCGGGGCGCCGAGCGTACCGCCGCAATTCTTGCCTATCCAGCACGCGTAGACCTTGTCCCGATACGCATCCCCATCCACCGTTCCGCCCAACGACGCCATGCGGCACACTCCGACCATCCGTTTCTATTAACGTTAATAATTACGTTGTAAAGCAGATCGCGTGCGCTTGTCAAGGGGAGTGCGCGCGCGGACTCGTGGATGACCGGTGAGGTGGACGTCGTAGGGTGGTCTGGGAGCGCGTACGCTCCCAGGACAATGCACAAGTCATGGTTTTGACCTTGAACAGTCTGCGTGACCGGCGGTTGCGCCCGTGCGCAACATGCGGACGCCCGCGGACGCCCCAGATAGACCTTTTATAGCCCATACCCTACCATGGCCCTTTGGGGCCTGGCTAACCGCGCTCACCGGCACAATCACGACCAGCGCGCATCCCTCGTCGCGGGCGCGACCGGAACGAGTAGAATTAAGGCTGACCGGCGACAAGTCGCCGCGCCGCGCGGTGGCGGCCACACTCAACCGCCCAGCGAGCCGGCGAGGAGGGATGCGATGGCGATGCAGCGGGCGCGCGTGAGCAGCCGGGATGTCGCGCGCGTCGCCGGCGTCTCGGCGAACACCGTGTCGCTGGTCGTGCGCGACAGCCCGTTGGTCGCGCCAGCCACCAAGGCGCGCGTGCAGGAGGTGATCGCGCGGCTAGGCTACCGGCCACACGCCGCCGCCGCCGCGTTGCGCTCGACGCGCTCGCAAACGTTGGGCTTCCTCGTCTCCGAGGTGAAAGAGCCGATCCAGGACGTTTTCCGCCACCAGCTGCTCAGCGCCATCACCACGCGCGCGCAGGCCGCCGACCACTATCTGCTCGTCGACACCTTCGTCGACGCGGGGCGCTGCCTCGCGCTGCTCGACAGCGGGCGCATCGACGGCGCGGTCATCGACTGGCGCGTCCCCGACGACCTGCTCGCCCAACTCGTCGCGCGCCAGGCGCCGATCGTGCTGGCGGGCCGTGACGCCGGCGACCTGCCTTTGAGCTGGGTCAAGGCCGACGAGGAGGGTGGCGCGTACCAGGCCGCGCGCCACCTGCTCGCCACAGGGCAGCGCGCGCCGGCGTTGCTCGCCGCCGTGGAGGAGGAGAGCAACGCCGTGGCGCGCGCCCGCGTACAGGGCTACCGGCGCGCCCTGCATGAAGCGGGCGTCGCGCTCACCCCCGACGATATGGCCTACGGCGACTGGACCTTCGAGTCAGGCGTGGCCGAAGGGCGACGGCTGCTGACCCGCGAACCGCGCCCGACCGCCATCTTCGCGCTCAGCGAATTGATGGCGATGGGCGTGCTGCGCGCGGCAGGAGAGTTGGGACTGCGCGTGCCGGGCGACCTCGCGCTCGTGACCGTGGAGGACAACCCATGGGTCGAGTACGTGCAGCCACAACTCAGCGCCGTGCATGTCCCCATGCACGAGGTAGGCACACGCGCAACCGAAGCGCTGCTGGCCCTGCTGGCCGACCCCGCCGCGCCGCCGCGCCAGATCGTGCTGCCGACTACTTTTACCGTGCGCGCCTCCAGCGTCTCCTAGCAGCGGCGCCCTTTCCACCCCTTGACCATACACAACCTGCCTGCTATAATGGCTATATTAACGTTAATAGTAACGCCTGTAGCCGTCGAAGGGGTCGCACACATGATGACACGCCGCTCCGCCCGCCGCCGCGCGCCGGCCGTCCTGGCCGCGCTGGCCGCCGTTGCCCTGCTTGGCGCGCCGCGCGCCGTGACGCCGTTCGCGGCGCGCGCGCATGCCGCCAGTCTGGCCGCCGTGGAGAAGATCGTGCCCACGCGCATGCGCGGCGCCGCCATGCTCTTCGGCCAGAACAATTTCGACCCGACCACCGAGATCCCCCGCTGGGCCTCCTACGGCATGAACACGGTGCGGCTGATGATCACCGCCGACTCGTACGACCACAACGGCCAACAGGCCTTCCTCGCGCCGGCAGCCAACTGCGCTCCCGCTGATGGTCAAACCGCCATCTTGCCAGTCTCTATTGCCAGCGATCCAACGAGCCCCTACACCAACGCGCTCAAACTCATCGACAAGACGCTCGCCGTGATGAAGCAGTACGCCATGAAGGCCATCCTCAACGTCGGCTACGTCTACTGCCGTGGCACTGCCACCAGCGTGCCCATCTACTTCACGCCCGCCGGCGCACAGCTGCGCCAGCACGTGATCGACCTCTGGAGCGCCCTCTCCCTGAAGTACCGCGGCGACCCCACCGTCGTGGCCTATGACCTGCTCAATGAGCCCGACCAGACATTTCAGGCCAACAGCACCGGCTCGCCAGCCCTACAGGCCCAGTACGACACCTACTACACCGACATGCTGCCCAAAATGGTCCAGGCGATCCGTCAGAACGACCCTTATACCTATCTCGTGGTCGAGCCAGCGCCGATGGCCCTCCCCGTCGGCTACCAGAATGTGGGCGGCTTCGGCCGGGATCCCTTCATCACCTCTTCGCCCCCGCCTATCTCGGCCACGATCCAGCCCGTCGCCGACCCATCGAACCGCGTGATCTACAGCTTCCACGACTACAATCCCGCGACCTATACCGTGCAGAGCCAGAGCAACGCGCAGAGCAGCGCTCCCATGACCTATCCCGGTATAGCGGCCAACAACGACGACCCCGCGCGCTACTGGGATAAGACCACGCTGCAGCAGTATTTCCAGCCGCTGCGCGACTGGCAACTGGCGCACCCCAACGCGGACGGCTCGCTGCCCCGCGTCTACGCGGGTGAAATCGGCGCCGAGCGTTGGGAGCCGGGCTGCGCCCAGTTCTACGACGACACTCTCGCCCTCTTCGAGCAGTGGGGTTGGGACTACACCTTCCACTCCATGGCTAACTCCAACGAGTGGAACACGACGTTCACCCCGAGCGACCCTGAGCTCGGCGCGGCCTACGGCGACGTGTACACCGACCGCCTGGGCGTCCTGCTCAAATACTGGGGCCTCAACCCGCACACCGCGGATTACGGCACGGTGCGACTGCCCTATGTGCAGGGCAACGATCAGACCTACGCCACCGACTTCTCGGGCGCCGTCCCCGTCAATCCACAGCACGGCGAGGGCCAGGGTGTGCCACCGGGTTGGGTCCAGGTGACACCTCCAAACAACCCGACGTCGACCGGACTCGCCTCGATCTACGACGGCGTCATGACAAGCGAGGGGCCGATCACGACCGAGACGGCGGGCGCCACCACGGAGCTGATCCACTACCTGCCTGCCGCCGCGCCGTCCGCCAATCCATCGTACTTACAATACGGGCGGCAGAGCTACGGGTTGACCACGACGCTGTACATGCAAGCCTTCCTCGATCCGGGCGCGACGGCCGGCAGCGCCTCGCATCTGGCCCTCCGCGACGCGGCCAACGACGAGATTGACGCTTACGTGAATCAGGACGGTACCCTCGGCTACCACGTCAAGGACGGTAGCTTCGACCAGACAGGTTCCATCGGGGCGGCGACGACGAACGACCCCAACGCCGCCGCGGCGCCGTGGCTGCGACCGGCGGCGACGGGCCAGGCCGGTCCCGCCTTCGCCACCGCGCCGGCCCACTCATCCGCCGCCGCAGCCGTACGGGTCGACGTATCGCCGACGCAGGGGGTGACGATCTACCGCGACGGCACAACGGTGACCATGGTCCCGCACGCTTTCACCAACCTGACAGGCTACAAACTGGAGTTGCGCGGCGCCAATAGCTACGCGACCGACCTCACAACGGCGCCGCAGATTCAGATCTTCGCGGACGACGTCACGATCTCGCATAACCTGGCCGCCCTGCTTCCCCCGCCGGCCGCGGCCAATCTGGCGGTGACGAACGCCGACATCACCACGACGCCAGCCGCGCCCGTCCAGAATGACCTGGTGACTATCAGCGCCACGATCCATAACCTTGGTAGTGCCGCCAGACCCAGCGTCACCCGCTTCTACGACGGCGACCCCGCCGCAGGCGGCGTCCAGATCGGCGCTGACGTCGCGACCCCCGCGCTCCCCAACGGTGGCAGTGCGACGGTGGGCGTGACCTGGAACACGCGCAAGGCGGCCGGCGCCCACACCCTCTACGTTGTGGCCGACGCCACCAACGCCGTGGGCGACGCCAACCGCGCCAACAACACGGCCAGCCTCGCCGTGACGGTGCGCAAGAACAAGGTCAAGAACGGCGATATGGAAGACGCCAGCGCGACGCAGGCCGGCCAGCCCGACGGGTGGACCGCCTCCTCGGCCATGCCTGTCGCGCCGTCGCCAGGCGGTCCGGCCGGGACAGCGGTGTGGGACTCCACGACCTCGACGCCAGGCGGGACGCACGCGATTGAGTTGACGGGCAACGGGGGCAACGCCGCGGCGCAGGGCGCGCCGGCGTGGGTGAGCGACCCTATCACCGTGACGCTGGGCGAGGTCAACACGCTCGCGCTGTGGGTCAAGACACAGGGCGCGTCCTCGGCCCCCGACGCGCGGGTGCAATATCTCTCGGCCGCGGGCGCCGTCGTCGGCACGGCCAGCGCGCTGTTGCCCACCGTGGGGGGGACCACGCCCTTCGGGCAGGTCACCACCACGCTCACGGTCCCTGCCGACCCGACGATCACGCGGGCGCGGCTCGTCCTGGCCGGCTTCGCCCCGACGGACATGGCGACAAGCGGAAGCGTTTGGTTCGATAACGTCCAACTCTGGCAGTAGGAGACCGGCCTGGGTCTTGAGTCTACGGGCGCGCCGGCATCAGCTGTAGCCACCACAGTGGCTGCGCGCCACTTTTTCGCGTCGGCGCCTGTCGTGGTGGTGATTGTACGCCGACTGGCAGCCGGCGCTCCCAGTCGGCGCGAAACTCTGACGCGCACCGCGCCCCATTATGTCCCTTGACAACCCGAGGAACCTCTGTTACTCTTGCTATATTAACGTTAATAATAACGTTGTGGGAGGAGGACGTACGGGACGACAACAGGCCGCGCGCTATCACCCCCATCAATCCCCCTCTTCGACGCTGATCCGCTGACTAATCATGACTCACGCCTTTCGACTTTTGCCCCACGACTCGTTCGCTAAGGAGTCTCATCATGGATATTTCGACACCCCTCTCGCGCCGCCGACTGCTTGCCGCCGGCGCCGCCACGGCCGGCGCGGCCGCCCTCACCAGCGCCCTGCCCGGTTCAACCTACGCCGCCTCGCCGCGCGCCACGACGACCGTTACCTACTGGGACACCTTCGTCACGCAGGCCCCCTGGGTCGAGAACGAGATCAAGATCTTCGAGGCCGCCCACCCCGACATTACGATCCAGCGCACCTCGCAGCTCTCCACCGCTTACGCCAACCTGCTTGCGCTGGCCATCAAGAGCGGCACCCAGCCCGATGTCTTCATCCTGCCCGCCACGCCCACCGTCAACGACCAGGTGGCGCAGGGCTGGCTGGCCCCACTCAACAAGTACGCCAATGCGTCCTGGCCTACCCGCTTCCCGGCCGGCTCACTGCACGAGGGCGGCTTCGTCTTCGGTGGAAAAATCTACTCAGCCCCGTTCGTCGGTAGCGCCCCGGTGATCCTGCTCTACACCAATAACCGCGTCTTCCGCAAGGCTGGCCTCGTCAACGCGGACGGCAGCGCCAAGGTCCCGCGCACCTGGGGCGAGATGACCAGCGCGGCGCAGGCCATCGTCAAGAAAAGCGGCGGCTCGACCTACGGCTTCGGCTTCGGCAACCAGGCGGGCGTCTTCCTGGGCTTCTGGATCGACATGCTGGCGCGCGCCGCCGGCGCCGCCCCCGGCCTGCTTGAGGTCGGCAACATTGACTACCGCACCGGCAGGTCGAGCCTCTCCACCGACCCCGGCTACCTCCAGGCCATCAAACAGGTGCTCGCCTGGAAGAAAGCCGGCCTGATTTACCCCAACGCCGCGAGCATCGGCGACGAGGCGGCGCGCGCCTTCTTCGCGCAGGATCGCTTCGGGATGATCGCCGACGGCAACTGGGCCATCGGCGGCTGGCAGGCGCAAAAGTTCAGCGACTACACCGTCACTACGCTGCCCGCGCCGACAGCGGCCGGCCCGCGCGCCTACTATTACTACAAGCCGGGCCAGTCATCTAACAACGAGTTCGGCCTGTCCGCGCACGCCAAGAACCCCGACGCGGCCTGGCTCTGGCTGGATCACCTCTACAGCGTGGAGGCGGGACGGCGCTGGGTCCAGATGGGCAATGGCCTCTCCGTGTTCTCGCAGAACAACAGCGCGCGCGGCATCACCTTCAAGCCGTTCGCCGAGTACGTGGCGCTCTCCAGGTACGCGCTGCCCGAGCCGGACCCGACGGTCCGCAATCCGCTAACCTCGCAGGTGATCATCGCGCCTCCTGCCACGGCTCCAAACTCTTTCCAGATCATCTCGGGCGCCTTCACGGGCCAGGTTTCCGACGTCAAGGCGGCGCTGGCCAAGGTCGACGCGGCCAACAACGGGGCCCTCATCGCCGGCATCGCTAAGGCCCAGGGTCAGCACTATCATGTGAGCCTGCGCGACTTCGTCTTCCCGGACTGGAACTTGCACAGGCCATACATCACGCGGCCCAGTCGCGGCTAGCCGCTTCATTCCACCACGGAGACACGGAGATAAAACCGGAGCGTCCCGCCTATGTCGTCCGGTTAGGCATGCGTTTTCCTCGCGCCATCCTCTCCGCGTCTCCGTGGTGAACAGCTATCCCTGAGGAGGTTTCCCCGCCGTGCAAGCCCGCACACTCGCCGCATCCGCCATCGCCGGGCGCGACCGCCCGAAACCCAGCTTATGGCGTCAGGCGCGCGCGAATCCGTGGTCCTATGTCTACCTGGCGCCGATGGGCGTGCTACTGTTCGCCTTCATCATCTACCCAAGCTTCGCCTCGCTGGGCTACACGCTCTACACCTGGAACGGCGTCGGCGCGCCCACGGCGTTCGTCGGGCTGGACAACTTCCGGCAGGTCATCGCAGACCCCGTCTTCTGGCAATCTTTCGCGCACACGTTCACCTACGCGGGCGTGCTCGTGCCGGTGCAACTCACCCTAGCCCTGATCCTGGCCCTGGTTCTCAACAACCCGCGGCTGCGCGGGCGCACCTTCTACCGCGCGGTCTACTTCATCCCCGTCGTGATGGCCCCGGCCGTCATCGGGGCCGTCGTGCAGATCCTGTTGACCAACTTCGGCGAGAACGTCAACCATCTGCTGCTGCAAGCGCACCTCATTCAAGGCCATATCGACTGGCTGGGCGACCCGCACTTCGCCCTGAGCATCGTCATTGCCGTGGGCATCTGGAACACGCTGGGCTACAATCTGATCTACTTCCTGGCGGCGTTGCAGTCGGTCCCCGCCGACCTCTACGAGGCGGCCGAGATCGACGGCGCCGGTCCTGTCGCGCGGTTCGCCTACGTCACCGTGCCTATGCTGCGCGCGGTCGGCCTCGTCATCCTGATCCTGGCGCTGCTGGGCAGCCTGCAGGTGTTCGACCTCGTCCAGGTGCTCACGCAGGGTGGCCCCTTCTTCGCAACCGAGGTCGTCAACACGTACATTTATCACCAGGCCTTCAGCCCCCTCAACGGCGTGCAGCCCAACGTCGGCTTCGCCTCGGCGGCGTCGTTCTTCTATGGCATGGTCCTGCTGGCGCTGACGATCCTGCAGATCGGCGTCGGGCGCTACGCGGCGCGCCGACGCGCCGCGCCCGACGCCGCGGGAGGAGCCTAGACTATGGCCACCGTCGTATCGTCCACGCGCCCCGTCGCCCGTCGCGCCGCCCGCGCGTCGGGGAGCCGCGCCCTCACCCAGTTGCTCACGCACGGCGTGCTGCTCGGCGTCGGCTTCCTGTGGGTTTTCCCCTTCTTATGGGCGCTGGGCAGTTCGCTCAAAAGCGCCGAGGGCTTCTTCGGCGAGGGGCTCAGCATCATCCCCAAAGAGCTCCAGTGGTCCAACTATGCCGACGCCTGGAACGGGGCCAACTTTGGCAAGTTCTTTTTCAACACCGTCTTCACGACGACCTGCACGGTGCTCCTGACGCTGGTGTTCACGGGCATGGCTGGCTATGTGCTGGCGCGCACGCGCTTTCCGGGCAAGCGGGTCGTGTTGGCCCTGATCGGGCTGACCCTGTTCCTGCCGCACGGGTATACCATCCTGCCCGTGTTCGACCTTGTGCAGCACCTGGGGTTGCTCAACACTTTGTGGGCGATCATCATCGTCAACACGGCCAATAGCCTGGTGCTCAACACCTTCCTGTTCTTCGGCTACTTCAAGAGCATGGTCGGCGACATGGAGGAGGCGGCGCGCATCGATGGGGCCGGCTTCAACCGCATCTTCTGGCAGGTGATGTTCCCCCTGGCCGGCCCGATGATCGCCACGGTGGCCCTGTTCACGTTCATCAACTCGTGGAACAATTTCTTCGTGCCCCTGATCTTCACGCTGGGCCGGCCCGACCTGCAGACACTGACCGTGGGTATGGCCTCCTTCATCACGCAGAACTCGACCAACTGGACGGCTCTGTGCGCGGGCTCCATTATCTCGCTCCTGCCGATCATGCTCGTCTTCGTCGCCTTGCAACGATTCTTCGTCGAGGGCATCGCCGGCGCCGTCAAAGCCTGAGAGGATTGTCAGAGTTGTCCGACTGGCCCTACAATGCAAGCTGTACGTGTACCGCCGGCCGGCGCGCCGGCGACAATGGGCATAACGAACGTGGAGGGCACGCGACACGATGGATACCATAGCCACAGACAGGCCCGCGGCCCTGGACGCGCTCGACGCGCTGACGGCGCGCTCTAACCGGCTCGGCGCCGACAGGAGCGTCTGCAACTGGGGCGGCGGCAACACGTCGTCCAAGACGACGCTGCCCGACCACCTGGGCCGGCCCACGCGCGTGCTCTGGGTCAAAGGCTCCGGCTCGGATCTGGCCACGGCCACTGCCGCCTCGTTCACGGGGCTACGGCTCGACGAGGTGACGCCCCTGCTGGAGCGCGAGACGATGTCCGACACGGAGATGGTGGCCTACCTCGGCCGCTGCTTCTTCGAGCCGGGACGGCCGCGCCCCTCCATCGAAACGCTGTTGCACGCCTTCCTGCCCGCCCATGAGGTCGACCACACCCACGCCGACGCGACGAACTTTCTGGCCTGCGCCCGCGACGGCGAGCGCCTCGCCCGCGAGCTCTTCGGCGACCGCCTGGTCTGGATCGACTACATCCGCCCTGGCTTCGGTCTCAGCCGGCAGGTCGCCCTGGCCCCGCGCGCCAACCCGCGTGTCGAGCTGGTGATCCTGGCCAAGCATGGCCTCATCACCTGGGGCAACGACGAGGAGAAGTGCTCGCGCCATACCTATAGCGCGATCGCTCAGGCCAACGCCTTCGTCGCGAACCGCCTGGGCGACGCTCCGGCCTTTGGCGGAGAGCGCTGCGCGGTCTTACCGGCGGAAAACCGTCATGCCCTCGCCGCCGCGATCATGCCGACCCTGCGCGGCCTACTCGCCGAGGCCCGGCACCCCATCCTGCGCTTCGAGGACGCGCCCGATGTGCTGGAGTTCGCGTCGTCCGTCGACGCGCCGCGCCTGGTCGTGATCGGCGCGGCCTGTCCCGACCACCTTGTACACACCAAGCCATGGCCGCTACTGGTCGATTGGACGCCCGCACAAGGCCGCGAGGCGTTACTCCAGGCGCTACGCGAGGGCGTGGCCGCCTACGTCGCGCGCTACCAACAGTACCTGGACAACAACGCGGGGCAGGACCTCGACCCCGACGCCGCCGCGCCGGTCTACCGCGCCCCCGACGACGCCGTCGATCCGGCGCCGCGCGTCATCCTGATTCCCGGCCTCGGCATGGTCACGACCGGCAAGGACGCCACGATGGCCGGCGTCTCAGCGCAACTCTACCACCGCTCCGTCGCCGTGATGCGCGGAGCCGAAGCCTGCGGCGGCTTCATCTCGCTGACCGATGCCGAGAGCTACGCTGTGGAGTACTGGCCGTTGGAGCAGTACAAACTGCGGCTGGCCCCGCCTGAAAAAGAACTCGCGCGCCGGGTCGTCCTCATCACCGGCGGCGCGGGCGGCATCGGCTCGGCCATCGCCGCGCGGCTCGCGCACGACGGCGCGCACGTCGTGGTGACCGACATCGACCTCCCCGGCGCCGAGCGCGTCGCCGCCGAGCTATGCCAGCAGGTCGGGGCCGCCCGCGCCATCGGCGTGCGCATGGACGTGACGAGCGAAGAGAGCGTGCGTGACGCCTTTGACGCGGCGGCGCTGGCCTTTGGCGGCGTGGACATCGCGGTCAACAACGCGGGGTTAGCCTCCAGCGCGCTCATCACCGAGACGAGCCTGGCCGAGTGGCGGAAGAACATGGAGGTGCTGGACACCGGCTACTTCCTGGTGGCGCGCGAAGCGTTCCGGGTGCTGCAACAGCAGGGGCGCGGCGGGGCCCTGGTCTTCGTGGCCTCGAAGAACGCGCTGGTGGCTGGCAAGAACGCGGCGGCCTACTCGGCGGCCAAGGCGGCCGAACTACATCTGGCGCGCTGTCTGGCCGAGGAGGGTGGCCAGTTCGGTATCCGCGTCAACACGGTCAACCCCGACGCGGTACTCTCCGGTTCGCGCATCTGGGACGGCGCCTGGCGGCAGGAACGCGCCGCCGCCTATGGCATCGTGCCAGAGCAACTGGAGGAGCATTACCGCAAGCGAACCACACTCGGTGTGAACATCCTGCCCGCCGACATCGCCGAGGCGGTGGCTCACTTCGCCTCCAACGCCCGCTCCGGCAAGAGCACGGGCAACATCCTCAACGTCGACGGCGGCGTCGCGGCAGCGTATCCACGCTAGCGATTAGCTGTTGGCAATTAGCGATTAGCTTGCCCTGATTATCGCCTTGAATGTGATAAACACACAGCAGACTATACCCTCAGGCGCATACTAGCCAGACGAGCATAATCGGATACGACGAGCTAACCGCTAATTGCCAATCGCTAACAGCTAAAGGGGAGAATATGGAACGACCCACCCTCATCAAACCCGGCCCGTTCAGCCTGGCCGCCGCGGCCGATAGCCGCCGCGGCGTCTTCGACGCGCACAACGAGGCGCTGCTCGCGCGCGCGGCCCCCATCGACGCCGTGTTCATCGGCGACTCCATCACCGACATGTGGGCGCTCGACGTGTTCTTCCGCGGCGCGTCGGGCGGCTACGTCGTCAATCGTGGCATCGGAGGCGACCGCACGCCCTTCGTGCGCCGCCGCTTCGCCGCCGACGTACTGCAGCTGCGCCCCAGGCTAACCGTGATCAAGATCGGCGTCAACAACACCTGGGACCTGGATATCTGGTGGGACCTGTCACTGGTCCGCACGCCCGAAGAGATCGAGGACGAGATCGTGTCCGACGTCACAGCCATGGTTACGGCCGCGCGGGCCGACGGCATCGCGGTGGCTCTGTGCGGCATCCTGCCCACCGACATCCCATTCAACGGCAACACGGCCGCGCGCAACTGGCTGATCGCCCGCGCTAACGAGCGGCTGCGCGACGTCGCGCGCGGCGAGGGCATGATTTATGTCGACTACCACAGCCTGTACTGGCCGTTTAGTTCATCCGTGCGACGAGATGGCGATAGAGTCTCGATGTAGCTACCGTATCTGCTGGACTGCTGGCTAACAAACACGGACTCACTCATGGTGCGCTTTGCTTGACAGACCATGAAGTCATTGCGCCGTGTCCATTCAGATAGCCGAAGGGGTGGGGATTCCAAGCCCTCCCTCGGACACGAGGTCGAATGAGTTGTGGGCCAGGACAAATGTACACCAGCATCCGTGCTGGCGCACTAGGTGGTGCATAGGGGAGGCGGAATGGGGTCATCGAGCGGCTAGGCTACCCTCAAAAGCATCGCGTCAGGAGGGTATCTCCCATGTCCGTGTTCCCCGCTACCGCCCTTGTCCCCTACCTCGGCACCGCCGACGACGGTCTGAACCCGTGGCTGCGTCTGCATCCGTCGGAGCGCCGTCGTCTCGCCATGCAGGCCGCGCATGAGCAGGACACCGCCGCGCTCTGGGGCTTGACCGAGGCGTGGTTGTCCGCCGACTCACGTCGCGGACCCGTTGCGGCCGGCACGACCAAGAACTATCGGACCGGCCTGCGCCATCTCCTGAACGCATGGGGCCAGGAGGACCTGTTGCGCCCCGCTCCCGACGCGGCGGCTGCCTACGTGCGTGCGCTGCAGCGGCGCGGCCTCGCACCGGGCACTATCGCCAACCGTCTGGCCACGGCGCGCGGCCTCTACGCCGCGTTGCGCTGGGCGCGCGCCGTCCTGGCCGACCCGTTTGAGGGCGTTCACGCTCCGCGCGACCCGACGCCGCCCTGGGAGAAGCGGCTCCCCTACGACGACGACGAGGTCGCCGCGCTCGCGCAGGCGGCGGCCAATCCGCACGACCGCGTGTTGGTCTTGCTGGGGGCGCACGCGGGGCTGCGGGCGCGCGAGTGCGTGGCCCTGCGTTGGGAGGACGTGCGCCCCGGCCGGCGCGACCTGACGGTACGGCGCGGCAAGGGCGGGGCGGCGCGCGCCGTGGCGATGAGCGCGACGTTGGCGCGGGCGCTGCAGGTGTTGCCGCGCCGGTCGGACGGCTACGTGCTGCCCTACCGCGCGTCGGTGAGCGCGTGGCGACACATCCAGGCGCTCTGCGCGGTCGCGGGCGTCGCGCCGAAGGGGATGCATTCGTTGCGGCACTCGGCGGGGACGCGCCTATACGCCGAAACGGGCGACCTGGAGACGACCGCGCGCCACCTCGGCCATGCGAAGCTGGAGACGACGCGGGTATACGCCAAATGGTCGGACCGGCGCTTGCGTGAGACCATCGGGCGGTGGTAGCGGTGGGGCGCATCCAGAGGGGATGTCGTCCGGTCGCGTCCGTCTGTCATAGCGACATGAACGGACACGGCGAAACGACTTCATGCCGGAGTCCAGGATACGGACGACGCTTCCGTTCCCGTCGGCGTCGGGACAACCACCCACTGTCTGACGTTGGTTACAGCTATAGGACTATAGACGTGACTGGGTGCGAGGCGCCGCTGGAGGTACGATCCAGTTTTCGTCGCGCCGGCCCAGGGCCGTGCAAGTACAGATTAGGCTTGTCCTATTGTTTGCGCCACGACGACTCATCCCGCCATGAAACTGACATAAGTTCCGCCGCGTTGACGGCGGTTTCGTCCCGTTCTACAATCTGTTTACTGGTGGCTTGATGCTTGCGCTGCCTGTGTAGTCAGCCGAGGAGCGTATCCTCGCGAAAGGAGACCGTCATCATGCGGATTGTCGTGCACATGATTGGGAACGCGCATATCGACCCCGTCTGGCTGTGGCCGTGGCAAGCGGGTGTCGACGAGGCGTTGGCTACCTTCCGCTCCGCCGCGGATCGCTGCGATGAGTATCCCGCGTTCGTCTTCACACGCGGGGAGTCCTGGTTGTATCGGCAGGTGGAGCGACTCGATTCAGCGCTCTTCGCGCGGGTGCGCCAGCTGGTCGCACAGGGACAGTGGCATATCACCGGCGGCCAATACATTCAGCCCGACGGCAATCTCCTGACCCGCATGGGCTGGGATCGGCAGTTCCTGCACGGCCGGCGCTATTTCCAGGACCGCTTTGGTGTGCGGCCGGTGGTCGCCTATAACGTCGACACCTTCGGCCACCCAGCTACACTCCCCGACATTCTCGCCGCGCATGCGTACGGTGGCTATGTGTTCCATCGACCCGGAACACACCAGGTTCCCCTCCCGGCGCAGACGTTCCGCTGGCGCGGAAGCGCTGGCGGCGAGGTGATCGGTTTTCGTATCACGCCAGCGTACGTGACGCGGAGCGACGACCTGTACGGACAGATCATGCTCGCTGTTGAGGCGACCGACGAGCGCCTGGGGCACACCATGTGCTTTTACGGCGTGGGGAACCACGGCGGTGGACCGACCAAGGCCAACATTGAGTATATCCTGGCGCATCAGCACGCCTTCCCAGACATCGAGTTGCGCTTCAGCACACCGCAGGCGTTCTTCGACGCGATCGCGCCGCTGCGTGAGCAACTACCGGTCGTCACCGCGGAGCTACAGCACACGTTCCCAGGGTGCTACAGTGTGATGCACGAGGTCAAGCAACGCCAGCGGCGCGGCGAACATTTGCTCGACCAAACCGAGCGCGTGGTCGCGCACGTCGTCGCCGATGAGGCCGCGCGGCGTGACTACCAGACGCGGCTGGACGCCGCCTGGGACGACCTGCTGCTCACCGCGTTTCACGATATCCTGGCGGGCACAGCGATCCCCTCAGCATGGGAGTCGGTGCGGGCGCTACAGGGTCGGGCGCACATCGGTGGGGAGGAGATTGTGCTGGAGACGACCAGGGGCTGGGCACGCACGACATTGCCCGCGGCGGCCCATCAACAAATTGTGCTCATCAATCCCGATGACGCGCCGTGGGACGACGTGATCGAGGCTGAACCCTTCCTCGACTTCGACGCATGGGGCCAGCGATGGCTGAGCGAGCTGGAGGGGCGCGCGATCCCCTTTCAACAGGTCCAGCCTGAGGCGGCGCAGTTGATCAACCGCATCATCTTCCCCGTGCGGCTCGACGCCCGTGGACACGCGCAGGTCCTTGTGCGCGATGATCCGCCCCCGCCCACGCCGGCCCCCGTAGCGACCGATCTAACGGTGTCGGCGGGGTGTCTCGCCAACGGTCATCTGCGCCTCGATCTGGGTGAGGACGGGGTGCGCGCGCTGACCGTATCGGGGCAGAATATCCTGGGTCCGGGTGGGATCGGGATTCATCTGAGGGAGGACCACACCGATACGTGGACATTCTATACCGATCGCTTCCGCGAACCGATCGGCGCCGCTTTCCATCCGGACGCCTGGACGGTGGAAGAGACGGGGCCGCTGCGCGCGCGGGTGCGCGCGGAGGGCTGGCTGGGTCACTCGTGGATCCGCTGGACGTTGACGCTACACCGCGACGACCCACGGCTGCACATTGACCTCGATATCACGTTCAACGAGCGCTTCGCGTTGTTGCAGATGCCCATTCATGTCGCCGAAGCGGTCGAGCGTTGGACCGATGGATTGGCGGGGGGAGCGGTCGAGCGTCAGCCCGGCCCGGTCGAATGGCCGCTGCAGGGGTGGTCGCGCGTTATCGCCGGAGGGCGCGCGGTGGCGCTCATCACGGCCGACGCCTACAGCCTGAGTCTGGATGACCGCTGCTGGCAGTGGACCTTGCTGCGCTCACCCCGGATGGCGTGGGGCGGCGGCAACCCCGACATATACAGCGGGCGCGACTGGCACACCGACCAGGGGCCGCACAGCTTCCATTTCATCATACAGGCGGGGACGATGCTGGAGGATGAAGCGCTGCATACGGCCGCTCGTCAGCAGGCGCAGCCCCCGATCGTCTTCGACCGCTATGAGGGGTTGGAGCGGCCGCCGTGGGGTAATAGTCCTGTGCTGGCTGTTTAGTTCATCCGTGCAACAATATAGTATCTATTGTTGCACGGATGAACTAAACAGCCAGCACAGCCTGACTCGTCTCCCCGTGGACGCGGTGGTGGTAGGTCTCGACGATGAAGTGATGCAGGCGCTCGTCTAACTCGGGCAGGGTCAACGTCGGGGTGGCCGGGGCGGCGCCCGGCGGCGTGTAGCCGGGCACCTCGCACAGGAAGAGTTGGTTGACGGTCTCGAAGAAGCGCTCGATCTTGCCGCGCCCACGCGGCGCGCCCTTCTCCGAGAAGACCGGGCGCATCTTCAGGTCGGCGGCGACCTGCTCCAGATGCCGCGAGGTGAAGTCGGAGCCATGGTCGGTGTAGAAGACGCCGGGGATGCCGCAGACCCGCCAGTGGGCATCGGCCTTGCCAGATGGCCTGCCGCACAGTCAGGGCGGTCTGTAAGGCCGAGGGCGCGTGCAGGCTCAGGCTATAGCCGGCGACGGCCCGGCTGTAGTCGTCGAGCACGACCGTGAGCCACGGCCGCGCCGGCTGGTTGTGCTCGTCCAGGACCCACAGGTCGAGCGCGGTGTGGTCGGCCTGCCAGGTCGCGTTCGGGGCCGCGGCCTGGTGGCGGTAGAGCAGATCGAAGGCCTCCTTGTAGGCCTTGGCCCCCTCATGGGCCAGGACGACCAGGCCCGGATCGAGATGGCGCACGATGTCGTAGACGCGCCCGTAGCTGGGCACGGGCCATCCCTGCTCCCGCGCCACGGTCGCCACCTGACGGTGGACGCTCGCCACACTCGGCGGCGGCCGGCGCAGCGCCAGGCCCTCGATCAACTGGACCAGGAGATCGGGGAGGCGTCGCCGGTCGCGATCGTGGCGGGGCGGACGCGCCAGTCCGGCCAAGCCCTGCTGCCGATACCGCCGCAGCTAGCGCTGGGCGGTGCGCAGCGGCACGCCGGCCTGGCGCGCCACCTGGGAGAGTGACATCCCCTCCTCCAGGCAGGGACGGAGGAGGCGGAAATGCTCCAGCGCCCCCCGGCGTTGCGCGTCGGTGAGGTGTGTCACGACCTGGAGGTCGCCCATGGCTAGAACCCCTCGACATAGGCGGCGGCCACCTCTTCAGGTGGGTTGGTGTAGCGATGGATGTAGCGTTGCGAGCGATGCCCCAGACGGCGCTCCAACTCATAGGCGTCCGCGCCCGTCACTGTGGCCAGATGAAAGGCGAAGGTATGCCGCAGGTCGTGCGGGCGGAGCGGCGAGATATGGCGCGCCGGATCGGCGAACTCGGCGTCGTGCCAGCGGCCGATCCGGGTCAGGATGAGGTTGACGGCCCGCAGCGAGAGCCGCCCATCAGCGGCCCGGGCCGGGAGGCCGACCGCGCTCAGGAACAGCGCTGTCGTCTGGGGTCCGGTATCCCGCGATCGCTCCCGCTCCAGGTAGTCAGCCACGGCGACGCGGGCATCGGCGGACAGGAAGACGGTGCGCTCCGTCTTCCCCTTGCCCTGGACGCGGGTAATGCGGGCCCAGCGCGCCTGTCGCAGGTCCTCCGGCGTCGAAGGCTGGAGTTGATCGAGGTCCAGCCGCACCAGCTCCTCCCGGCGCAAACCGGTGGAAAGCAGGACGTAGACGAGGGCGCGGGACCTCCAGGGACGGCCGTGCGCCCGCGTGGGGACCTCCAGGGACGGCCGTGCGCCCGCGTGGGGACCTCCAGGGACGGCCGTGCGCCCGCGTGGGGACCTCCTGACCCGCCCAGCGCCGACCACGCCGTTGGTGGAAACGGTCTAATCGGTCGCACAGGCTCTTGAGCGTGCGCACCTGATCTCGACGCAGGGCACGCGGTTCGAGCGGCCCGAGACCCAGCTCGCCGAGGCCTTTGGCCGGGTCGCCGGCCGGGAAGAGGCGCGGCGCCTGCGTCTGGACCCAGGTCGTAAAGGTCGACACGGAGGCCAGGTGGTTGTTGATCGTCGCCGGGGCTAATCCCTGCGCGCGCAGGGCCGTTTGCCAGGCGACGACGTCGCGACGCAGGCAGGTCGTGAGGCGATCATGCCTATAGGTGTCGACGAAGAACGCCACAAAGCGGGCGAGATGGAGCGTGATTTTGTCCGTAACCCCTGCAGAGCGCACGCCAGTGATGGCGAGGGACCGGTAGCGCTCAATCCAGGCTGCGAGACTATCGGGCATTTCGCTGACGCGCGTCTCAGCGGCGTCCATCACCTTCTACCGTGATTGCTAGTCGATATTCAGACAGGCGAGGGCGAGCAGGGACGCATGGACTGTGATGTCCAAGCCCGCGACGGAGCGGACGTGCAGGTGGGCGATGCCCATGGCGGTGAGTTGGCTGTT
>JAABUH010001549.1_pt1 | contig 24904 bp, 19 predicted proteins | sample 5559121 | NCBI WGS metagenome assembly JAABUH01 (sample SAMN10711871, study PRJNA513364) | rock metagenome | isolation source: Antarctica rocks | place: Antarctica: Victoria Land, Battleship Promontory nord | collected 2015-12-28
CAACCGACAGGAACGCCATGCGCAGAGCAAACCCCGGCAGGCGCCGGGACAAGGTATTCGGACCAGGTCGGGCCATCCCGCTCGACCGCAACGCAAAAGCTCGCATCTGGGCCTACGCCCAGGGCTACACGGCGCTGCACCGCCGCCGGGGACAACACCGGGGACCGCTGACGCGGGCCTGCCTGGACGTGCTGCGGGCGCTGCTGTGGGGGTTCCACAACACCCACACCGGCCGCTGCTTCCCGAGCTACGAAGCGATCGCCGAGAAGGCCAAGGTGGACCGCTCGACGGTGGCGCGGGCGATCACGGCACTGGAGGCCGGGCAGGTCCTGACCTGGGAGAACCGCCTGGTGCGGCAGCGTGTGGTCACGCCAGGGCTTATCGGTCCCGTGGTGGTCCTGGTGCCGCGGCGGACCTCGAACGCCTACAGCTTTCGTGATCCGCAGCCGCAAACCTCAGTGATTTTGCCTAAGTCGCAAAACTCGACCGGAACCATCTACCAAGATTCTTTCTGCTTTAAGGCAGATCAAAAAACCGCAGCTTTGGACCCGTCAAACCCTCTCGATGCCATGCTGATCCGGCTGGGGAGGACAATCGGAGCCATTCCGGACGGTTCCAAGGAAGCAAGAGGCTAACACAAGAAGAAGTTTAGCCCGTGTTACCTGGCTCCCGATCTTATCGGTTGTAGGTATTGTTTTGCTGCCCCCGGGGCTGATCAGGATCACGGTCATTGTGGTAGTTCTGCTGGTTGTTCCCAGTCTCGCCACCGTTGCGCTCGTCCATGTCAGGACGGCCAGAACGCTCTGTGTTACCTCTGCCTCGGCCTGATACCTGCTGGCGTGCCTCATCCTGGCGGCCGCGCTGGTAGCCGCGCTCGAAAGCATCCTGCAAGGCTTGATCCTGCCCCTGATTGCCGGTCGTCAGCCCTTGAAGCAGTTGCCTCACGTCCGGTCCTCCCTGGGCTGCGGCAGGGGTCACCACGGACAGCCCAAAAAGCGCTGCCAGGACGGTGCTTCGCATCATAGTCCTCCGTTCAAAATTGCCATTACGCAGAAGCCTGATCGCATGGCTTAGCCCAAACTCTGGTTCCCCCCCAAGAAGAGGGAGCCAGAAATGCGGGTCGTATGTTTTTAAGCGGCGTCGTCTCGCCCGTGCACAAGGGCAGGAGGCGTCGTCGCCTCGACCGCGGTGAAAGCTTCGAGGATCTTGTAGCTGTGCTCTGCACCGCGCGGCACGATCCAGGAGTCACCGGGGTTGAGCAGGATCACCTGCCCCTCGGTGTGCAACTCCGCCCGGCCGCTGATGGCGTAACCGGCGCAGTCGTACTCCCGCCGCATTGGAACCTGATCGTCACCCGGCTCCACATCGCGCCACATGCGCATGGCGATGCTCTTGCCTGTCGCGAGATAGACCTGGCCATCAGGTCCCTTGGGGGAGTGTCTGCTGTCCACCTTGATCACAGTCGTGTCGCTCATACCGGCCTCCTCGATTTACCAAGCCAACGTCACGGCGAAGGGGGAGGATGCAAGCGCGCCTGGAATTCTTTCTCCGCCTCGAACGCGCGCATTCCTTTTCGCCTCCATCGTGCCTTGAGAGATGCGGTTTCTTTTCCCTCTAGCCCGCCTGCCTGAAGCTGTTCGGCCAGCTCCATCATGGCGCCGAGCAAGGTTGCGCGATCATCGTCTAGCAGCTCGACAAGTCTAGCCTTATGCATGAGGCCGCCGAGCTCGATGAGTTGTCGCGTACGTGCGCGTCGTTCCTGCGTCCAGTCGCGGGTATCGGCACGGTTTTGTGCGAGCACGAGCCTATTTTGTAGCACGGTCAGGCGCTGGAGCTGAGCTGTTGACGCCTGGAGTTGCTGGAGCAGGGTCGCCGGCTGCTTTTGCCTTCCCGCGCTTGCCCCCTTGCTGAAAGACGGTCTTGCCGGCTTCGGTCCACCTCGCGATGTGGCTGGGCTGGTCCTTGCTCTGTTTAACAACGGCCATGAGTGCCCCGGCGAGAGCCTCCATAGGCAGGGCATCGGCGCCGACGATCTGCACCAGCTCGCCGAGCTGGGTGGTCTTCTGCGTCCTGACCTTCTTCGCCTTGTCCATAAGGGCCTGGAGTTCGGCATCGTAGTCCCTCGGCTTGCGCGCCATCCCCGGCTCCCCCTGCTGTTGGGTGCAACCTAGCCGTGGCCGATCGTGCCCGGCAACAGACCCTGGCACCGGCAAAGAGCGTCACTCACGCGATCGAAGCGCAGCGAAGAAGAGCGTTTAAGTGCGCGCTGATACGTTGCAAGGGCAACGTGCGCTCAGGTCAGTGACAGCATACCCAATCAGTGGCTAGGCTCAGGGCTGCAAAGCTGGAGCTTACGTCACGAATGGCGATTTACCATGCCCACATCCAGGTAATCGGTCGCTCGACCGGACGAAGCGTGGTGGCTGCGGCTGCTTATCGCGCGGCGTCGGAGCTGCACGACGTGGCGCAGAACCGCGCGCACGACTACACTGCGAAGCAGGGCGTAGTGCATTCCGAGATCATGCTGCCGGACGGTGCACCGGCCCGCTGGACGCAGGGCACGACGAAGGACAGTTTGCAGGTCGCACGCTCGACATTGTGGAACGAGGTCGAAGCGAAAGAGCGCCGGAAGGACGCACAGCTTGCCCGCGAGATGGAGTTCGCCATTCCGCGAGAGCTACCCCGCGCAGAGGCGATCCGGCTCGCGCGCGATTTCGTGCGCGAGCAGTTCGTGGACCGCGGGATGGTGGCGGACCTGAACGTGCATTGGGACGTGGGCGAGGACGGCGGATTGAAGCCGCACGCGCACGTCATGCTGACCATGCGCCAGGTCACGCCTGCGGGGTTCGGCCCGAAGGTGCGGGAGTGGAACGCGCCAGGGCTGTACGAGGGCGTGCGGCAGCGCTGGGCGGAGTTGGCGAACGAGCGCTTGGCCGAGCACGGGCACGACGTGCGGATCGACCACCGCTCGTATGCGGAGCAAGGGATCGCGCTGGAACCGCAGCACAAGATCGGGCCAGCGGGAGCGCGTCGTGAGGCGCGGGGCGAGGACGCGGAGCGTGCGGTGGAGCACCTAGCGATTGCGCGTCGCAACGGCGAGGCGATCCTGGCGGAGCCGGTGGTGGTTCTGGACGCGATCACGCGGCAGCACTCGACGTTCAGCAGGCGCGACCTGGCGCGGTTTGTAGACCGGCACACGGCGGATGCGGAGCAGTTCACGGCGGCTCTGGCGAAGGTGGAGGCGTCGGCCGAGCTGGTGCAGGTCGGCGTGGACGGGCGGGGCGAGGCTCGGTTCAGCACGCGCGAGATGCTGGCCACGGAGCGGCGCATGGAGCAGGCGGCGATCGCCTTGTCGGAGCGGCCGGGCCACGCGGTGCCGGCGCTGGACGTGGGGCTTGCAGTTGCGGGTGGGGTAACGCTTGGGGCGGAGCAGGCGGCGGCGCTGCGTCACGTGCTGGAGGCGCCCGACGTGGCGGTGGTGGTGGGCTACGCGGGGACGGGCAAGAGCACGATGCTTGGCCAGGCGCGCGAGGCTTGGGAGGGGGCTGGCTACCGGGTGCGCGGGGCGGCCTTGTCGGGGATCGCGGCGGAGGGTCTGGAGGCGGGGAGCGGGATTGGGAGCCGGACGCTGGCGAGCCTGGAGTTCGGCTGGCGGGAGGGCCGGGACGTGCTGGGCCGGCGCGACGTGCTGGTGGTGGACGAGGCGGGGATGGTGGGGTCGCGGCAGCTGGAGCGGGTGCTGTCTGCGGCGCAGGAGGCCGGGGCGAAGGTGGTCCTGGTGGGCGACCCGGAGCAGCTACAGGCGATCGAGGCGGGGGCGGCGTTCCGGGCGGTGTCCGAGCGTGTGGGGTCGGTGGAGATCACCCAGGTTCGGCGTCAACGGGAGGCGTGGCAGCGCGAGGCGACACGGCAGCTGGCGACGGGGCGGACGGGGGAGGCCCTAGCTGGCTACGAGCAGGCCGGGATGGTGCAGGCGTCCGAGACGCGGGCCGTGGCGATGTCGGCTCTTGTGGCGGGGTGGGACGAGGAGCGCCGGCAGAGTCCCCGGGCGACTCGGGTGATGCTGGCCTCGACGCGGGCGGACGTGGCCGAGCTGAACAGCTTGGCTCGGGATCGGCTGCGGGCGGCGGGCGAGCTTGGGCCGGACCAGGTGGTGGTGACGGAGCGGGGCGAGCGTGCCCTGGCGGTAGGGGACCGGGTGATGTTCGGCCGCAACGAGCGCGGACTTGGGGCGGGTCCGGGTGGCCAGGGCGGGGTGGCCGTGAAGAACGGCACGCTAGGGACGGTGCGTGCGGTGGAGGCCGGGGGCGAGCGGCTGACAGTGCGGGTGGACGGCCAAGGCAAGGCAGGCGGGCAGGAGGGGAAGGATGTGACCTTTACCCTGCGCGACTACGGGCACGTGGACCACGGGTATGCGGCGACGGTTCACAAGGCGCAGGGGGTGACGGTGGACCGTGCGCACGTGCTGGCGTCGAGGTTCATGGACCGGCACGCGGCGTATGTGGGCCTGAGCCGGCACCGGGATGGGGTGTCACTGCACTACGGGCGCGACGAGTTCACCGACGCGGCGGCGCTGGCCAAGGTGCTGGGGCGCGAGCGGGCGAAGGACACCACGCTGGACTATGGCGACGCGGTGCGGCCCGGCCGAGGTGCGGCGCAGGTGGAGGACCTGGTGGCGGCGTATGCGGCGCGGCGCGAGCTGGGGCCTGAGCTCGAGACGCTGCGGCGGCAGGAGGCGGCCCGGGCAGCGTCAGAGCAGAGGGCGGCAGAGCAGCAGCGGGCGATCGACGACGGCAAGGCGGGGTTCCGGGCGCGCTACGAGGCGCGCAAGGCGCAGCAGCAGGAGGCGAAGGAGCGTGAGGCGCAGGCGCGGGGTCTGGTGCGGGCGTGGGACCAGGCGGTGCAGGCCTACAGCAAGGCGCTGCCGGGGCTGGAGGCGGATGCGACGCTCGGAGGCACGCGGGAGCGCATGGAACAGCTGGGCCGGGTGATGAAGCAGCGGCCCGGGGTGGTGCAGGTGCTGCGCGAGCGCGGGGCGGAGTTCGGGATGGCCGACCGGCCGAACCTGGCGCAGGTGGTGGCGAGCGTCCGGCCGGATCGGGTGGTGGCCGAGATGCTGCAGGCGGCCGAGGTGGGGATGCGGACGCAGCTGCGGCAGCAGGCGGAGCTTGAGGTGGCGCGGCTGGCGCAGGAGGCGGCGCGTCGGCTTGAGCAGGAGCGCGAGCAGCAGGTGCGGGCGAAGTCGCGGCCGAGCCAGGGCCATGGGATGTCGATGTGATGAGCGAGACGGAGGACCGGCTCTACGGGCTGATGGAGGTGGTGGAGCGTCAGCAGGCGGCGGTGCAGGCGGCGCTTGAGGGGCTGGCGGCGGAGCGGGTGGCGCTGCAGCGCGAGCGGGAGGCGCTGGCGCTCGGGGTGCAGGCAGTGGAGGGGAGCGCCGTGGCGGCGGTGCGCTCCGAGGTACGCCACAGCTTGGCGGGTGCGGCGACGACCGCGGTGGGGGCGGTGGAGGCGAGCACGCGGCCGTTGTTGGAGAAGCTGGGCGGGGTGGCGGCGGGGGCGGAGCAGGCGCAGGCGGCGTTGCGGGGCGTGGTGCTGTGGGCGAGCTGGCGGCTGCTGGGGTGGGTTGTGGCTGCGGTGGCGATGCTTGTGCTGCTGGGTTGGCTTGCGAGTGCGGCGGTGCTGTGGTGGGACGCGGAGACAATCGAGGCGAAGCAGCTGGAGAAGATGCGGCTGCAAAGCGAGGTGGCCGAGCTGCAGGGGCAGGTGACGGAGATGCAGGTCAATCGCGAGGGCTGGGCAAAGACGGGGATGCTGGAGAAGCTGCAGCGCTGCGATCCAGGCAATCGGCCCTGCGTGCGGGTAAACGAAGCGGCCGGCAAGTTCGGCAAACAAGAAGATATCCGTGTGCTCGGAGGTTACTGACAGATAGTTGGTAAAAAAGGCTCGATTAAAGGAGCTGACCGACGTGCAATTTTACTTCTCTTCCGTGTTAGCGACTTATGGCGCTGTTATCAGCACTTATAATGCCTGTAAGTGGCTGATAGAGAGTAGACCTTATATTGAGATTAGAAAAGCTCCTCCAAGTCACTCTGGTTCATTACTTGTTGCAGTGCACAATCCAGGGCGGAGACCTATTTTTATAATAGACAGCAAGATTTATAAACGGCAAGCGAGAGGTACAAATCCTTTGCTGAAAGTTGTACCCTACCGAGAAAGTGGCATGTCCGAAGACGAGGTTACAGCCATGTTCAGCGGTGAGCTTTGGTTGATTGCTCCTCCAGGAGGCTCAGTCCAGTTTACAATTGGCCCGATATACAGGGATACCAACACCTTAGTCGTCTTGAGCTGGCATCGAGGCTGGGTGGCATGGCCTATGTTGCACGATCTTTGGCAAAGAACTGTAAATCCGCTGCGAGTGCATGTAACTGCGAGCATGGTAGACAGCCTGAACACTTACGGATTCCTAAGCTAATCGTGTCTTTGAGCCGTGCGTCTGAGCGGTACGGTGTAGAGGGCACAGCGTCGGGTGTCACGCAGACAACGCTACGGGTGAACAGGACAAAAACATCGGCGTACCCAAAACGTAGTGAGTAGTTTTGGGACGCCTGCTGTTTGCGAGACGCATTTGTGGACGGGAGGACAGCTGTTTGAAGGCGCACGCCGGAGCTGTCCAAAGAACGGACGGTTGCTAGACAAAACAACGAAATCAACCACCGTCACGTTCGCCCAGGCTTAACGTTGTTAAAATGACAACTGACGCTCTGCCCTCATACATGTGATGTTCAAAAATGCCTGTAGCACTGCCGCTTCTTCAGCGAGACCTGACCACCCACCCCACCGACCGCCGGCACCAGCATTGGGTGCCGGAGGCGTATCTTCGCCAATGGCGCGATCCCGCCACCCCGCAAGGTGCCTATATCTTGGTCTGCCCAAAAGACCGCTCGACGCCACCAAAGCCGAAATCTGCCAAGCGCACTTTCACCTCAATCGATATGAATACCATGATGAAAAATGGCATTCGGAACCTGCGACTTGAGAGCGTCTACCACGCCATGGAAACCAGCTTCGGGGCGATCAGAGGCAAGATTATTAGTGGCTTGCAAGCTACCGATGAAGACATTGATGCGATCGTCCATTTCGTCGCGGCGCAGATGGTCAGGACACCGAAGTTCCGAGGCTACTGGCGTTTCACAGATCAGGAAAAGCGGGAGGAGCAGTTGTTGGCGATCATCGACCCAGTAATTCGAACTGCAATGGAAAACATAATCCGCAATATAGATTCTAACAATCAACAGATATTGAGCCTGTTAGCGTTTCCAAAAGCTTTAGATTTACTTGGATCTATGCGTGTACAATTGTTCAAAACATCTGAACCGAGAGCTTTCATCACCTCAGATGCACCATGCTGCGTAATCGACTACAAAGGTGCAGCACGATCGCCGTTCGATAGCCTGTCGGGTCCGACCGCGAATGTGCTAATGCCCCTCAGCCCCGATGTGGTCGTTTTGTTTGACAAATCGGAGGAGCCACATGAGATGACTCATGTTTTTCCTGATCATCCTTTCGTAGAACGCGCTAATGCAATGATCTGGGCGGGTTCCGTTACTACGGTTGTATTACCTGGAGGCGGTGTTCGAGAGGAATGGCTCAATACTACAAACCTAAATTCCAACATAGAATACTCAGTAATGTGATCGTGAGACTTGATGTTTGGCTGCACAAAGGGTAACAGCATAGACTAAACAGGCAATCATCTGGGTTGAAGGACGCAGTGATCAGCAGACCGCATATTAGTTCAAAGACTCTTGGATCACCCACTTTGCCGGCGGACGCTAGAAAATTTCCGTAGAAAGTGTATCACTCTGTCAAACGACCGTTTGACAGGCTGATACATCAGCCACCAAGCTTTAGGGTGTGGCTCCTTCCCTCCTTCGCTTCGTCAGCTACCTGCGCGTCTCCACAGACGGCCAGGGACGATCCGGCCTCGGCCTGGAGGCGCAGCGTCAGGCGGTTGCCGCCCACATCGTCCAGGCCGGCGGCGAGCTGGTGGCGGAGTTCCAGGAGGTGGAGAGCGGCAAGCGCGCCGATCGGCCGCAACTCGCCGCCGCCCTAGCCGCCTGCCGCACCCGCCGCGCCGTACTGGTCATCGCCAAGCTTGACCGGCTGGCCCGCAACGCGCGCTTCCTGCTGTCTGTGGTGGAAGGCAGTGGCGAGGCCGGCGTGGTATTCTGCGACCTGCCCACGGTGCCGGCCGGGCCGGTCGGCAAGTTCCTGCTGACGCAGATGGCCGCGGTGGCGGAGCTGGAGGCCGGGTTGATCAGCCAGCGCACGCGGGCAGCCCTGGCGGTGGCCAAGGCGCGCGGGGTGAGGCTGGGCAACCCCCGCCTGGTGCCTGCGACGCCCGCCATGGCCGCGGTGGCGCGGCAGGCCCGCAGCCGCCAAGTGGCGGAGCGGACGGCCGACGTGCTGGCCGTGCTGCGCCAGGTGCAGGCCGAGGGCGCAAGCAGCCTGCGCACCGTCGCGGCCGGGCTTCAGGCTCGCGGCGTGCTCACCCCGGCCGGCAAGGTGCGCTGGTCAGCGACCCAGGTGCGGCGGCTGACGAGCCGGGCCGAGGCAGCAAGCGTGAAGGCATAACGTGACACAGGCTATCAAGCCAAAGCTCTGAGAACCGCTGCGGGCTCGCGTTCCATGATCCGCAGCAACGTGCGAGCGGATGGCGCAATGCCGGTGCGGCGTTGCTCCCAGTTCCGCACTGTCGCCACAGGCACGCCGATCGTGGTCGCAAACGTCGCCTGAGACATCGACAGCCGCTCACGGATGGCCTGCACGTCGGGGACCGGCTGAAAGTCCGCCAGCGGCGCGCCGGGGTCCTCGCCATCCTCGATCATGTGGCGGCGGATGTCCGCCTCCGTGGTCGCCGCGATCTTGGCCTTATCGACCTGGCCAGGGGCCGCTGCGATGGCTTCGGTCAGCGTCATGCGGATTGTCTCAGCCATTCTGTACGCTCCCTCTTGCTTGCAATCCGCGCCGATATGATCCGGCGCACGCTACCCCGGTCGGTGTAGATCACGGCCAACACCTGCCCGGTTGCGGCTTGACCGATCGCCTGAATACGAACCTCACCGTAGTCGTGCCGTGTGTCTTCCACCTCAATGACACGGCCGGCAAAGATGCTGGCAGCCACCGTGAAACCGAAGCCCCGTGCCGCATAGGCGGCGTCGCTTTTGATCGGGTCCCAGGCAAACTCCATAGGCTATTATACGCTTGAAGCTTACATCTGGAAAGCGGTACGTGCATCATACGGATGGTTGTTGCGCGTCAATCTGTGACACGTCGTCAGCGACAATCAGCGCTACACCTAATGGTAGCAGAACGCTGGGCTGGATCGGCAGCCGTCAAGCCCGAAGCCGTCGTAGACGGTGGCCTGCAAGGCCAGGCTTTACGGGTGTCGGGCCAGCCCAGACACTGGAAGGCGCGATGCTACTATAACGCGAGTGCGTCAGAGCACCTTGAGACGTTCTGATTGTCGCGCAATCGGAGTGCCAGATTGTCGCGCTACAGATGGTACTGCGCCATAGCAGCAGTCGCTTTCAGACATATTATCAGAGAGTTAGGGCGACAGGATACCCACATTTAAGTATTTGTGGTTATGTGGTTATGTGGTTAACCGTGTTTCATCATTTGTGGAAAAACGGATCGTGATCCTCGCAGTTGTCAACCAGAAGGGAGGAGCGGGCAAAACCACGATCGCCTTGAACCTCGCCGCCGCCATGGCAGCACAAGGCAAGCGGGTGTTGCTGATAGACGCTGACCCTCAGCAGACGGCACAGGATTGGGCCGCGATCCGCCAGGAGCCGTTGCCGTTTCAGGTGATCGGGCTGGCGAAACCGGTGCTGCATCGGGACCTGCCCGCCATGTCGGCCGACTACGATTCGATCATCATCGACGGAGCGCCACGGAGCTACGAGGTTGCCCGCTCAGCGATAGCGGCGGCGGACGTGGTGCTGATCCCGGTGCAACCATCCGGAGCGGATTTTTGGGCCAGTCGGGAGACGGTCAATCTCGTGAAGGAGGCGCACGGTTTTAAGGAAATGAGGAAATCCACATTTGTGGTTTCACGGAAAATTAGCCGGAGCGTTCTAAGCCGGGAGATCGGGGACGCCCTGGCAGAGTTTGCCCTGCCCATCCTGACAGCCAGCACGACGCAGCGCGTGATCTACGCCGATGCGATGACCGCAGGCCGAACCGTGATCGAGCAACAGCCGGATGGACCCGCAGCCGATGAGGTTCGGGCGATTCTCGCAGAGCTCGAAGGGATGGCAGCATGAGCAGCAAGTTTAAGATGCCCGCCCGCGGCGCTCAGGACGTACAGGGGTGGGTTGATGAAGGCGCGGCGTCGGTCGGGGTGGTCGCAACGCCGAAGGAGGCAGCGAGAGCCACAGGCGAGCAACAAACGCGGTTGAGCATCGACATACCATCGCAGATTCATGCTCGGTTCAAAGCAGCTTGCGCGATCAATCAGACCCGGATGGGCGAGCAAATCACCCGCCTTATCGAGGAGTGGATACGGAAAACCACATAACCACAAATGTGGGTTTGTGTGAATCAGCGGGCCTATCGGGTGAGCCCCTTTGGGAATGTGCATCCTTGAGCCCTAGTGGCTTTGTACGCTTCCCAGGCACTTATGAAGATTTGTTGAGTTTTGGTGGCGCATCGTTCAGGCTGGCGCATGGCGGCCTACCCTCGGGCTGTCAGGCCATTGCGATCGGAGAACAACTAGCCCAGAAATAGCAAGACCCGCCGGGTTTAGGGGCGGGCCGCACTACCGGCAGAGCCGGGAAAACATCAGTCGTGACAAACCGATGTTTCCCTTATCTCCGGCGTTTTTGCAAGCGAAACCTTGCGACGCCCGAGCTTTGCCTGGTGTCCCGGCTCCGACCCGGCGGTTGCCCAGCAACCGACAGGAACGCCATGCGCAGAGCAAACCCCGGCAGGCGCCGGGACAAGGTATTCGGACCAGGTCGGGCCATCCCGCTCGACCGCAACGCAAAAGCTCGCATCTGGGCCTACGCCCAGGGCTACACGGCGCTGCACCGCCGCCGGGGACAACACCGGGGACCGCTGACGCGGGCCTGCCTGGACGTGCTGCGGGCGCTGCTGTGGGGGTTCCACAACACCCACACCGGCCGCTGCTTCCCGAGCTACGAAGCGATCGCCGAGAAGGCCAAGGTGGACCGCTCGACGGTGGCGCGGGCGATCACGGCACTGGAGGCCGGGCAGGTCCTGACCTGGGAGAACCGCCTGGTGCGGCAGCGTGTGGTCACGCCAGGGCTTATCGGTCCCGTGGTGGTCCTGGTGCCGCGGCGGACCTCGAACGCCTACAGCTTTCGTGATCCGCAGCCGCAAACCTCAGTGATTTTGCCTAAGTCGCAAAACTCGACCGGAACCATCTACCAAGATTCTTTCTGCTTTAAGGCAGATCAAAAAACCGCAGCTTTGGACCCGTCAAACCCTCTCGATGCCATGCTGATCCGGCTGGGGAGGACAATCGGAGCCATTCCGGACGGTTCCAAGGAAGCAAGAGGCTAACACAAGAAGAAGTTTAGCCCGTGTTACCTGGCTCCCGATCTTATCGGTTGTAGGTATTGTTTTGCTGCCCCCGGGGCTGATCAGGATCACGGTCATTGTGGTAGTTCTGCTGGTTGTTCCCAGTCTCGCCACCGTTGCGCTCGTCCATGTCAGGACGGCCAGAACGCTCTGTGTTACCTCTGCCTCGGCCTGATACCTGCTGGCGTGCCTCATCCTGGCGGCCGCGCTGGTAGCCGCGCTCGAAAGCATCCTGCAAGGCTTGATCCTGCCCCTGATTGCCGGTCGTCAGCCCTTGAAGCAGTTGCCTCACGTCCGGTCCTCCCTGGGCTGCGGCAGGGGTCACCACGGACAGCCCAAAAAGCGCTGCCAGGACGGTGCTTCGCATCATAGTCCTCCGTTCAAAATTGCCATTACGCAGAAGCCTGATCGCATGGCTTAGCCCAAACTCTGGTTCCCCCCCAAGAAGAGGGAGCCAGAAATGCGGGTCGTATGTTTTTAAGCGGCGTCGTCTCGCCCGTGCACAAGGGCAGGAGGCGTCGTCGCCTCGACCGCGGTGAAAGCTTCGAGGATCTTGTAGCTGTGCTCTGCACCGCGCGGCACGATCCAGGAGTCACCGGGGTTGAGCAGGATCACCTGCCCCTCGGTGTGCAACTCCGCCCGGCCGCTGATGGCGTAACCGGCGCAGTCGTACTCCCGCCGCATTGGAACCTGATCGTCACCCGGCTCCACATCGCGCCACATGCGCATGGCGATGCTCTTGCCTGTCGCGAGATAGACCTGGCCATCAGGTCCCTTGGGGGAGTGTCTGCTGTCCACCTTGATCACAGTCGTGTCGCTCATACCGGCCTCCTCGATTTACCAAGCCAACGTCACGGCGAAGGGGGAGGATGCAAGCGCGCCTGGAATTCTTTCTCCGCCTCGAACGCGCGCATTCCTTTTCGCCTCCATCGTGCCTTGAGAGATGCGGTTTCTTTTCCCTCTAGCCCGCCTGCCTGAAGCTGTTCGGCCAGCTCCATCATGGCGCCGAGCAAGGTTGCGCGATCATCGTCTAGCAGCTCGACAAGTCTAGCCTTATGCATGAGGCCGCCGAGCTCGATGAGTTGTCGCGTACGTGCGCGTCGTTCCTGCGTCCAGTCGCGGGTATCGGCACGGTTTTGTGCGAGCACGAGCCTATTTTGTAGCACGGTCAGGCGCTGGAGCTGAGCTGTTGACGCCTGGAGTTGCTGGAGCAGGGTCGCCGGCTGCTTTTGCCTTCCCGCGCTTGCCCCCTTGCTGAAAGACGGTCTTGCCGGCTTCGGTCCACCTCGCGATGTGGCTGGGCTGGTCCTTGCTCTGTTTAACAACGGCCATGAGTGCCCCGGCGAGAGCCTCCATAGGCAGGGCATCGGCGCCGACGATCTGCACCAGCTCGCCGAGCTGGGTGGTCTTCTGCGTCCTGACCTTCTTCGCCTTGTCCATAAGGGCCTGGAGTTCGGCATCGTAGTCCCTCGGCTTGCGCGCCATCCCCGGCTCCCCCTGCTGTTGGGTGCAACCTAGCCGTGGCCGATCGTGCCCGGCAACAGACCCTGGCACCGGCAAAGAGCGTCACTCACGCGATCGAAGCGCAGCGAAGAAGAGCGTTTAAGTGCGCGCTGATACGTTGCAAGGGCAACGTGCGCTCAGGTCAGTGACAGCATACCCAATCAGTGGCTAGGCTCAGGGCTGCAAAGCTGGAGCTTACGTCACGAATGGCGATTTACCATGCCCACATCCAGGTAATCGGTCGCTCGACCGGACGAAGCGTGGTGGCTGCGGCTGCTTATCGCGCGGCGTCGGAGCTGCACGACGTGGCGCAGAACCGCGCGCACGACTACACTGCGAAGCAGGGCGTAGTGCATTCCGAGATCATGCTGCCGGACGGTGCACCGGCCCGCTGGACGCAGGGCACGACGAAGGACAGTTTGCAGGTCGCACGCTCGACATTGTGGAACGAGGTCGAAGCGAAAGAGCGCCGGAAGGACGCACAGCTTGCCCGCGAGATGGAGTTCGCCATTCCGCGAGAGCTACCCCGCGCAGAGGCGATCCGGCTCGCGCGCGATTTCGTGCGCGAGCAGTTCGTGGACCGCGGGATGGTGGCGGACCTGAACGTGCATTGGGACGTGGGCGAGGACGGCGGATTGAAGCCGCACGCGCACGTCATGCTGACCATGCGCCAGGTCACGCCTGCGGGGTTCGGCCCGAAGGTGCGGGAGTGGAACGCGCCAGGGCTGTACGAGGGCGTGCGGCAGCGCTGGGCGGAGTTGGCGAACGAGCGCTTGGCCGAGCACGGGCACGACGTGCGGATCGACCACCGCTCGTATGCGGAGCAAGGGATCGCGCTGGAACCGCAGCACAAGATCGGGCCAGCGGGAGCGCGTCGTGAGGCGCGGGGCGAGGACGCGGAGCGTGCGGTGGAGCACCTAGCGATTGCGCGTCGCAACGGCGAGGCGATCCTGGCGGAGCCGGTGGTGGTTCTGGACGCGATCACGCGGCAGCACTCGACGTTCAGCAGGCGCGACCTGGCGCGGTTTGTAGACCGGCACACGGCGGATGCGGAGCAGTTCACGGCGGCTCTGGCGAAGGTGGAGGCGTCGGCCGAGCTGGTGCAGGTCGGCGTGGACGGGCGGGGCGAGGCTCGGTTCAGCACGCGCGAGATGCTGGCCACGGAGCGGCGCATGGAGCAGGCGGCGATCGCCTTGTCGGAGCGGCCGGGCCACGCGGTGCCGGCGCTGGACGTGGGGCTTGCAGTTGCGGGTGGGGTAACGCTTGGGGCGGAGCAGGCGGCGGCGCTGCGTCACGTGCTGGAGGCGCCCGACGTGGCGGTGGTGGTGGGCTACGCGGGGACGGGCAAGAGCACGATGCTTGGCCAGGCGCGCGAGGCTTGGGAGGGGGCTGGCTACCGGGTGCGCGGGGCGGCCTTGTCGGGGATCGCGGCGGAGGGTCTGGAGGCGGGGAGCGGGATTGGGAGCCGGACGCTGGCGAGCCTGGAGTTCGGCTGGCGGGAGGGCCGGGACGTGCTGGGCCGGCGCGACGTGCTGGTGGTGGACGAGGCGGGGATGGTGGGGTCGCGGCAGCTGGAGCGGGTGCTGTCTGCGGCGCAGGAGGCCGGGGCGAAGGTGGTCCTGGTGGGCGACCCGGAGCAGCTACAGGCGATCGAGGCGGGGGCGGCGTTCCGGGCGGTGTCCGAGCGTGTGGGGTCGGTGGAGATCACCCAGGTTCGGCGTCAACGGGAGGCGTGGCAGCGCGAGGCGACACGGCAGCTGGCGACGGGGCGGACGGGGGAGGCCCTAGCTGGCTACGAGCAGGCCGGGATGGTGCAGGCGTCCGAGACGCGGGCCGTGGCGATGTCGGCTCTTGTGGCGGGGTGGGACGAGGAGCGCCGGCAGAGTCCCCGGGCGACTCGGGTGATGCTGGCCTCGACGCGGGCGGACGTGGCCGAGCTGAACAGCTTGGCTCGGGATCGGCTGCGGGCGGCGGGCGAGCTTGGGCCGGACCAGGTGGTGGTGACGGAGCGGGGCGAGCGTGCCCTGGCGGTAGGGGACCGGGTGATGTTCGGCCGCAACGAGCGCGGACTTGGGGCGGGTCCGGGTGGCCAGGGCGGGGTGGCCGTGAAGAACGGCACGCTAGGGACGGTGCGTGCGGTGGAGGCCGGGGGCGAGCGGCTGACAGTGCGGGTGGACGGCCAAGGCAAGGCAGGCGGGCAGGAGGGGAAGGATGTGACCTTTACCCTGCGCGACTACGGGCACGTGGACCACGGGTATGCGGCGACGGTTCACAAGGCGCAGGGGGTGACGGTGGACCGTGCGCACGTGCTGGCGTCGAGGTTCATGGACCGGCACGCGGCGTATGTGGGCCTGAGCCGGCACCGGGATGGGGTGTCACTGCACTACGGGCGCGACGAGTTCACCGACGCGGCGGCGCTGGCCAAGGTGCTGGGGCGCGAGCGGGCGAAGGACACCACGCTGGACTATGGCGACGCGGTGCGGCCCGGCCGAGGTGCGGCGCAGGTGGAGGACCTGGTGGCGGCGTATGCGGCGCGGCGCGAGCTGGGGCCTGAGCTCGAGACGCTGCGGCGGCAGGAGGCGGCCCGGGCAGCGTCAGAGCAGAGGGCGGCAGAGCAGCAGCGGGCGATCGACGACGGCAAGGCGGGGTTCCGGGCGCGCTACGAGGCGCGCAAGGCGCAGCAGCAGGAGGCGAAGGAGCGTGAGGCGCAGGCGCGGGGTCTGGTGCGGGCGTGGGACCAGGCGGTGCAGGCCTACAGCAAGGCGCTGCCGGGGCTGGAGGCGGATGCGACGCTCGGAGGCACGCGGGAGCGCATGGAACAGCTGGGCCGGGTGATGAAGCAGCGGCCCGGGGTGGTGCAGGTGCTGCGCGAGCGCGGGGCGGAGTTCGGGATGGCCGACCGGCCGAACCTGGCGCAGGTGGTGGCGAGCGTCCGGCCGGATCGGGTGGTGGCCGAGATGCTGCAGGCGGCCGAGGTGGGGATGCGGACGCAGCTGCGGCAGCAGGCGGAGCTTGAGGTGGCGCGGCTGGCGCAGGAGGCGGCGCGTCGGCTTGAGCAGGAGCGCGAGCAGCAGGTGCGGGCGAAGTCGCGGCCGAGCCAGGGCCATGGGATGTCGATGTGATGAGCGAGACGGAGGACCGGCTCTACGGGCTGATGGAGGTGGTGGAGCGTCAGCAGGCGGCGGTGCAGGCGGCGCTTGAGGGGCTGGCGGCGGAGCGGGTGGCGCTGCAGCGCGAGCGGGAGGCGCTGGCGCTCGGGGTGCAGGCAGTGGAGGGGAGCGCCGTGGCGGCGGTGCGCTCCGAGGTACGCCACAGCTTGGCGGGTGCGGCGACGACCGCGGTGGGGGCGGTGGAGGCGAGCACGCGGCCGTTGTTGGAGAAGCTGGGCGGGGTGGCGGCGGGGGCGGAGCAGGCGCAGGCGGCGTTGCGGGGCGTGGTGCTGTGGGCGAGCTGGCGGCTGCTGGGGTGGGTTGTGGCTGCGGTGGCGATGCTTGTGCTGCTGGGTTGGCTTGCGAGTGCGGCGGTGCTGTGGTGGGACGCGGAGACAATCGAGGCGAAGCAGCTGGAGAAGATGCGGCTGCAAAGCGAGGTGGCCGAGCTGCAGGGGCAGGTGACGGAGATGCAGGTCAATCGCGAGGGCTGGGCAAAGACGGGGATGCTGGAGAAGCTGCAGCGCTGCGATCCAGGCAATCGGCCCTGCGTGCGGGTAAACGAAGCGGCCGGCAAGTTCGGCAAACAAGAAGATATCCGTGTGCTCGGAGGTTACTGACAGATAGTTGGTAAAAAAGGCTCGATTAAAGGAGCTGACCGACGTGCAATTTTACTTCTCTTCCGTGTTAGCGACTTATGGCGCTGTTATCAGCACTTATAATGCCTGTAAGTGGCTGATAGAGAGTAGACCTTATATTGAGATTAGAAAAGCTCCTCCAAGTCACTCTGGTTCATTACTTGTTGCAGTGCACAATCCAGGGCGGAGACCTATTTTTATAATAGACAGCAAGATTTATAAACGGCAAGCGAGAGGTACAAATCCTTTGCTGAAAGTTGTACCCTACCGAGAAAGTGGCATGTCCGAAGACGAGGTTACAGCCATGTTCAGCGGTGAGCTTTGGTTGATTGCTCCTCCAGGAGGCTCAGTCCAGTTTACAATTGGCCCGATATACAGGGATACCAACACCTTAGTCGTCTTGAGCTGGCATCGAGGCTGGGTGGCATGGCCTATGTTGCACGATCTTTGGCAAAGAACTGTAAATCCGCTGCGAGTGCATGTAACTGCGAGCATGGTAGACAGCCTGAACACTTACGGATTCCTAAGCTAATCGTGTCTTTGAGCCGTGCGTCTGAGCGGTACGGTGTAGAGGGCACAGCGTCGGGTGTCACGCAGACAACGCTACGGGTGAACAGGACAAAAACATCGGCGTACCCAAAACGTAGTGAGTAGTTTTGGGACGCCTGCTGTTTGCGAGACGCATTTGTGGACGGGAGGACAGCTGTTTGAAGGCGCACGCCGGAGCTGTCCAAAGAACGGACGGTTGCTAGACAAAACAACGAAATCAACCACCGTCACGTTCGCCCAGGCTTAACGTTGTTAAAATGACAACTGACGCTCTGCCCTCATACATGTGATGTTCAAAAATGCCTGTAGCACTGCCGCTTCTTCAGCGAGACCTGACCACCCACCCCACCGACCGCCGGCACCAGCATTGGGTGCCGGAGGCGTATCTTCGCCAATGGCGCGATCCCGCCACCCCGCAAGGTGCCTATATCTTGGTCTGCCCAAAAGACCGCTCGACGCCACCAAAGCCGAAATCTGCCAAGCGCACTTTCACCTCAATCGATATGAATACCATGATGAAAAATGGCATTCGGAACCTGCGACTTGAGAGCGTCTACCACGCCATGGAAACCAGCTTCGGGGCGATCAGAGGCAAGATTATTAGTGGCTTGCAAGCTACCGATGAAGACATTGATGCGATCGTCCATTTCGTCGCGGCGCAGATGGTCAGGACACCGAAGTTCCGAGGCTACTGGCGTTTCACAGATCAGGAAAAGCGGGAGGAGCAGTTGTTGGCGATCATCGACCCAGTAATTCGAACTGCAATGGAAAACATAATCCGCAATATAGATTCTAACAATCAACAGATATTGAGCCTGTTAGCGTTTCCAAAAGCTTTAGATTTACTTGGATCTATGCGTGTACAATTGTTCAAAACATCTGAACCGAGAGCTTTCATCACCTCAGATGCACCATGCTGCGTAATCGACTACAAAGGTGCAGCACGATCGCCGTTCGATAGCCTGTCGGGTCCGACCGCGAATGTGCTAATGCCCCTCAGCCCCGATGTGGTCGTTTTGTTTGACAAATCGGAGGAGCCACATGAGATGACTCATGTTTTTCCTGATCATCCTTTCGTAGAACGCGCTAATGCAATGATCTGGGCGGGTTCCGTTACTACGGTTGTATTACCTGGAGGCGGTGTTCGAGAGGAATGGCTCAATACTACAAACCTAAATTCCAACATAGAATACTCAGTAATGTGATCGTGAGACTTGATGTTTGGCTGCACAAAGGGTAACAGCATAGACTAAACAGGCAATCATCTGGGTTGAAGGACGCAGTGATCAGCAGACCGCATATTAGTTCAAAGACTCTTGGATCACCCACTTTGCCGGCGGACGCTAGAAAATTTCCGTAGAAAGTGTATCACTCTGTCAAACGACCGTTTGACAGGCTGATACATCAGCCACCAAGCTTTAGGGTGTGGCTCCTTCCCTCCTTCGCTTCGTCAGCTACCTGCGCGTCTCCACAGACGGCCAGGGACGATCCGGCCTCGGCCTGGAGGCGCAGCGTCAGGCGGTTGCCGCCCACATCGTCCAGGCCGGCGGCGAGCTGGTGGCGGAGTTCCAGGAGGTGGAGAGCGGCAAGCGCGCCGATCGGCCGCAACTCGCCGCCGCCCTAGCCGCCTGCCGCACCCGCCGCGCCGTACTGGTCATCGCCAAGCTTGACCGGCTGGCCCGCAACGCGCGCTTCCTGCTGTCTGTGGTGGAAGGCAGTGGCGAGGCCGGCGTGGTATTCTGCGACCTGCCCACGGTGCCGGCCGGGCCGGTCGGCAAGTTCCTGCTGACGCAGATGGCCGCGGTGGCGGAGCTGGAGGCCGGGTTGATCAGCCAGCGCACGCGGGCAGCCCTGGCGGTGGCCAAGGCGCGCGGGGTGAGGCTGGGCAACCCCCGCCTGGTGCCTGCGACGCCCGCCATGGCCGCGGTGGCGCGGCAGGCCCGCAGCCGCCAAGTGGCGGAGCGGACGGCCGACGTGCTGGCCGTGCTGCGCCAGGTGCAGGCCGAGGGCGCAAGCAGCCTGCGCACCGTCGCGGCCGGGCTTCAGGCTCGCGGCGTGCTCACCCCGGCCGGCAAGGTGCGCTGGTCAGCGACCCAGGTGCGGCGGCTGACGAGCCGGGCCGAGGCAGCAAGCGTGAAGGCATAACGTGACACAGGCTATCAAGCCAAAGCTCTGAGAACCGCTGCGGGCTCGCGTTCCATGATCCGCAGCAACGTGCGAGCGGATGGCGCAATGCCGGTGCGGCGTTGCTCCCAGTTCCGCACTGTCGCCACAGGCACGCCGATCGTGGTCGCAAACGTCGCCTGAGACATCGACAGCCGCTCACGGATGGCCTGCACGTCGGGGACCGGCTGAAAGTCCGCCAGCGGCGCGCCGGGGTCCTCGCCATCCTCGATCATGTGGCGGCGGATGTCCGCCTCCGTGGTCGCCGCGATCTTGGCCTTATCGACCTGGCCAGGGGCCGCTGCGATGGCTTCGGTCAGCGTCATGCGGATTGTCTCAGCCATTCTGTACGCTCCCTCTTGCTTGCAATCCGCGCCGATATGATCCGGCGCACGCTACCCCGGTCGGTGTAGATCACGGCCAACACCTGCCCGGTTGCGGCTTGACCGATCGCCTGAATACGAACCTCACCGTAGTCGTGCCGTGTGTCTTCCACCTCAATGACACGGCCGGCAAAGATGCTGGCAGCCACCGTGAAACCGAAGCCCCGTGCCGCATAGGCGGCGTCGCTTTTGGTCGGGTCCCAGGCAAACTCCATAGGCTCTTATACGCTTGAAGCTTACATCTGGAAAGCGGTACGTGCATCATACGGATGGTGCTGCGCCATAGCAGAAGTCGCTTTCAGACATATTATCAGAGAGTTAGGACGACAGGATACCCACATTTAAGCATTTGTGGTTATGTGGTTATGTGGTTAACCGTGTTTCATCATTTGTGGGAAAACGGATCGTGATCCTCGCAGTTGTCAACCAGAAGGGAGGAGCGGGCAAAACCACGATTGCCTTGAACCTTGCCGCCGCCATGGCAGCACAAGGCAAGCGGGTATTGCTGATAGACGCTGACCCTCAGCAGACGGCACAGGATTGGGCCGCGATCCGCCAGGAGCCGTTGCCGTTTCAGGTGATCGGGCTGGCGAAACCGGTGCTGCATCGGGACCTGCCCGCCATGTCGGCCGACTACGATTCGATCATCATCGACGGAGCGCCACGGAGCTACGAGGTTGCCCGCTCAGCGATAGCGGCGGCGGACGTGGTGCTGATCCCGGTGCAACCATCCGGAGCGGATTTTTGGGCCAGTCGGGAGACGGTCAATCTCGTGAAGGAGGCGCACGGTTTTAAGGAAATGAGGAAATCCACATTTGTGGTTTCACGGAAAATTAGCCGGAGCGTTCTAAGCCGGGAGATCGGGGACGCCCTGGCAGAGTTTGCCCTGCCCATCCTGACAGCCAGCACGACGCAGCGCGTGATCTACGCCGATGCGATGACCGCAGGCCGAACCGTGATCGAGCAACAGCCGGATGGACCCGCAGCTGATGAGGTTCGGGCGATTCTCGCAGAGCTCGAAGGGATGGCAGCATGAGCAGCAAGTTTAAGATGCCCGCCCGCGGCGCTCAGGACGTACAGGGGTGGGTTGATGAAGGCACGGCGTCGGTCGGGGTGGTCGCAACGCCGAAGGAGGCAGCGAGAGCCACAGGCGAGCAACAAACGCGGTTGAGCATCGACATACCATCGCAGCTTCATGCTCGGTTCAAAGCAGCTTGCGCGATCAATCAGACCCGGATGGGCGAGCAAATCACCCGCCTTATCGAGGAGTGGATACGGAAAACCACATAACCACAAATGTGGTTTTGTGTGAATCAGCGGGCCTATCGGGTGAGCCCCTTTGGGAACGTGCATCCTTGAGCCCTAGTGGCTTTGCACGCTTCCCAGGCACTTATGAAGATTTGTTGAGTTTTGGTGGCGCATCGTTCAGGCTGGCGCATGGCGGCCTACCCTCGGGCTGTCAAGCCATTGCGATCGGAGAACGACTAGCCCAGAAGTAGCAAGACCCGCCGGGTTTAGGGGCGGGCCGCACTACCGGCAGAGCCGGGAAAACATCAGTCGTGACAAACCGATGTTTCCCTTATCTCCGGCGTTTTTGCAAGCGAAACCTTGCGACGCCTGAGCTTTGCCTGGTGTCCCGGCTCCGACCCGGCGGTTGCCCAGCAACCGACAGGAACGCCATGCGCAGAGCAAACCCCGGCAGGCGCCGGGACAAGGTATTCGGACCAGGTCGGGCCATCCCGCTCGACCGCAACGCAAAAGCTCGCATCTGGGCCTACGCCCAGGGCTATACGGCGCTGCACCGCCGCCGGGGACAAACACCGGGGACCGCTGACGCGGGCCTGCCTGGACGTGCTGCGGGCGCTGCTGTGGGGTTTCCACAACACCCACACCGGCCGCTGCTTCCCGAGCTACGAAGCGATCGCCGAGAAGGCCAAGGTGGACCGCTCGACGGTGGCGCGGGCGATCGCGGCACTGGAGGCCGGGCAGGTGCTGACCTGGGAGAACCGCTTGGTGCGGCAGCGGGTGGTCACGCCAGGGCTCATCGGTCCCTTGGTGGTCCTGGTGCCGCGGCGGACCTCGAACGCCTACAGCTTTCGCGATCCGCAGCCGCAAAGCCCAGTGATTTTGCCTAAGTCGCAAAACTCGACCGGAACCGTCTACCAAGATTCTTTCTGCTTTAAGGCAAATCAAAAAACCGCAGCCCTAGACCCATCAAACCCTCTCGACGCCGTGCTAATCCGGCTGGGGAGGACAATCGGAGCCATCCCGGAGGGTTCCAAGGAAGCAAGAGGCTAGCACGAGAAGAAGTTTAGCGCGTGTTCCCTGGCTCCCGATCTTATCGGTTGTAGGTGTTGTTTTGCTGCCCCCGGGGCTGATCAGGATCACGATCATTGCGGTAGTTCTGCTGGTTGTCCCCAGTTTCGCCACCGTTGCGCTCGTCCATGTTAGGACGACCAGAACGGCCCGTGTTCTCCCTGCCTCGCCCTGATACCTGCTGGCGTGCCTCATCCTGGCGGCCGCGCTGGTAGCCGCGCTCGAAAGCATCCTGCAAGGCTTGATCCTGCCCCTGATTGCCGGTCGTCAGCCCTTGAAGCAGTTGCCTCACATCCGGTCCTCCCTGGGCTGCGGCAGGGGTCACCACGGACAGCCCAAGAAGCGCTGCCAGGACGGTGCTTTGCATCATAGTCCTCCGTTCAAAATTCCCATTACACGAAGCCTGATCGCGTGGCTTTAGCCCAAGCCCTTGCTCCCCCCAAAAAGAGGGAACCAGAGAATGCGGATTGTGCGTTTCTAAGCGGCGTCGTCTCGTCCGTGCATAGGGGCAGGAGGCGTCGTCGCCTCAATCGCGGTGAAAGCTTCGAGGATCCTGTAGCTGTGCTCGGCACCGCGCGGCACGATCCAGGAGTCGCCAGGGCTAAGCAGGATCATCTGTCCTTCGATGTGCAGCTCCGCCCGGCCACTGATGGCGTAGCCGGCGCAGTCGTACTCCCGTCGCGCCGGGGCCTGAACCTCGCTCGGTTCCTCGTCACGCCACATGCGCATGGCGATGTTCTTGCCGGTCGCGAGGTAGACCTGTCCATCCGGTCCCTTTGGAGAGTGGCTGCTGTCCACTTTGATCACGGTCGTGTCGCCCATATCGGCCTCCCTGGCTTGCACAGACAAACGTCACGGCGAAGAAGCAGGTTGCAGGTCCGCTGAGATGTCCTTGTCCTGATCGAACGCGCGCATTCCTCTGCGTTTCCACCGAGCCTTGAGCGTGGCGGCGTCTTTTCCCTCGTGCCCCTCTTGCTGGAGTTGATTGGCGAGTTCGAGAAGTGCGCCGAGCAGGGTTGCACGATCGTCGTCCAGAATCTCGACCAGCCCTGCCTTATGCAAGAGTCCCCCAAGCTCAATGAGCTGTCGCGTGCGGGCGCGCCTCTCCTGCACCCAGTCGCGTGTGTCAGCGCGGTTCTGAGCGAGCACGAGTCTATTCCGGAGTACGGTCAGGCGCTGGAGCTGAGCCGTTGACGCCTGAAGTTCCTGGAGCAGCGTCGACGGCTGCTTTTGCCTTCCCGCGCTTGCCGCCTGGCTGAAAGACTGACTTGCCTGCCTCGGTCCACCTCTCCATGGCGCCGGGCTGATCCTTGCTCTGCTTGACGACGGCGAGAAGTGCCCCGGCCAGGGCCTCCATGGGCAAGGCATCGGCGCCGACGATCTGCACCAGCTCGCCGAGCTGGGTGGTCTTCTGCGTCCTGACCTTCTTTGCCTTGTCCATGAGGGCCTGGAGTTCGGCATCGTAGTCCCTCGGCTTGCGCGCCATCCCCGGCTCCCCATGCTGGTGGGTGCAGCCTAGCCGCGGCCGATCTTGCCCGACAACAGACCTTGGCACCGGCAAAGAGCGTCACTCACGCGATCGAAGCGCAGCGAAGAAGAGCGTTTGAGTGCGCGCTGATACGTTGCAAGAGCAACGTGCGCTCAGGTTAGTGACAGCGTGCTCAATCACCGGCTAGGCTCCCGACCGGCAACGCTGGAGCCCGCGCCGCGAATGGCGATCTACCACGCCCATATCCAGGTGATCGGCCGCTCATCGGGGCGCAGCGTGGTCGCGGCTGCGGCCTACCGTGCTGCCGACGTACTGTTCGACGACAAGCTGAACCGTACGCACGACTTCACCGCCAAGCTCGGCGTGGTGCACTCCGAGATCATGCTGCCGGAGGGTGCGCCGGCCCGTTGGGAGCAGGGCACGACAAAGGCCAGCTTGCACGCCGCGCGGCTATCATTGTGGAACGAGGTGGAGGCGGAAGAGCGCCGGCACGACGCGCAGCTTGCCCGCGAGATGGAGTTCGCGATCCCGCGGGAGCTGCCGCGTGCGGAGGCGATCCGGCTGGCGCAGGATTTCGTGCGCGAGCAATTCGTGGATCGGGGGATGGTGGCGGACCTGAACGTGCACTGGGACGTGGGCGGGGACGGCGGACTGAAGCCGCACGCGCACGTCATGCTGACCATGCGCCAGGTCACGCCCGAGGGGTTTGGCCCCAAAGTGCGGGAGTAGAACGCGGCCGGGCTGTACGAGGGTGTGCGGCGGCGCTGGGCGGAGCTGGCGAACGAGCGCCTGGCCGAGCTGGGGCACGACGTGCGGATCGACCACCGCTCGAACGCGGAGCAGGGGATCGCGCTGGCGCCGCAGAACAAGATCGGGCCGGCGGGTGCGCGACGTGCGGAGCGGAACGAGGACGCGGAGCGTGCGGCGGAGCACCTGGCGATCGCGCGGCGCAACGGCGAGGCGATCCTGGCGGACCTGGGCGTGGTGCTGGACGCGATCACGCGGCAGCACTCGACGTTCTCGCGTCGCGACCTGGCGCGGTTCGTGAACCGGCACACGGCGGACGCCGAGCAGTTCGGGCTGGCGATGGCGACGGTGGAGGCG
>JAABUH010001551.1_pt1 | contig 24881 bp, 18 predicted proteins | sample 5559121 | NCBI WGS metagenome assembly JAABUH01 (sample SAMN10711871, study PRJNA513364) | rock metagenome | isolation source: Antarctica rocks | place: Antarctica: Victoria Land, Battleship Promontory nord | collected 2015-12-28
AAGCAATAACTTTTACATTCAATCATATGTGAAAGCAATAGTATTACTAACAGTGTTACAGTGCAAGAACATTATTCACAATCTTACATAAACAGCTATTGATCTTGTTGACAGCGTTGCATTCTATCTACACTATGACTATTTTGTCATATAGTTTGAGAAAGTGTCAAACGTGAACTTTTCATCAATTAGACGAAAAATCAATCTTATATTCTTCGCTTGAATGATTACACGCTTTGCGTGAATTACGCAAAGATTGATGTTTGTTAAGTAATCAGTATTTGAATTGCAAAATTGATTGTAAAATTGATTGCAAAACTGATTGCAAAATTGATTGTGAAACTAATCTTCATACATCATCATGAGTCATGCTTTTGCAGTCTTCGGCAATGTTTTTATAGCTTTTGATTGAAAGCAAAGATTGATTTCAATCAATTCGTGACACACTTTGCAAACTATACGCTGAAAAGACAGCTTTGAAATAAGTAAGTTAATTATTCTTTAATATCAATGAATTTCTCGAAGTATCACAGTTTCTTTGCAATATTTTCGCACTTTTCTGAGCTTGATAAAATCACTTTTTATGATGACTTTAAGAACATGATTTGACTCAATGAGTCAAACATTCTAACATATAATCAGCATCTTTGAAATCACTTTTGCAATTATTTTTGCAATCTAGTAAGACTCACAACTTACTCTGATGAACTTCATCTTTCTATCATCAGTTTTCAACTTCACTATTAACTGTTTTCAAAACATCTTTTCAACAAATTGCTTGTTATGAGGTTTTTTACTGAATGATGATGAGAATAATGATGATTAGCTTTGTGACGATTCTGACCTAGTTTAATTCTAATCAATACACAATTAACTTTAGCGTGTTGATTGCATATTGATTAGAGCTTGCTTGATCTCAGTCTCAGTCTCAATTAACTCAATTAAGTCTGGTGAGTATCTGAGTAGACTGATCATTGAGTCGAGTTTCGAGTTGACATTTTGAATTCAACTCAATTCAAAGTCAAGTTGCTCACATTTTCAACTCGACTTGAGTTAAGTTGAGCATATTTTCAACTTGACGTGACTTAACTCAACTAGAAATCAGGTCAATTTGACTCGACTCGTCAAGAACTTGAGCTTGACGTCAAGAGAGCTAAATATAGAAATTTTTCCGACTTTTGCATTATCTTTTTGCATTATCTTTTTGATAGAGAGTCATGAAGAGAAAACATGAAGATCGTTTGATAGAAAGTCATAAAGAGAAACATAAAGAGAAACATAAAGAGAAACATAAAGAAAAACATAAAGAGAAACATAAAGAGAAACATAAAGAGAAACATGAAGAAGAACATGAAGATCGTTTGATAGAGAGTCATGACGAGAAAACATGATAGAAAGTCATGAAGGAAAATCATGTAGACTGTTCAATCAAGCTATTTACATCTATCTAATATCTTGTCAAGTCAAGTCGAGTTTTCAAGTTGAGTTGTTGATTCAAGCTTCTCAACTCGATTCGAGTTCTCGAATTCAACTTCTCAATTCAACTCAACACTTTTTCAAAAGAATTTCAACTCAACTTGACGTGATTAATCTATATCTGAGCTAAAAGTAATATCATCAAATCTCTGCATCATCTGTGTAAGACATCAATTCTTTTGAGTTCAGTGCAGAGATCAGAAACACACATATAAGCTGTGAGTTCTTTTCTGTAAATACTTTTCTTTCTTAGCATTTATCTACTAGTCAAATGACACTCATATGACTCACTCTATGCTGATCTTTAACATTAGATAAATGCTTAATTAATACTCTGTTATTGACGTGTAAATGATACGAAATAATCTATTTCTTTTATTCAGAAAATTCGCAAGAACTTCTTCAAATTTACATTTATCATTACATTGCAATGCTATCACTTGTTGAAATCATCATAGAAAGATCAAATCATTTGCATTTAAACTGCTTTCTTGCATCTTCTTGAATGAAGATGTTCAGAAGCACTACTTTCTTGATGATAGAAAAGTGAGAAATGAGATGATTAATTCTTATCAGTTGAGCGCGTATGAGTTTACATGCTCATTTAGTCTCTTACGTTCTGTCATTGACTTAGCTGCATAATATGACTTTGTTCTGCAGCATGTTTAAATGAACATGCAGCAAACTTATGTATGTTTTAATCTTTAACATTTCAATGCTTACTCTTTTAAATGCTTCTGCAACATGATGTAAAGTTTGATTTTACAGAGTTTCTAGTTTGCATTTCTTGTTTGACAGTTCTTTCTCTTTGCTGCACTGATGTCAGACTGATGCTTCAAACGCAATTTCTGATTTCATTACTGCTGAGTACATTTGTCTCGCTTTTGTGAAGATTATTTCTTATGTAAAGACTTTTAAATAACTAAGCATCAGCATTCTTGTGACGTGACTTGCTTTTATCTGTCAAAGATGCACATCTCATTGTAGTTTCATGTTCAGTCAAACTTTTAAAACTTGCATGTCTGACTTTGACTTGATCACTGAGCTTTTTATTTGTATGCTAATCATCATGTTGAATTTCTTTAATTTTCTAGTGAAATGTGTGAACTCATATTTTTCTGATGCAAACATTGCATCATGAGTTCAAGCTCACTTCGCGCAGACATCATGTATCTTGCTCAGTGTTTTGCAAATTTCTTCAATGAATTTGTCATAGACTAGAATGTTGATGTTATTTACAAAGTTGAGTACTTCAATTTTAATTTTCAGTGTTTTGCATTTTTCAATTAAACTTGCGTTGAAAAATAGAAAGAGAATTGATAAAATGAGAAATTCTTGAGATATGTCTGCATTAATCTTGCACATAGTGCTCATTTGCTCATTGAATATCAGCAACATCTCTCTGTTCTTTAAAAAGCTGCGTGCTTATTCAACTATATAACTTGATGTTCTTCTCATTTTCAGCATATGCAGCAGTTTGATGTGCAAGACTTGATCAAACACTTCAACAATGTTTAAACTTAGCATGAAGATCACGTACTTAATTTTGCAATCTCACATGATATGAACTTAATCTACTAGTAAATTTAACGTTGAGATCATGAATTACTTGCGTCTTGCTCTCATTTGAGCATTCAAAAGTATGTGATGAGTCTCAGTTATGTCACTCAGTCTTTTGATCATAATTGACTTTAAAGCTTTGCTCATGATATTAAACAAAGCGATGAGTCAATATGTCTTTGAATCAATATAATCACTTTTCTTTGATTTATATAACACTATTGTTTGAGACTTTTTGAACTGCTTTGAATAATATTTGTATATCATGCATGCGTTGAACAGACTTATCAGCACTGAAATTAGTTTTGTGAAATCTGCTTGAAGTGCTCTGTTTGAAATTTCAGAAACGTCTGATGCTTTGTTTGCTTTCACTCATTTAAATACTTGCTTCATTTCATTTTCGAAAATGCGTGAATTTGATGATACTGTCAAAGATATGAATGAATTTGAAATGTTGCTGATGTCTGCTTATGAAGATGAAGAAAAGAATTTTTCTTGCAGCATCTCAATTTTTTCTTTAAATATTATTAATATGTGCTTAGTATCATTTTGTTTCAATGATAAAAACTGAGAAAGCTTTTTAAGTAGCTGACTTTCAATTCTAGCTCATTTTGCGAAGTATCATATCAATTTCAATGCATTACTTAGCTTATGCATCTGTGATCTGAAGTATGCACATTTTATTTGTCTGATGATCTTGTTTTTGTAATCATTATGTTTCACATATTCATTTCATGTCTTGAATATATCTTGCGTTTTTTATATGATTTGCAATCATCTTGATTTTGTTACTACTTTGAAGCAGCTTTGATTTCAGAAGTCTTTTACTTAATTTAATGATTTTGCTCAGAAAGTAAACTTTTCAATGATCTTTTGAAGTGCTCTGATGATCTCTGTCACTCTGTCATTCATTTCAGCTCTGCTGCTCAGAAAGTAATCTGACAAAAGATGTATTCACAGATAAGCATTCAATACTTCTGTGTTCAATTCTTTTCAAAGTCAGTGAGTTGAAGACTGCACTGAGATTGTTTATAAACATAACTTTGTGACAATCAAAAGATGATCTGATTTCTGATGTAGATTAATTTGTACTTTGCATTTACATATCATAGACTGTATTTTCTCGCTGCTAAAGACTAAATCTATCGTTGTAAACTGATTGTGAGTCTCATGAGTGATTGTGCCTGATTTCAGCAGTAGTTTCAATCTTGCATTTGTAATAACGTTTAGTAGAGTATCAATCATCATATGTTGAGTAAAGCATCTTTGCTCTTCTCAATGTGAATGATGTAGATTAAAGTCTTCTACAACTAGTTGTTTACAGTCATTCTTGAGTAGTTCATTCAAACGAGAAATAGTTGAGAATTTCTCTATGAATGTGATGAATAATGAACTCAAATTGTAAATGTTTAAAAATCTTAGCATTTGCGTTTCATCATCTGTGTTGCGAGTTAATATTTTGATTGAGCAGATGTCTGACTTAGCTGTCTTTACTGTTCATTGATCAAGTCTTAAGTGTTTATTAACATATATGCATGTTCTTGATTGAGATGATGAGTTTTTCATTAGATGAAAGAAGTTGTAAGCTGAGCTAAATGATTGCAAGTCATTAATGTTGTGATCTTGCTTCTGTATGATTACTATGTTGAATTTGTGAACTTTTCTGTCGATCAAGAATGATTCTTGAATCTTTAATGACTTTCTGATATTATACTGTAGAATTCGTAGAAAGAATTGTTTCATCATAAAGTTATTTGTAGCTGCTGTTAATTTTGCGCTGAGAAGACTCTTTGTATGCTTTCAATCACTGAAAGTCTTTTGTGCTTTCTGATTGAGCGTTTCTGAGTTTGCTTAGATGTCATCTCATCTGAGTCGCTAGTCATGCATAAAAAGAGATTGATTCATCTCTTCTTAACTTTTATCATCTATCATGTTGATTCATTAACATCTCAATTACATGTTTTTAACATGATGATTGCTGAGCTTAAAAAGTTCGTTGAATCTACGAAGTCTGTTGAGTTCAACAAATTTATTGAGCTTAAAGAGTTCAGAGACAGCGAGAAAGATATGCAATTGTATTTCAGCGCTTTTGAATATTTGATCAATCTGTTTCTGTAAATTTCTGATGCTTGTTTCATCTGCTGTCATCACTTGAAGCAGATGCATCTTCAGAGTTCATAATCTTTGTTGCAGTTGACACAACGTCTTTTATTCAACGACATCATGCACTCTTTAATGTGATGTTTATCTGCGCATTTAGCGCAGCATTGTTTCTTCTTGCAGAATCTGATCATATGATCAAATTCAAAGCATCTGTAACATTGAGTGATGCAACAGTTCTTTTCAAACAGTTTGCATAAGCATTCTTGATACAAGTTTAGCATGCTCATATTCATTAGTTGATTCATCATTGCTTTGATTGCAATTTTTATGATAAGTAATGAGTGAGTTTTTTCACTTTCAATTACTTTCTTAAGTCAAACTATTCTTAAAATCTTTAGATTCTCATGAAGTCTTGCATTGTCTTGTATCAGTCTTTTAATGATCACTTTCTAGTTGCTTGTATTTATTGTGATGTGTATCTCATGTGCTAGCACAGCGAAGATTCAACATATTATACACGTCAAGTTTATGATTTCTTTTACTCATGTTTGAGATCTTTTCAGATTTGCTTGAGCTTCTGAACTCACTGCGTGAAGCGTAATGTCTTTGCTTTCAAGCTTGCGAAGTGACATGATTAAATCTCGTTGATCTGTCAACACATTTGTGATTCTCTGAAGAATCTGTTCAATAGATTTCTTTTGTATCTTCTTTATTTTTCTTCTTTCTACTATTTTCATCATGATCTCTCATCTTTTGCGAAGCGATGACAAATTGTCTCTGAAATGTTACTTCTCTGCTGTTACTTCTTCTCTTGTCATGTCTGTTTATGATGTGATTCTCAATGTGAAACGTGTGTTATTTTATGTTTGTAACTATTTATTAAGCAGTTGAATGAATGTTTTCAGCTTTATGTACATTCTTCGTAAGAAACATGTTCTGATTTTCGTTTTTTTTTTCTTCTGAGTCGTTTTAAAGACGTTGAATCAGCTTCAAGATTACTTTCTTTCATGAATGATCTTGATTCTTCTTTTACTCTAACGTCAATGTCTTTATTAAAAAGTCAATAATATTAGTAACATACTTTTCATTGTTGTATTAGTCTTTCAGCTTCACGTCATTGTTTCTTTGTGATAAGTCAACATCACTTGCAATCATCTGTGAATCAGCATTGCTGCTGTTTCTGCGATTCATTCTCATTTATTCGTTTACTAAATTCTTTTTATCTTGTTTGTAATGCTTTTTTCAAAAATTTGTTTTGCGCGCGTTGTGATTGTTTTTATTGCAAAACAGATTGCAAAACAGATTGCAAAAGACTAATAAATCACAGCATCATACTTTTCATCAAGAATATACTTCAGAAGTCTTTGCATTACAACTTCAAAAGACTTTCATTACTTTAAATATTTTTTATGTCGTTATTAACAATCTTCAATTTCGATGAGCATTTGAAATGACATGATCAGACAATACTCTGTTGCACAGAATTAAACTTATGATTTCTCTCAAGAATTGAGTGATTGTTGTTCAAGTCAACATACTTCAAAACTTATCAATAAATTCTAAAATCTTCATTAGTTTAAATGAATAAACTAATTCTAATAGATTATCTTTTCTAGTCATCATGAAATTTTGCTACATTAAGTTCTGAGAACATCATAAAGTCTTGTTGAGCTTTGAACAAATTGAAAACAAGTATATTCATAGCAATCTAAGCAGTATTACTGAATGAATATTGCAAGAACTTGATATTCAAGATTGAGTTATGACTATAATTATGAACAACATCAGCAATAATGATGTCATGATGATGACATTAAATGAGACTTTGCAAATGTTCTTAACTACTTTACATTTATTATGTTTAGCACACGTAATTCAGTTAGCTGTTAAACAGTTACTAAAATCGCTGATGTTGAGTTCAAAAAACAAGAATGAGAAGAAATATTAAATATTCAAGACTAGTCTTCAAAGCATGTCTGTACAAGAAAGTTTATTTCAAACATTGTTCAAGATAATCAATAATTTTTATTTATCATGTTGTTTTGCTTTGCAATTATTTTCATGATTAATTTTGCAATTGATTTTGCAATCATTTTTGCAATCGCGATCAGAAATACAAAGTAAACTTTTATTCATGACATTATTATAATATTTGATTAAATTTGAAAGCTCGCTGTTTATATGAATGCAAGTTCTCAGAGAATAAAGAAATTTCCCAAGGCTCAACGTAATTTCAAACTTCATCTCAAAATGATACAAGATGTTAAAACTAACTGAAATTTCATCTGTTTTATGCTTTTGAGAGCACTTCATCTTTAAAACTTCATCAAGAGTTATATTTCTATCAACGAAAATGAAAATACGACTTTTCAAAAGCTATTTCTCAATAGTGAAGAATGAAAACATGTTTGATATCTTGTAGAATTACTCAAATCATTCGTGATATTTATTGATTTACTTGAACATAATCACGAACTCAGCATCAATTCAACTTACATCATTTATGATGTTTTATTCTTTCATATCAAAGATCACATGATAATTCTGAAAAGAAAGCAATGTTCTTGAAAATGTTCACTTTTGAAAGTTTTAACGCAAGCTTGAATCAAATTATTTGAATATTATGCAAATGTCAATCATGATCAAAAGTTAATGTACAATCTTGAAAATATTATAAATTCTCATCCAAAACTAGATCTATATGATTGATTTACATGACAGAACAGTAACTATAAACAAAAATACAAACAAAAGTTTATAAATTATTATGCTAAACACTACGCTTTCAACTCAACTACATTGCAAGATCAACTTCAAGAAAAAGTCTTGCAACAATCATTTTTCATTGCAGATAAAGTTGTTAAATGAAATTTCAGACATCACAATTCATCATCACTTATTTCAACTAATAAAGCGAAGAAATATTTGAAACAAAGTAAGTTTTTCTTCTTTATTTCGTTCATTGCATAATTAATGTTGTTTCATAATTCTTTTACAATTGATTTTGAAGTTAACTGTTTTGAAATGTCAAATTCTAATAAGCTATAAATTCTGTTCAAGACATTGATTTCATTAAGTTCTGAAGAAACTATCTCGAAGACTTTGTTCATTTAAGCAGAATGACTCAAGATATTTTAGCAATTTCAGCTATCTCAACAAATGTTGCAAGAGTTTTCAATTTAAGATGAGACGTATTATTTTATCGTTGCAGCTTTTTTGTTGTCAACATCATATCAAATATCATGATGATTAAGCATGCAAATGCTCTGAAGTTGAAATCAGAGTTTGAGTCTCATAAGTTATTGAGAAGAAAAGAGCTTTTAATGCACAGAAACTAAAAAAGAATAAAGATTTAATCTTCATCATTGATATTAATGAAGATTTAAAGTATATCAGCAATGCATTAAATGATGATGTTGATGATAATGAGCATGATAAGTAATGTTATATTTTTCATCATCAAGCATTTAATTAACAATATCAAAGCTGAAGAATGATGATTCAATTAATGTTAATCTTTTCATAACATCTTCACAATTTAAATTCTCAAACTTCAAAGAACTTACATTGTTTACATTACTCAATACTGCAAGATCTACAACAACTTCACTTTTAAATGCTCAATTTTCAGCGTCTGCTCATTTTAATCAAGTTACATCATACTTAATTGAAAGAAACAGATTGAAAAAAAACAATCAATCATTATGAAAGATTGTGAATCAAAGAAATTTTATAAAATTCGTCTCAGACTCTAAATTAAACGAAAGATTTAAGTCATCATCTTTAACAGTGAAAAAAGAACAGTGTAAAATGACTTCTTCTTTGAAGTTGAGTTTTAATTTAACATGTAAACGTAGCTTTGAAATGATTAATTTGAAAAAGAAATCATTATTTAAAAGTAAAGCTAAATTAGATGCAATGTCTGAGCAAAGAAGATAAAAAAACATCAATAGAAAGTTTATGTAGATAGTTTTGCAATTTATTTTGCAATTTATTTTGCAATTTATTTTGCAATTTACTAGTATCATGAAATTGCTTACACATTTCTTGAGCAGTTTACTTGAAGACAAAGATTGAGATCTGAGCTAGTGATAAAAAAGTCGAAAACATTTCTTTACATACATATAAATTTCTTTTCAACATGTAAATAAAGATTATTTATACACACATATTTTACAGTTTCATAACTTCATTCTACTAGTAGCATGCAGTCTTAAACCTGTTTTCAAGTTCAAGTTAACTCGTTGAATTGATTGAGTTAAGTCAAGAATCTGACTCAACTCATTTGAGTTGAATTGATCTTTCTTAACTCAACTCAATTCAAGAACTCAAGTCAAGTTGAGTTAAGTAACTCAAACTCAATGACAGATTTAATCTTCACATCTTTTGATTCTTTAATACATTTACAAAGAAATTCTTTCTTCAGTATAATATATTAAGATCAGCGATGAAACTCATTTATACATGATGCTGATTATGAATCTACTGTCTAGCTACAGTAAAGTCTAGAGATTATCAAAAGTTTGAATGACATTGAGATGATGCGTGATGATGAAACGCTGTGCATTGATCGTATGCAGAGTTTTCGCGATCGCGCAGACTTTGATAATCTTAATGTGCATGCTACAAGCAATTTACACGCAGATGAGAAAGTCAAATAAAACGCAGAACTATGAGAGAAATTGCTTATAAAAATCATTTGATTCAGTATTTTGTCACTGTATTTACAATGATAAAAACTGAGACAGAACATTTTTGCATTTGATCTATTGAGAATAATTAGCAGAAAGAACTTGAATCATGAACATTCTTTAAATCTACATGCTAACTACGTATAAATCTGATTAAGACTGTGTGTCTGTTACTATGACATGAGCAACTCATAAGTTTCATTAAGTTTGACATGAGCAAACTCAAAAGTCTCATTAATATCATTTAACAAATGTTCAGACACAGACATTCTATACATAAATAATATGCTGATGAAAAAACTTCATTAAAAGAAGAGAAACATAAGCAAGTTAGTAAAGAATTGATTGAACTACACTGTCTGATTAAAAGTGTAGCAGATGAACATCTTTGCAAGATATGATCAATCTGCATGAGAAAAATCTTTATAGATAACATGAAACAGATGAGTTACACACTTTACAAGCGAAGTGAGTGTCTGCGAAGCATGATATACAATGATGATGACTGTTGATCTTAAGAATCTCACTTCTTCACTAAGTTTTGACTTTTAAATGTCTTGATGATAGAATCAATCTTTAGTCAAAGACATCATCTGTATAGTTTAAGAAAACAGTAGAATGTATTAATGTGATTAAAGAAGAAATCGACGACAATACACATGCATATCATTAACAAAACATCTGCAACTCATGCTTAAAAAGTAAACTGTTGAAATTTGAGCAGCGAAAGATCTTGTTTGTCTTGAACTGTGAATCTGCTGCAAGAAAAACTCTCTGAGTGATTTCTCAAGCCTAAGAGAAAAATCAGCATAGAGATCATGTCTTATGTATGTTGCATACAACGTATGCAACATATTTTCAATAAACATCAGCGTGACAAGAAAGATGAACTGTTGAGCAAAGAATGCAGACTAGAAACACTTCAGAATCAGACTCTGCATCACGTAGCAAAAGCATTCAAAAGAGTAAGCATCGAAACTTTAAAGATAGAAACATACATAAGCTCATTACATGTTCATCTGAACATGCTACAAAACAAGATCACACTACGCAGTTGAATCAATAATTGAATGCAAGAGATCAGATAAACATGTGAACTAATACACGTTCATTTGATGAAAGTTCATCACGTCATTTCTTACTTACTTGTCATTAAGAAAGTAATGCTTCTGAACATCTTAATTTAAGAAGGCACAAGAATATAGATGAGATGCAGATGATTATTTCTCTCTGCGACAGCTTTAATAAGTGATAGCATCGCAATAGCACAGTATCATAAGAATCAATGAGATCAAAGATGAAAAAACTACAGAAAATGCATTGCAAATATTAATGTCATCTCAACACAAAAATCGCATCTATTCAACAAGACAATGAAGATGCATGATGATTTTCAGAAAGCAGAAAGCATTCTTGCAATTCACATTAGAACTGAATGCATACATCTGAACATTTATTTGCACTCTAGAAATGTTTCAGACACAAATAGCTTGCGATGTGACTGCAAATGAAGTCATCAGACGATGAAGCATGTACTTATGCATTGCTTGAACTGATTGCATCTGCGATTAAAAATGCTACAAGATGCTGACTTCTTGAACTATTGAATAATCATCATCATCACGAAGAGTCTCAGAGCAGTAGCGAAGATGATGATGAAAATGAAGCTCTTGAAGCAATTTAAAGTAACTAAAATACTCATTTTTTAACATGCAATCAACGCGAACAAATTTGATACATAGTCTCAAAACTCATTGTTTCAACTGCGTGAAGCAATCATATAAACTGCAAGTGATTTTCTATCTCAGAGAGTTTTGTTCACTTGATACAAATAGCATAAAGTTTCTCATGAGTTAATTTAATTGATGTCATAAGAGTGTATGAATTTATTATTATTATTATTATTATTATTATTATTATGATATATTAAAGACAGATAACAAATACTTTTGCATCTTTCAGCTCTTTAAAACATCTCAAACAAAGTTATGATGCAACACAGAACAGAAATTGCAGTTAACTGCTTTAATTTAAGATTAGCATTCAGTTTCTAAAGCATAATATTGTCTAAAGATGAACATTCTTCGTTTAAAGTTTATGAGCATGTTTGCATATAAGATCTTTGTTCAATTCGCGAACTGATTAAGCTTCAGAAACATTCAAATACTATGCAATCTTTATCTTTACAAAAGTCTTAATAGTTTAAAGTACTTATTATTTCTTACTCATGTCTTGACAAAATAAGAGTTTCAATGCTGTTCATAAGAATATTCTTGAGCTGACTTGATTTAGATTTCATCACTTGTTCTAAATGTTATTAATAAGAAAGTTAAGTATGATTATTTCTCAATTTAAAGTCGATTCTGCAAAGTTTGCAGTATAAGAAAAGAACTATGTTAACTTTTTACATTTTCGCTCAAGCAGAAAATTATCAATGATCAACATGTTCTTAAAGAAGAACGCATTCTTAAGTTCAACATCTCAAATAATAATGAAGATGCAGACTTTCAGAGTCATGAAATCACGTAATCATCAATCACATTAATTAAGAACAAAGTCAAGCAGAGTCTTAAAGTCATAACAACTCACTATCACAACAAATCATCAATGATACTTTCTATCTTCATAGATGATGCTTTAGCATCATTGCTTAAGTCTTATGTTAAATCAAATTCGTATTTATTCTCTTCAAGCGCAGCAACGTTTAACGTCACACTGCAACAACAAGATAATCTTTTTTATTAAGATAAATTATTGATTTCTTAAATGCATGTGTTACGAATGTATCAAAGATCAAACTCTAATCAATTCGCAGTGAATGCTAGCGAGTTTACTGTGTATTGATTAGAATTAGTCAAGATCTAGTCGAGATCTGATTTAGATCTGACTCAGATCTAACTCAGATATGACTCAGCATCTTTTTTCTTTTCTAGCATCTTTTAAATCAGCTTTTATTGTCTTCTAGATAAATACATTTCTTTGTGTTATGAATAGTCAACAGGTTTCTAGACAAACATATTTCTTTGTGTTGCAAACATGTTTCAAACCAACATCTTTCTTATGTTTCAACACGTTTTCTTTGAGACTAGCGTCGATCTGAGTAACTACTATATAAAGCATGTTCTTCTAGTCTTTTGTATCTTCTTTCTTCTATATTCTTAAAGTCTTAGTCATAGCTATTTTTATTGATCAAACATACTAGTCACGCACGCTCTTTGATTAGTTTCTAAACATGATCTCAACATTACTTTAAGAATTCATCAATCATATGATATTGATTTCTATACTCATTCAAATTCACTCGACTGACAACGAAATGAGTATAAAGAAATTTATGTACCTGATGATTAATGACATCAAAAGACAAAACAACATCAAGAAATTAATAGAATCAACAAGAACATATGATCATGTGATTGCTAGAGAATCTATCGCTTAGTTAGTAGCATCAGTTCAAATCGATTAATAGAATCAATGATAAAGAATCTTCATTGATTGCTTGAGAATCACAAAAAAATTCCTTCAAATCAGCAACACTCTTCTCTGAAGATTAAACACTTTAACAAATGATCTCACTACATACTATTGAGCATCATTCTTCGCTCGATCGTCAATTCTTCGCTATGACTCAATCATCTGTGAATAATTTCTTCAAGAATAATCAAAGTTCTTATTCTTCTGACACTACAGATTCAGTCATTTATTCTGAGCTATTATTTCATATATTGAAATATCTTAGGATCAATGTCGTATGAAAATATTGATACTCTTTGTCTCATTCTCAGACTCTCAATAAATCTCATGAAGCTTTTACTTCATGAGATATAAAAAATGTAAAGCAGTTACAACACTGAGTCAAACAAGATTCAGAAGTTTTTCTAGAAGATTTGAACAGTCTTTGAACTCAACGAGATCTAGACATGAAGACTTGTGAACTATTTAACAAGATATCAAGTGAACAAATATGAAAGACTCATTTTGAGAAAATGAATAAAGTCAAAGAACGTTTGAATCAATTAAATCAGACATTTTGAAATCAAGTGACTGAATTGCAACATCAACTGCAATCATTTAAAAAAGTCACTTCTTTCTCTTTTATTCTGTTCAGTTTCTTCAAGCAATTTCAAAAGCTTTCGAATTCATCTCTGTTTACTGATGAAAAAGAATCTATCTGAGATGATTGACAAGAAAAGATTCGTGACAAGCTAGAAATCAACATTCATCATTTTAATATCAATAAAACTATTCTGATTTACATTCACTTCAGAATTAAAGAAGACGCAGTCAAAGCTACTTTAGCTCAACGTCAACAAGATTCATTGAATCTTTATATCACAGTTAATGATCTGTTAAATGAACTTGCTCAGCTTTATGATGATCTAGACAAAGAGACAAACTTTCGAAGAAAATACGCTAATCTCACTCAAGAAAAGAGCAAATTCAGTGAATTCTATTCAATGTTTCAGCATCTGTTCTTTTATTTGAAATATCATGATAAACATTTAATTGTTGATCTACGAAACAAGATAATCTATGGTTTTCATGCAGCTTGAAGTAGTCAGTTGATTCAGTCAGAATCTCTTAATGAAATTCGTAGTTATCTGATTCGTTTAAACAATGAGCATCAAGTCATGAATGACATCAAAGAAAAGAAATTCTTGATCAAAGTCAGAAAGTAAGTCATCTTTGCTGAGAAATGAGATTCATTGAATCTCTATAGAAAGATCGAAGTTATTACACTCATTAATCATTCAAAGTTGCACAACGCGATTTTAACTAATGTCAAAAACATTGATCTACAAGCTAAAATCTGTTTCATCTGTCACAAATCAGATCATACTTCTAAAGAGTGCTCTGATCAATCTAGAGTTAATGTTTTAAAAATTGATGAATTTAATCATTTGAACTCTGAATCAGATTCTGATTCAAAAAACTAGCTATCTCTTTCAAAGTCATTAAAAAGATAAAGATCATATCTTTGTATAATCAAGTTGAAGTTCTATTAGAAGAAAACTATTTTGAAAAGTCATTTCTGATCAATGTTTCTCTTATCTCTCAGAGCAATTCTTTCAGTCTTTGCTCTTTAATAAACAGTGATTTCATCATCTACATGCTGATACATGACAAGCTAGTCAATAAAGTATGCAAGAGACTTGAAATACAATTTATATTGCTAGCAAAAGAGAAGTTAATACGAAAGTATGATGAAAAGCTATTCAAGAAAGTAATTACTCATAAGATTCTACTCAATCTCACGATCAAAAGTCATAAGAAAGTGACTGTATTAATGTTAATAGCTAATATTGATCATCATGAAGCCATATTGAGCAAACTCTGAATGAACAAAAACGAAATATTGTTGAACATGTGACATGATATCATTGTCTTTTCTGATCAATTAAATATTTCTATTTCGATTTTTTCAATTTCGCTCAATGCTCAGCACTCAAGTTGATCACGATTAACTTCAATTTCTTCAGCAGCTTACAGCAATGTTTCAAAAATATTCAAGCACTCAGATTCAATCATTCAGAAAAAGTCATTCTCGATTTGAAGCATAGACGTCATCTCTTTTCAATTTCTGACAAATTGAGCAAAGAGAAATCACATCAAAGTTTTTGCTATGTTCATCAAAGACATCAATAGAGAAATTGTTTATAACACTCAATGTGATCTAAACGTTTTGAATGTATTTTTTATTAATGAAACGACTCAGAATCTAGAAGATATTAAAGTTAAGCTCTCTTCAGAATATCAGAAGTTTCTAGACGTCTTTGATCAAGCTCAAGCAGACAAGCTATCGTCTCATTGCTTGTACAATCATAAGATAAAGCTTACTAATGATGCTATGTTACTTCGATGTCGAGCATATTAAATGTCTCTCTACAAGCTTCAGAAAGTAAAGAAATATCTGAATGAGAATCTTTTCAAAGAATTTATAATTTCTAGCAAAGTCTCGTATTTCTCACTCATTCTGTTCATTCTAAAAGCAAATAAAGATCTACGATTCTGCGTTGACTATCAAAAGCTCAATGTTATTATCAAAAGAAATCACTATTCTCTATCTCTGATAAATGAGTAGACTGATCATCAAGTCGAGTTTCGAGTTGACATTTTGAATTCAACTCGATTCGAAGTCAAATTGCTCACATTTTCAACTTGATTTGAGTTGAGTTGCTCATATTTTCAACTCGACGCGACTCGACTCGACTGAGAATTGAGTCAATTTGACTCGACTCGTCAAGAACTCGAGCTTGGCGTCAAGAGAGCTAAATATAGAAATTTTTCCGGTTTTTGACTTTTGCATTACCTTTTTGCATTATCTTTTTGATAGAAGTCATGACGGGAAACATGAAGACTATATGATAGAGAGTCATGAAGAAAAGTCATGGTAGAAAAGTCATGATAGAAAAGCCATGAAGAAAAGCTATGAAGAAGAGTCATGAAGAGAAGTCATGGTAGAAAGTCATGACGAAAAATCATGAAGGCTGTTTGATAGAGAGATTTGATAGAAAGTCATGACGAGAAACATAAAGAAGAACATGAAGAAAAACATAAAGAGAAACATGAAGGGAAACATAAAGAGAAACATGAAGGGAAACATGAAGAGAAACATGACGAAAAACATGACGAGGAAACATGAAGATCGTTTGACTTTGATAGAGAGTTATGACGGGAAAACATGGTAGAAAGTCATGAAGGAAAATCATGTAGACTGTTCGACCAAGCTATTTACATCTATCTAATATCTTGTTGAGTCGAGTCAAGTTTTCGAGTCGAGTTGTCGAGTCAAGCTTCTCAACTCGACTCGAGTGCTTGAGTTCAACTTCTCAACCCGACTCGACACTTTTTCAAAAAAATTCCAACTCAACTCGACACTTTTCGAGTCGAATACTCGACTTGATGCGATCAGTCTATAAATGAGATGATTGACAAAATAGTTGATTGCAAATATCTGACTCGACTGAATATTATTTTGACGTTCAACAAACTACGAATGCATTTCGATAGTGAGAACTACACTATCTTTATTATCGTTTTAAAAGCATACAAATCAAAGATTCTATTCTTTGAACTTATCAATGATTCTGTCTCGTTTCAGCAGTATATAAATAATGTTTTATAAAACTTTTTAAATGACTTCTGTCAAGTCTATCTAGACAACATTCTGATCTACAGCAAAACTCAATGAGAACATCAACAACATGTCAAAATGATATTGAATCATCTGCAAGAAGCTGATCTACAAGTAGATATTCAAAAGTGCGAATTCAATGTAGAAGAAATTGTCTTCTTAAAAGTCATAGTGTCAGAATAAGATCTTCGTATGAACTCTATCAAAGTGAATGTCATAGTCAACTGAACTACGTTGATCAATCTAAAAGAAGTTCAGAACTTCGTAAGATTTGTTAACTTCTATTGCTGTTTCATTAAAAACTTCTTGAAGCTAGTCAAATTGTTCATTCAGCTGACTAGAAAGAACACGTCTTTTGTTTAAAACAAAGTCTGTGTTTAAGCTTTTGACAATTTAAAGAAACAAGTCAGCTTGATTTTAGTACTACGACATTTTGATCTCAAACGTCAGACTATTCTGAAAATCGATGCTTCAAACTATGTAAAAGGTGAAATACTATCTCAGTATAATGATGAGAATGTTTTTCACTCGATAGTCTTCTACAGCAAGAGCATGATTTTCGCTGAATGCAATTATCACATCTATGACAAGAAATTGCTAGTCATTATTCAATGTTTCAAACACTGAAAACTCAAGCTTAAATGCATTGAATTACTCATTCAAATATTCATCAATCATCAGACTTTGAAGATCTTCATGAAAAACAAACAGTTAACTCGACGTCAAGTCAACTATCTAAACATTCTATTCAAGTTCAACTTTCAGATCATTTTTCAATCAGACAAAATAAACACTAAAGTCAATGCTTTAATCAGAATGCTCATGATGAACATCTCTGAATCAGCTCAGCGCATTGAAGATCACTATCAGATCATTCTGATTCTTGATAGAGTAAATGTTCTATTTATTGAATCGAAAGCTAATCTCTATCAACAAATACGCGTTGTCAATTAAATGAATGAGTTTTGTCATGAATATAGACAAGCTATAAGCGAAAACAAGCTCAAATTTCATAGCATTAATCTAGAAGACTGTGAGATTGTTGATAATGTTTTATTTAGAAAAAACTTACTGTAAGTTTCAGAGAATATGCATATGAAATTGCTGCAGGAAATTCATGATCAGTCTTTTACCTCTCATCTTGATAATAGAAGAATCGTTGATCTAATTCAGCGTTTCTACTATTGATCAGATCATTGAGCAATGATTAGATGATACATTCAAAACTATCATGCTTGTCAGCGAAGCAAGACATCTAGAAATAGCATCAATGAATTTCATCATTCTCTTTCGATTTCACAGAAACGCTGAAAAAATATAGTTATGAACTTCATCATTGAATTATCTTTATCAGAAGAATATAACATCATTTGCACAATCATATGTCATCTCATCAAGAAACATCATTATGTTCTCTGTCATTGAAAAGACGATGAAATCTCAGTCAAAGAAACGGTTTAAATCATGCTATGAAATGTTTATTGACTTCATGATCTACTCAGTTCTATTGTTTCAAACAGAGACTCTCAATTCATATCAACAATGTGACAAAGTCTTTGCAAATGACTAAGAATCACAGCTAGTTTATCAACAGTTTATCATTCTGAGATTGATGATTAATTAAAATGAGTTAATCAAGATGTTGAACGCAAATTAAGAATCTACTGTAACTACATGCAGAATGACTGAGCAAAATGACTTTTCATGATGAAATTCAGCGAGAATTTCAATATCTTCTCGATCATCTCAATAACTTCGTTCTACTTTAATAAAAGTTTTCACTCACGAATAAGTTTCAATTCAGATACGACTAATTATGAAACAATTCATGAACGTCTTGAAGCTAGAAAAGCAGACAATATTATCATTTGAATGAAAGAGCTTCTTATTTTCGATCATCAGCAGTTGAAAAAGACGAAGCACATCATCAAAGCTCAGAGTCTCAGATTAATAAACATAAACGAGACGTTGTCGTGAAGCGAAGTCTCATTTCTCAATGACTCATGAAACAGCATTGATTCAACCGCATCTAGAATTCATGAGAATATAAACTATTATTCATAGAGGTTTTTTGAGCAAAGCTATTAAGTTGCATCTTCAGAATTCATGAGAACATTGATTACTATTGATAGAGATTTTTCGAGCATGACTATTGAGTTGCATCTTCAAAGTTCATGAGAACATTGACTACTATTGATAGAGATTTCTTGAGCATGACTCAGTCGCATTTTCAGAATTCATGAGAACATTGACTATCATTTATAGAGATTTCTTGAGCGAAGTTTTCTTCTTCATCTTTTTACTCATCTTTTCACCTCTTTTCTAGATGAAGACATTTACATAGAGACATATCTATTCATCTATTTATCTATCTAGTCATCTGTATCTAGTCTATTTTCTAAATCTATCTATTTACTAGATTGATCGTTGCATATATTCATGCTTATTCTGTTGATTTCGAAGCTTTCTATATTGCATCTGTATTCTATTTCTTGACAACATCATTTATGAAGTAGATGACTGAGTTTGATTATTCTCTAGAAATATAAAGACAACTAGATTATGTAAAGATTTAAAAGATAAACAGTTAAAACTCTATTAAATCACTGTCAAAGTTGAAATCTTCTATCATCTTCATTTATTAATAAGCATGAAGAAGCTGCATTTAATGTTCAGCTTGAAGTGTTAGAGACCTGCCTAGAGCGAGTCAGATAGAAGTGTCATTTAACTAGAAGATAAATGCTAAGGAAGAAAGATAGCTACAGGAAAGAAGCTGGCTACATATGTGTGTTTCTCAGCCGACGCTAGGCCCAATAGGGACTAGTCAAGGTGACGGAGCGAGGATAGGCCTGGCAAGGCTAGAAGGCTGAGCCTGGCAAGGCTAGAATCGTGACATTATTCCCTCTCTTCGACGATTCATGTTCGCATGAATGTATTTTCTGCTCGACTCGATTGATTGGTTGAATCGTCGATTAGCGCGATTTGTTCGAGTATCGAATATGAAAATCGTCAACGACCTTCTGAGCGTTCATAAATTCGTCGTCATCAGCGTTGTATCAATTGAGATCATTGTCATAGTCATTTCATTTGACTCTATACTGAAGCCGTCTTCGATACCGGCGAAAATCCAATATATCATCGATTTTCCACTCGTCTTCGTCGTTTATCACTATTGAACCTGAGAGTTCGTTCTTTTGACCAGGCAAGAGATCGTCGGCGGCAGAGCGAAGCAGGTCAGAATGAAATACATCATGAACACGCATAGACTCTGATAATTTCAGTTTATATGAAGAGTCGACGAGATCTAGATTGGTGAAAGAATCGAGCATTTTGTCATCTAGCTTCTTGAAAGATCTCGCTGTAACGATGTTTCTTTCATTCAGAAACATCTTTGATTCGACCTCGTAATCAACTTCTTTTCTATGCTTATTGACTTGTTTCATCATTTGTTCCCGTGTTTTGACTAGCGACTCGCGAGCAAACTTCAGTGTTTTGTTCATATGTTCAGATATATTCTCGACTTTAGTCGTCTGCAAGCGTTCACGAGAACTTTCATATTCGATGACATCGAGTTCAAAGCTCATACGAGAATGAAAGTCTTTGTTTAGAAAGAAAGAGATCGAGAAGATGACTGAGAACAGAGCATTATTGTCGATGAACTCGATCATGAATAGTAGCTTAGCTCAGTCATTCTGCATGTACGAACAGAAGAATCGAAGATATCTTTCGACGTTCTGATTGACTCGTTCACTTTGATCGTCGATCTGAGAATGATAGACTGTGAAGAGTCGAAGATTAATGCCTAGTCTTTTGCAAAGCGACTTTCATAGAATGAAGGTAAATTGAGGGCCTCGATCCGAAACAATGAAATCGAGTAAATCATGTATTCAATATATTCACTGAAGCATTAGCTCAGCTGTTTTTTCTGCTGTGATTTTCTCGTCATCAGTGAAGCAAGAAATATAATGTCGTTCTTTTGACAGTTTACATATCACTGTTAGTATGACGTTTTTGCCTTTCGAAGAAGATAAGTCGATGATGAAATTCATGACTATGTTCTTTCATCGCTGTTCGAGTATGAGTAGAGAATGTAGTAGTTCATTGAATTTATCTCGAGAAGTCTTTGATCGCTGACAAATGTAGCAGTTTCGAATATATCGATCTATTGTCTTTCGCATTGAAGATCAATAGTAGTATCTTCTTATGATCTTCATCGTTCTGAGAATTTCGAGATGATCAATAGAAGATTGATCGTGAACTTCTTGAATTAGCTTCATTTGAAGATGCTCATTGAAAAGAACTCATAGAAGATCATCTCGATATAGTATTTCGTTCTGAACTCGACAATTTCTTAATTTAGTATCTTCGTATTGAGCTTCATCTTTTAATACGACTTCACGAAGTAGAATACAATTCTCGTTGATTCTGTTAGCTTCTAGAATCAATCGATAAATTGATTCATCATTCTCTTTCTCTTCTAGATCAGCGATTTTCATTCAATTCGACGTGAGAATCGTAGTTCGCTGATAGTGACATCGTTCATTCTCGAAACTTCTAGAAACTGAATCGACTCGACGAGTCAATGCATCGACTTTGATGTTTTGTTTGTCTGAGCGATACATGATTTTGAAGTTGAAGTCGACGAGCTTTTGTACTCAGCGCATTTGACGTCTACTTAGCTCTTTATCTTTCATTAATGATGTTAAAGCTTGATGATCAGTGAACATCTTGATGAGTAGCTCAGTCAATTTCAGCTCAGATCGTCAATGCTCGAAGGCACGAATGATTGCTAGTAGTTTCTTGTCATAGATCTCGTAATTGCACTCAGCGAGACTCAGGTTCTTGCTGTAGTAGATCATCGAATGCAATGTTTCTTCGTCGTCATACTGAGAAAGTATGTCATCATTGACGTAGTCGAATGAGTTTGTTTCAAGAATAGTCTTTCTATTCTGATCAAAATGACGAAGAATAGAGGCTTCAGTCATTTATTTCTTCATATGATCAAAGATCGTTTGACAAGCTTGATCTCATTCAAATATCATCTCTTTTTGAGTTAGTCGAATCAGAAGACGAACAATCTTCGAAAAGTTCTTTATAAAACGTCGATAGAAATTGCAGAAGTCGACGAAGAACTGCATCTGAGTGAGGTTTGTAGAAGTAGATCATTCGACTACTGCTTGTACTTTTCTGAGATTCATCTTTAGTTCTTCAATGAATAGCAATAGTTTCAGAAAGAAGATCTTCTGAACATGAAACTCGCATTTGTTTATATTCATCTGAAGATCAGTCTCTCGTAGTCTATGTAGAACTAATCGTACGTGTCGCTTATGTTTCTTCAGTGTTTTGCTGTAGATGATAATGTCATCTAGATAGATCTGACAAAACTGATGAAGATAGTCAAATAACACGTCGTTCATATAGTGTTGATAGAAAGTCGAGTCGTTGATTAATTCGAAAGACATCACGTGATATTTGTAGAAATCAAAAGAGGTGATAAAGATAGTCAAATCTTCGCTGCTCGAATGCATACGCAGTTTGTTGAAGACGACAATGATGTTCAATCGAGTCAGATATCTGCTACCTTGAATACGAGCGAGAGTTTCGTCTATTAGCGATAAGAAATAGCGATCTCGTTTGGTCAAAGCATTGAGCTTTCTGTAGTCTACACAGAAACGCAAGCTATCGTCTTTCTTTTCGACGAATAGTATGAGCGAAGCGTATGAAGCTGAGCTAGAAGATATAAAGTCTTTATTCAAATGTTTGATCAGATAATTCTTCATCTTTTGAAGCTTGTAATCAGACATATGATAGAGACGACTTCGAGAAGATGTTCTCTCGTCGATCAACTCAATTTTATGATCGTAGAGATGATGAGAGAGTAGTTGATCAGTCATCGCTCGATCAAACACGTCTAGATAGTCATGATATTTCGAAGAAAGCTTAGCTTTGACTTCTTTCAAGATCTCTTCATATGAAAGCTCTTGTAGATTTACATCTTCGAATTTATTTCTAGCTGTTTTTAGAAGTCGATCGATTTTCGTGACGATGATCGCGAAAGTAGTCACATTCGATCGTTTGACTAGTGATTTATATGCTGCAGTCTCTATCATTGCTATGTTCATTGAATCGAAAGACGAAGAGAAGTTGACTGAATTAGATGGTTTCACGATTTTACTGAATGAAGATGACTTCTCGCTGAGTCGAGTGACGACAGAAGAGATAGATCTCTTTAGTATTTGAGTAGAGATCGAACTCTTCTGTTCTATCGCGATTTTCTTGCTCGAAAGAACAGTCGAATGAGCTTTGATAGAATCTTTGATATGAGCTTCGAAACTAGAAAATTGAAGACGATCGTCTCTCATATCAATAGTCATCTCGATCTTGTTCATTCATGTTTTTTCGAGAATCATCTGATGTTGATCTAATCGAGTGATCAGCATAGAGACGAAACGTTTCATATGATCTTGAACAGTTAGATTCGAATAAATCGCATGAATAATGAGCTTTTTTGCATAATGATCATCGAATTCTCTTATTGATTTGAGCTTGATTAAAGATAAAGATTCGATTTGCAAATGATCACAAACATTCTGCGCGATTAATTCATCAATGAATGAATAGTCAGCTGCTTCAGTGTCAATCAATGACTTTAATGAGTAACTAATTTCATTGCTAGATAGTACACATTCAGTAGTCAAAGATTTCGAAGCAAAGAAATCATTTGAGCTGCTCATTGTTGAAGAAATTAACACATCTTTCATCGCGTCTTTGATGAAAGTCACTAGTTTTTTGCCTCATTCTTCGATTTCTCTGTAAATAATTCCTTCTCTTCTTTCGACATGACGATCTCATTGAGGCGAGGAATGAATGCACGAGATGTCGAAGTACTAGTCTTCAGCTGAGAGCAGTTCTTTGAAAGATGATTCGATACTTTGCAGTTGAAGCAGATGATTGACATTCTTGATCGTTCAAATTCGAGAATGAAAAAAGTAGCGAGCCGAACATAGCTAGTAGTCGAGACTGAAGCTGATGTCAACGAAGAAACAAAACGTTTTTCCGAAGCTGCTATCGATTTGACTGTTCGTTGCTCGTCACGTAGCTGATAATTGACTCGTTGTTTGTTATTCACACCTTGAAGAAAGATCTTGAGCTTATCAAGCGAGCTAAACTCTATGAGGCAAACTGACAACGCGTTTTGAAGACGATTGTTGATTTTATTCTGAATGTCGTTCATCAGAGTGACATCGTCGTAGTTCAGAAAGCTGAATATTCTAGTGAATTCTGAATAGAAAGAGCTGAAGAACTTGTTGAGCTGCTTCAGAGCGACGTATTCGCGACGACACTTTCGAATCAGGTTCTGATCTTCGTAAATTTCTTTCAGATGTTTCAGTAGCTCTGATAGTGATTGATAGAGTGAGAAAGCGTCAACACGACGCTTTGCATAAATTTGCTGATCAGCATCGTCTTCTAGCCTGAAAATCACATAGACAATACGAATCTTTTCAGTAGAATAATGATTCGCGTTGACATCGAGCTTGTCAGCTATTTTGATGTTTCATGTCTCTCAGATAGAATCATCTGTTTCGATGAAGATGAGTGAATCCGGAAGCTTGACGAACTTGTGATGATCGTTCTCGTTTCCGTTATCAGATAGAGTAGAAGATTCTCGTTGAGAGCGAGCTTCGAAAGTCGAGCTTCGTTCAACTTCAGAGCGACGAATCGAAACTGAGATCGTAGAAGCTTCTTTCTGATTGACTCGTTGCTCAGCTGACTGAGTATCTTGACGAATCATAGATCGATCAGCTTGACGTTGTTTCGCTCTGAAGTTCAATCGCTCGCCTTGTAGCTGATTGATCTTTTTCTCTAGCTCATCGTTTTTATCAAAAGCGACTTCTAGTTGTTTCGCTCTCTTTTTG
>JAABUH010001552.1_pt1 | contig 24865 bp, 26 predicted proteins | sample 5559121 | NCBI WGS metagenome assembly JAABUH01 (sample SAMN10711871, study PRJNA513364) | rock metagenome | isolation source: Antarctica rocks | place: Antarctica: Victoria Land, Battleship Promontory nord | collected 2015-12-28
CCAGGAAGGGCCAGGCGTTGCCCCAGGTCGGCGTGTCCCAGCGGTAGGTGCTGCGCGCCACGTCGCCGTAGCCGGGCAGCGTGGAGCGGTAGAGCGGGCGCTGATGGGCGTGCCCGTAGCCGGCGCCGGCGACCATGGTATCGCCCATGGCCTGTAGCGCATGGCTCACGCGGCCGTCGAGCTGCGCGCGGGTGTCCCCCTCTAGCCGGAGGTAGCAGCCCACGCGCACGACGCCATAACCCGCGCCATGCAGCGCCGTCGCCTGGTCCTCGGCATCCTCGGCGGCCAGCGTGGTCCCGATGTTCTTGCGGCCGGCCGTGCCCTCCATCAGCTTCAAGCGCCACTCTTGCCGGCGTCGCTCCCAGGAGCGGCGCAGGCCGCGCAGGTGGAGCACGAGCGTCGCGGGACAATCCGGCAGCACCAGCGGGCGCGTCCAGGCGGGCCGGGTCTCGTCGGGCGGCGCGACGACGAACAGTGTGCGCGTCCATCGCTCGCGGCTGCTCGTTGGGTCCACGATCTTGTAGATGTGGAAACCCTCGTCGGCTTGGTCGCCGGTCGGCGCGCTATACCCCACGGTGCGCGGGATGAGGTGACGGGCCACGAAGGCGCGCGCCGTGGTGGCGTCGGCCGCGACCGGGGGGATGCCCATGGCGACGAGTTGGCGCGTGAGGGCGGCCGTAGCCTGCACCAGGCGCGCGGGCTCGGACTGGTCGGGGTGGCCGTCGCGCGCGGGGTAGGGGCTTACCAGCAGCCAGTAGTCGAGCCGCGCGACGTGCCGTGCGTCGGGGTCCGTCAGTCGGCGTTGCCAGCGTGACAGCAGACGCTCGCCTACCTCGGCGAGCTGGGGCGTGTGCGGCGGCGTGGCGAGCTGCGTGCGCAGCCCGGCCACGACGCCGGCCGCGTCGGCCGGGCGGTTCTCCACGTAGATGGAGAGCGCGGCCTTGTTAGGCAGCGACGCCGCGAGCTGGCCGAATAGCGCGGCGTGCCGCTCTTGGTCCGGCGTCGTATCGGCGTCGAGTGCGTAGCCGGGAATATGCAAAAGCCGGTGGCGTGTGCCACCGGCCCCGATGATCGCGCCGTCGGCGTCGTCAACCCTGACGACGCCGTGCCGCTTGGATGCGGGCGTGGGCATGGCTTCCCCCCTTGTGGGCATAGACGAGGGCGCGGCGCGCGGCCCTGGTCGCGTGGACCACGGACTGACGCGCGGCGTAGCGGGTGAGCTGCGCGGGGTAGCGTTCGACGCCGCCCCGCCATAAGATGAGAATGGGCGTGATGAGCGCCATGGTGGGCAGCGCCACGGCGAGGATATGGGCGTTGGGGTCCGCGACGTGTGCCGCGAACCCCGCGCAGACCCATAACGACGCGAGGCCCACGACCGCCGCCGCCCACTGCGGGGCCGTCAGGCGACCCAACCGCAACGAGTGGTTGAGGCTGCGGGGCGTCTTGTGCGCCATGTTAGAGCTGCGCCCCCAGGGTGGTGAAGCCCATCAGGAGGATGATCGCCAGGACGGCTGAACCCAGGATCGCGCCCTTGTGGCCCCGGTCGAACACGACGCCGAGCGCGGCGCCGAAGATAATCATGGCGAGGAGTGCCGGGCGCACCTCGGTCAGGAAGCCGATAATCTTGGTTCCGGCGTCCCCGAATGCACTAGCGATAATAAAATCGTTCATACTGGTACTGACCCTTTCGTATGCGGTTTAACGGTCCGTCGTGCGTGGGTGGTCATCGGGGCTGCGGTTGCCGCCGTGGCCTCGACTGCTTTCAAGCGTGCGCGCCTATTCCTCCTTCATCCTCCGCGGCACCTCCTCCCTAAACCGTCTGACTTGCGGCTATAAATGCGCGCCTGTTACGTTGTTCCTAAGACCGTCTGGTTGCAACGACTAGTGGCGCTAGCTCTTATTTAACTCACTCCATAATAGAGTGCGTTAAATAGAAAGTTAGTGCTAGGATACCGCGTCCTGAATGGAAGCGTCAAGGGTGAACGACTCGACACAGCGCAGTGAGGCTAAACGCTTGGCGGCTCTGGTCAATCAACTCTTCGAGACCCACCGCCACCCGAGCGGGCGAGAGTACAAACTGAGTGAGGTGGCCGCCGCGACGGACGATGAGTTAACGACCTCGTGGTTAAGCCTGTTGCGCAAGGGGGCCATCGCGAGACCGGGAGCGGACAAGATACAACGCTTGGCCGACTTCTTCGGGGTCGCCGCCTCGTACTTCACCGGCAGACAACCGCAGCCCAGGGATGACACGCAACAGGACGCGGAGTTGCGCCGGGTGATGAGCCAGCCGTTGGTCCGGGAGATGGCGCTGCGTGCCGGCGCGCTCGACGAGGAGGATCAGCAGCGCCTATTCGACTTGGTGAATCAGGCCCTAGCCCTCGGGACACGCACCAGGATGGCGCGCGAGCAGCAGGCACAGAACATGCTCGAACGCGGCATAGATGAGCAAAGCGAAGATCAATAGCGGTCGTTAGGACAGGTATGCTCCCCGCGATTTTGATAAAAGATGCCGCCTACGAGGCGTGCCGCGTTTATAAACTAAGCACGCCTTTCAAGACCGATCACTTCCTCGTCGCTCTACAAGAGGAGCGCGAGCTGTACATCGAGATGCAGCCCCAACTCATGCCCGATGGCACGTTCGGGCTGTGCGTGGCCGAGAGCAAGACGCAGTACGTCATCTTCTACCATGCCCTGTCGAGCCTCCTCCACCGCGAAGCGACGATCTGGCACGAGCTGGGACACATCTTTTTCGATCATGTTACCCCGCGCAGGAACAGGTTCCGCTTGAAGGCGGGGTATGATCCACAGCGCGCCCTCTCCGTGTTTCATGACACCGCCGAGGACTACGAGGCCGAACTGTTCGCGCGTATCATGCTGCGCTACGCGCTCGGGCATAATGCGCGGGACTATGACCGCAGCCTTGTGGCGCGGCAGCGCGACCCGGAGCGCGCGTCCCAGCTAAAGCACTTCCTCGATGATCTGGCTTCGCGCTAGGAAAAGGAACTCTATGATCGTCGTTCACGTCGCACAAGCGCTCCTGCTCCCGCTCATTGGCCTAACGCTCGGGGTTCTGGCGGGACGTGCCTTGGGACCAAAGCCGACGCGGGCCAATGTCCTTTGGTCGTTGAGTCTAGTATGTGCTTGCCTGGGGCTGGCCTGCTGGCCCAATTCGACGGGCGCCGCCATCGACAGATTCGCGCACGTCCCAGGGCTGGGACATCTCGCCACCGACACGTTTACCAGCGCCTCATTCGTTTTGCAATTCGCTTTCACCTCCGTCGTCGGCGACCGCTGGACGCGGAAACGCCTCGTCGCTGTCGTGCTGTACGTCGCGCTCGTCGTGCTGTACATTGCGCTCTGGCTAGCGATTCACAACACCTACGACTTGTATCGAAGTTATAGTGGCTGGCCCCCGTCTGTTCTGGCGACCAATCTCACCCTCGTTGCCTTGATCGGCTACGCGGCCGCCATCGGCATTTATGGGTACGCTGGCTGGTTGCGCGAAGACGCCCACAGTTCCGAGCGTATGGTTGCCGGGGGCGCGACGACGGTGTTTGCCCTGGCTAGTGTCTATGCTATTCTCGTCCTTGGGCAAACGATCGCGTCATTGTTCGGGCTCGGATCGACGGAAATCATGGGTTTCACGGGGCCGATCACGCTCACGGCCGGCTTGTTTGCGGTGGTGGTCATCTGGGTGCTCACCGGCAAGCGGTCGCGTCGGCTCAGAGCCTACGCGCAGGCGGTGTTCACGCTTCGCCAGCGTGAGGTCGAGTTGGAGAAACGGGAGCGCGAGATCGCCGAGTGGGAGGATCGCCTGACCGAGCTAGAGGGCAACATCGCGGACCTGGCCGTGTGGGTCGAGGATCAACTCATCCAGATACACGCCGAGGTCGATGGGCGGCCGCTCGACGACGTGGCGACGTGGTGCGCTACGGCAAGCCAGTCACCGTACCAGCGCAAAGTGGCGCTCACGACGACGCGCCTGGCTCTGCTTGGCCAGGCGCGCGTGCTGCGGCTGCCACGCTACGACCTCGGCTTGCTGCCGCACGAGGACGAGTCCGACGGCGCGAGCATGGCACAGGACCTCCCGCGGGAGGTCGAAGACCACGAAAACTTTCTCTCCGACGTGCTGCGTGAGCTGCAAATGGTGGACCCGCAATCGCTGCCCGAGGGTATGGAGCCGCGCGACGAGCCCCCCGGATGGCGCCGGGACGCAGCGACAATTATCGCTCAAGCCCTGCGTCACTACGGTCATACACAACGACGCCGGCCTGCTTAGGAGGTCCTGATGGTGCAAAAAAGAAGTAAGGGGCTTGTGCGTCCGGTCGGCATGTCGCTGGCGACGTGGCGGCTCGCCAATGTGCTGTCTTTCTGCGGCAACCCTTTCGTCATATCGGCTCCCTGTTTCGCGGCGACGAGCTTTCGATCGGCACGACACTGGCCGGATCGCCTGCGCTGGTGGGGCATTGCCACGGCGGTCATGACCCTGCCCTCGCTTGTCTACGTGCGCTACGGCGTCCGCACGGGTCGCCTCTCCGACCACGAGGTCTCCGTCCGCGAGGAGCGATTCTGGCCCTACATGGGCGAGATCGCCGCTGTGGTGGCATCCTATGGGATCATGCGTGCCCTGCGCGCACCACGCGAAATGACCGCGCTCGTCGTGTCGGTCGCAGGCGCCATGATGACTATTACGGGCGTGACGCTGGTGTGGAAGATGAGCATGCACGTCGTCGGCACGGCCGGTGCCGCGACTGTGTTCGTGCTCCTCTACGGCAAGCGTGCGGCCCCGGCGCTGGCCCTCATCCCCTTGGTCGGCTGGTCACGCTACGTGCTCGAACACCACACCGTCGCGCAGATCGTCGCCGGTGCCGTCGTCGGGGCGGGGGCTCCCCTCATCATCTTCCGACAGATGGGACTGCTGAGAACCCCCACCGAGCAGGGGTGAGCGCGGCCGGCCCATTCTTTTCCAAGTAGTGGACCCCGCGGCGCGCCGCGACCATCTCGCAGTGAACATAGGGCGGAGCGGAAGCATCAGTGGCGGCTATTTTCAGGGGAGGCAGACATTGCCTGCGAGATGCTGGGGTATGGGGGACCGGGGGCTAATCTCTCGGGCTACGACAGCGGCGCCGTGGTGGCGCGCGCTAGCCGCGCTCACGTCGCCACCACGGCGCCGCGCCGCGCAGAGGTCCAGGGCCAGCCGCGACCACCACCGGCCTGCGAGTTGTCATGAATCAGCCGTACCAAGCTCATACGCGATAGCGTGCGCCTCCATCATTGCTTTGATGTCGCGTGCACGGAGGCGGATAGCGACACGATCTTGATGAGAACCACCCATTGTTTCGGCCAGATTGTCGCGAATCAGGCCGAGGGCGACTGTTCGCAATGCATAGGGATCGACGTTCATATCTCGTGCTAGGTCAAAGGTGTTGGAGAACGTTTTGATACCTCCATTGGAGGATTTGTTAGTAGCTTCCTCCACGATTTGCGCCAATTCGACGGTGTGCCGTGCCTGCGTCGCTATGTTCCCCTCCAGGATGACCAGGAGTCGCTCGCGCATCTCCGCGTGTGCCGCCCTTTCGTCGGGAGATAGGACATGCTCTTCACCCGCGAGGAGGAGGCCAACGTTCCCGATGCCGCAACTCACCAGTCCCGCTCCTTGCAGGGGCCTGATGAAGTCGTCGTAGGATTTATTGCTCGTTAGACCCAGGAAGTCCATGGCCTCATGCTGCTTTACGAACGCTTTCCCTGTCTCCCTTTGTCGCCGTTGTAGGAACCGTAGAAAGGATATGGATGCTGAATTGTCAGGAAGGGCTATCATGTGTTTCCTCACTCCTCGCTCGGCGGTTGCGCCGGTTATATCGGCCGGCTCATCCAATGATGTATGTGGTAATTACGCACGCTAGTCGGTGTCGATTACTACGCGAACACGGGGCCACCAGCGTCAAGGACGCTGACCAACTCGGCCAGTGATTGCGGCTTGATCCGCTCGAACTCCTTCTGCGGCACCTTCCTGTAGTGCCACTCGGCGCCGGCCAGCGCTGTCACGTCGGCGCACCACTGCTCGGCGCGCGCGTCCTTGCGCACCACGTCCAGGTCCTCGCGCCCCTTGGTCTCCAGGAGCCAATGCCGCCCGGCGTTGTCGCGGGCCACGAAGTCGGGCTCGTAGAGGCGCAGGTTGGCCTCGCCGTCGAGGTATTCAAGCTGGAGGGGACGCGGCAGGTTGCCGAGGTTGGCAAAGGTCTCGACGTCGAAGGCGCCGTCGAGGAAGCGGGCGAACGCCTGCTCGAAGTCGTTGCCGCAGGGCGTGAGGTTGAACAGGGTGTGCTTCACATCGGCCACCTTGCCCGAGTAGGGGAAGGGCGGTGTCGTCGAGAGCAGATGCGGCGTATTATCGACGACCGGCACGGCCTCGTCGGTCAGTCGCGGGCGGACCAGCGCGAAGAAGACCTTCTCGGTCAGCGCCAGTGTGAGCGGCCGGCTGAGGGCCTGGATGACCGGCTTGCTGTCGAGATCGACGGCCGCGCCGAACGCTTTCTCGCGCAGGAACTGCTCGACCTTGGGCACGAGCGTCGCGAACTGGCCGGTCAGCTTAAGCGCCTGGGCGATGATCTGCGTGTAGAAGGCGATGATCTCGCTCGCCGTCTGCGCCTGGGGCATGGTGTAGGTGCGCGTCACCACTACCTCGTCGGAGATCACGTCGCGGCCCTCGTAGGTGAAGGTGTCCATGGGCGTCGTCGCGGTATCGACGCACAGCGGTTGCCGCAGGGCGATCTGCCCCACGTCCACGCCCTCGATCACCTGCTTGACCGACTTCTTGCGCTCTAAGCGCCGCGAGAGGGCCGGAATGGCGATATCGCGGGCGGGGATACGCGCGGTTTCCACCTGGATCGTCGGGATGAGCAGCGGCGTCTTTTTCTTGCCGTACTCGAAGGTGTCGAGCTTGATGCCCTCCTCCTTCTCCAAGTCCTCGACGACCTGCATAAAGTTCTGGTTGCCAATGATGTCCACCCGCTCCTGGTAGCCGGTCAAGTTGCGGAACATGAGGCGTAGACCGCGGCCGACCGCCTGCTCGGGCAGGATGTTGGCCTTGGCATTGAAGGGGCGCAGGCCCACCACGACCGTCACGTTGTTCACGTCCCATCCCTCGCGCAGCATGAGCACCGACACGATGCAGACGGTTTCGCTCGCGTCGCCGTCCACGTTGCGGGCGGCCGTGCGCGCCTTGTCCAGATCGGCCTTGCTCACCTCACCGCCCTTGTCCGTGTGGATCACGAGGAGCTTGTCGCCGTCGAAGGTGCCGGGGAACTTGTGGCGCAGCCAGTCGGCCACCTGGTCGGCGCTCGCCGTGTCGTAGAGCATCAGGAACAGGATGGGCTTCTTACCCAGCGGCCCCAACTCCGCGCGGTACTCCTGCCACCGCTCGACGGCCGCCACCAGGTACGCCTCGTAGCGCACGGCGGCGTTGTCGCTCTGCACCTCACCGATGCCCTGCGCGATGCCCTTGACCGGACGCTTCACCACGTTGTCGAGGATGGCCTGTCGGAGCGGGTAGTCGTAGACCGTCCAGGTGAATAGCGTGCCGTCGGGCTGGCGCGGCGTCGCGGAGAAGTCGAACTGCGCCGTCAGGCCGTGCCCCCCCGTGCCCAGCCGGCCGTGCAGGGAGGAGATGACGCCGTTCCAGGCCACGGCTCCCTCGTTCGTGTGGTGCGCCTCGTCGTTGAGCACCAGGCAGTCGCCGCGGCGGGCGATGCGGTCGAGGAACGGGGCCTCCTGCTGCAAGGACGCCGGTGGCGCGGGGCCGAGCAGGTCGGCGACGGGGTTAGGGGGCGTCGCGTCCTCGGGCTTCTCGTAGAGCTGTTGGATGTTCGTCAGGTAGAGCGCGCCGGCGCTGCGCATGCGCTCGCCCTCGCCGCGCAGGTAGACGACGAACTCCTCATCCCACAGCATGGCCTTCCATTCGGGCGGCACCACCGGATCGGCCCGGAAGATTTTGCTCCCGGCGAAGTCCTCGGCCAGGCGCTCATACACGATCACGTTGGGCGCGATCAGCAGAAAAGTCGTGGCGTAATGGTCGCCCTCGCCGCGCACCGCGTTGAGGTACTGCCAGGCGACGGCCAGGGACATCACCTTGGTCTTGCCCGAGCCGGTGCCCATCTTGACGGCGTAGCGCGCGAAGGGGTCGTAGGTGGGGAGCGTAATCTTCTGGCCCCTGGCGTAGGTCAGGAGGAGGTTGCTGCGCGTACGGACGCCCTTGACCTCGTACAGGTAAATCAGCGTCTCGATGGCCTCGCGTTGCGCTGTATGGTAGCGAAACTGGCCGCCGTTCGGCAGCCGATGGTCGTTCCTGAACCACCAGGCGAGCAGGCGGCGCGTTGTGGCCGTGACGCCCTGGTAACCAGCGGCCTGCCACTGCTTGACCTCCTGCCGGATCAAGGGCACGCACGGCGCGGTCCTGAGCGTGTCGCGCAGGTCGAGCAGGTCGAGCTGCCGCCCGTCCACTGCGGCACCGGTCGCTTGCTTCCTGGGGCGTGCCATGGTCTCCTCCCTCCTACGCGATCTCGACCTGCAAGGTGCGCGTCGTATCGTTGCCGAGTATGTCGATCACCTTCACGTTGACGCAGTACGTGCCGGCGCTATCGTACATGTTCGTCGTCTTCGTCGCTATAGCCTTGTTGGCCTTGGTGCGATAGCTCTGCCACTCGTTGTGGAACGTGTCGCCCTTGAAGTCGAAATCGACGGCCCAGTAGTCAATCCACGACCCCCAGGCGGTAATCTTCGACCGAATCTCCTGGGGAACGTAGTCGAGGGGCGGGACGAAGTTGGTCAGTTCCACCGTCAGCGTGCGGCCGGAAACGTGTGTATCCACGAAGAGGGCGGCCAGCTCGAAGAACTGGATATCGCCCTGCTCGACGGCCTTCTTCTCCAGTACCTCGCGCGGGATCATGTAGAACTTGAGGTCTACGCCTGCGTCGAGTGCTTGCTGCCGGGCCACCTCATTCAACTCGAAGGCGAAGTCCCATCCGAGGACGTCGATCCCGGTGGTCCGCACCTCGGATTTGCCGACATTGCGCTGCCACTCAATGATGATGCTCCTGACGTCGGCGAGCGTCACGGGCGAGTCAATGGAGCCCACATGCACGACGCGGTTGCCCTTGACGCCGTGGAGCCAGGTGCGCCCAAAGAGCGGCTGGGCATGATAGAGATCAAGGATGAACGTGGTGTAGGCGACGACGCGCTGCGTGGCCTGAGGGCCGAACTCGTCGGCCTGCCACAATTGCCGTTCGTACTTGCCGAGGTTCTGAACGACAAAGGGCTTCACATTAGGGATTCCGAGCAGCCTTTTGCGCGTCGTATGAACGGCAAACCGCCCCAAGTCGCACGTAATCCAGCGCCGATTCAACCTCTCAGCAACCGCGGCCGTTGTACCACTGCCACAGAAGCAATCCAAGACAAGGTCGCCTTCTTCAGAGGAGGCGTTCATAATGCGCTCTAACAAAGCTTCAGGCTTTTGAGTAGGATACTCGATCCATTCACGGCTGCTGCCCATGAGCGGTGGGATATCAACCCAGGTGTCTTGCATTGGCACCCCGCGCATAGTGTCGAGATAGCCTTTGTACGATGGAACGCCGTTCTTCGAGTAAACCAGGAGCCCTTCCTCATGCATCCGTCGCATGCGGTCCTTAGAGAACTTCCAAACTCTCGTCACACCATTCCATTCGTAGGTGAGATTCGGTCTATTAGGGTTCGGATTAATGCAGGAAATTAGCCTATATGTCCGTCCGTTATCGTTGTACTTGTAGAAGTCGCGCAGATACTCCTCTCGATGAGGCGTATATTGCGGATTCCAGGTGAAGCGATCACCCTTGCTATAGCGCAGTAACGTGTCGTGAGATGCTCCGAATTTATAGTCGATGTTGCCATGGGGTAGCGACCTCTGCCAAATAATCTCGTTCTGGAACCGGTCTATTCCAAAAACCTCATCGAGTATCGCCTTCGCGTAGTGGACCATTCGCCAGTCAAGATGCACGTAGAGGCTACCTGTCTCGGATAGGAGTTCGCGCAAGAGCGTAACAGTTTCATAGAACCAGTGCAGGTAGCTATCGAGCCCTCGGCCCCAGGTGTCTCGATAAGCCTTTTGCTCAATAACGCTAGGCTCTTTAGTAAAGGCCGTATTAGAATCAGGGATTTGTGTAGTGAATGAGAAGTCCGCACCGGTATCAAAGGGTGGGTCAATGTAAACTAGATCGATTTTGCCGGCGAACTCGTCGAGCAACGACGGCAAGATGTAACGCTTGTCTCCCCAGATCAGGCGGTTACGCCAGTCGGCTGACCCGCCCGAACTGAACAGGTCGAGCATCTTCTGGCGCTCCTGGGCGCTCTCGTTGACCGTCTCAACGTCCTGGAAGGGCAAGCTGATACGCAGCGGGCTCGCCTTCTTGCCGTCCTTGTACTTCCCATCCCACACAAGTTCTGTCGGCACCGATAACCCCTCCCTGAGAGACATTATGCACTAAGAGCGTGTCCACAAACCTCCCACCTGTCCCCCTCACGTTTTGATCGATCCCAGGATCCGTTGGTGCCATCCACACACGATCCTGCGTCCACCAGCGGTCACCCGACGCTCCGCACCCGCCCCCGCGCCGTTCCTGAGGGTGAGCAACCGCACGAGGGTGGCGGGCGCGTCCTCCGGCGGCCCCCGCAACCACCGATGTGGTCCCCGTTGGGTCGAAAACGAGACCTGGGAGCTGGGGGGGTTGTGGACACGCTCTAACAGCCAGCTATATGTCTCTAATACGCAAGTAGCCAGATGTAGGATCACTGGTACTACTATAACCACCCACGCATCCCACACCCACCTTTTCCCCTGCGCCCGCGCCGCCGCAGCGCAGGGAAGCACCGCGACTATGCACACTGCGAATCCACGCGCCGGGTATCGTTCGTGGCGTCGCGATGAGTCTGCTACTTAGACCAACAACACAGGCGACATGTCCCGGTACACCCGAGCGAGCGCCCGGCAATCCCCAACTACTTGGAAAAAGAATGGGGCGGTTCGCCTGCCCCGGCCTGTGCGCCCTGCACACTGCGGAAACGCGTGTTTCCGCAGTTACCCCACCTATCACCCCTAGCCGGCGATCATTCGGCGCTTATCCCCACGACGCCGGCTAGGCCGCCGCCTTTAGGTGTGCCATACAACCCTCTTTATGAAAATTATTCGCTACATAGCGTTATATACCGAATATATATGCACCCATTTCGGCCCTATTTCCTTGACTTTTCAGCTACGTAGATGATATAATTAGGGGGTAGGGGACAAAAAAGACGGACCGCCAGCCGTGAGAAGCTTATGGGCGGTCCGTCAGGAGAGCCCCCCTACAAGGGAGTTCACCTTATGGTAGCACAGGCCCAGGATACCTATACCCCCGCTATCCCCGCGCCAGGCGGGACGCCCCGCGCGCTCACACCCCAGGAGCGCGGGCGGCTGGGAGGGCAGGCAACTTTTGCCCGTTATGGGCGCGACCATTACGCGGCCATCGGTCGCGTTGGGTTCGCTCGCGCGATTGAAGCGGGCTGGGGCGAGTACCTGCTAGAGAAGCTAGCCCCCTCGTACCGCGCCAAGTTCGGGCGCGATCCGGTGTTGGGGCGCAACAAGGCCGGCGACAAGGCGCGCGCCGAGGCGCGTAAGGCCACGCCCACGCTCGGCGTGTGCGCCTGGCAGGGCTGCGCGGCCCCGGCGACCGAGCGGCACCACGTCGACGGCTGGCAGGTCAGCGCCGATACCTGCGGCCTCTGCGACGCGCACCACGCCGCGCTAGAGCGGTCCTATCGGGATGCGCTCCGGCGCCACCGCCTGTTTGCCCGCACGCAGGAGCCGCCCACCAAGCGCGCCATTGCCATTAGCGCCGGCGTCGGCCTCGACGCCGCGATCCCCTTCTAACCCGCCCGAGGGCCAGCCCGCCGCCCCGCGCGGGCTGGCCCTCCCCACCGCAGAGGAGAACACACCCATGGGCATGAACCAGATGATTGTCTTGCAGACACGACGGGACGACGCGGAGGAGGCGCAGCCCGCGCCGCAGGAGGCGCAGCCCACCACCCCGATGAGCGCGGCCCCGACGACGCTGTTTGAGGTGATCGACCAGGCGGTGAGCGCGGTGCTCGGCCAGTTCGACCGCTGGTGCGACCGCGACGAGCGCGAGGGCGAGGACGAGGCGCACTTCGAGGACTACGTGCGCTGGCGCGTCGCCATCATCGACGACGCGGCGGCGCAGGCTCGGACCCTCATGGTCACGGAGGGTCTGACCGCCGAGGGGAGCCCCTGGCTCGCCGCCCACGCCCGCGCATAGGGCCGAGCACGACGACCACGACGACGCCGGCCGGGGTGGACGCCCCGGCCGGCTAGCGCATCATGGAGGATCGACCCATGCCGACACTGAACGCTGTCAGAGAACGCGACCGTGCGCATAGAGGGGCGGCCCTTCCCTGTCCGGCGCGGTACCCTAGTGGCAAGGATGCACACGTCACGAAGGGAGGGCTGCGCGTGCCAAAGGACGAGGGCGAGGGGCGAGACCTATTCACGACCGCCGAGGCGGCCGCCCAGCTCGGGATCACACAGGCCACCGTCAAGACGGCGATCACCCTGGGGACGTTGAAGGTGGTGCGCATTCATGCCCGGCTGAACATGGTCACGGCCGCGGCCATCGAGGAGTACCGGCGCGAGCACCTGGGGCAGCAGGGACGCCGGAAGGGCGTGCGGAACAGGCCCAAGGGCGCGGGCGACACCTCGGCGGGGTAGTGGTTACGGTAAGAGCCCTTACCGTGACCGCTTGACCCGCTATACTGAGCACATAATCCGAGCAGGGATGTAGGATTCTGCCATCTTGCTCGGTCTCCGGCCCTCGTCTAAGCGTGAGTGTGAAGGAGCAAAATTATGCCGCAACCCTACGAGACCATCGATACTGTGGTCGTTCCCGCCAATGAGGACGGTTTTAAGAGCGCATTAGAAAACGACTGCTGGGCGGCTATCCAGATGGACAAGAGCAAGTGGTCACAGATCAAATATGTCGCGGTCTACAGAACGGCACCAGAGTCAGCTATCACTCACATCGCGCCTGTTAAGGATGGCGGTGTCGAGGTGTGGCAGGAAGATCCCAAAAAGGTAGTACTTCATTTCGCCGAGCCCTTGCAGGAAATACATTCGATCGCATTGAGTGAGCCCGGGAAAGGCAAGGGGCTTCGTGGTCGCCGGTACACAAGCTTATACCGCTTGATCGTGGCGAAGACTGTTAGTGATCTCATGACACACTCTGAGGAATAAAGAGATGGTACTAGCAACAAGTATAAGGCCCTCGTACTATCCGTGCTCACGAAAAGGACGGCCACTTCCAGGTACCAAAGGACATGTGCCGGGCCATTGGGAAGGATTCCGGCGATTCTATCCTGTTACACGTAATAGGCCCTCATGGTGCCTTCCTGGGCTTGATAACCCTGGGCTCAGGCACGGAGGCCTATGGCACCGTTCTACGTGAGGTCATTAAGACGCATGATGAAATAACCATTACCATCGCGCCGTCGCCATTCCAGCAGGAAACTACCTAATATCTTGCACGCTAATACGTTGTTCCGTGCACATCGATCACACCGGCATACCAATGCTTGCGGGCCTACTTATGGGCCGGAGTTAAGGAGGCAACGTGACACGGATGGAACTATTACAGGACTTGCGAAAGCGACTGAAGAAGCTGGAGAGGCTACTACCTCTGCGTGCGTTATGTCCTGCATAGTCCTACTTACCGACCGACCATATTGATTTTCCCGAGACCTGGGTTGATAAATATGGGTGGGGGTATTGATAAGAGGAGGGGCAATGGAAAGTGCTACTAGTGCTAACGCACCGGCCAAAACGTTTGAGGTAACACCGGAAACCCACACCCACATTAAGCAGATCCAGAATGAGTATGGGTTTCAGTCAATCGAAGCGGTTGCGAACACGTTCTTGTTTCTCGCGCGTACGAACCCAGGGCTAGTTGCGCAAGCCGCCGACCTAGCGCGAAGGTTTAATTTTACGAGCGCCAAAGATATGGCAAAGAAAGGCTTCTAGAGAAAGCGACTAGTTAGCAGTGTGGGTCAACAAAGCTCCCCCTACCGTTGACTCACTCCGACTTTTGTGACAAAGCCAGCTGCCTCAACATCTGTGGAACAGAGTAGCTCCAGGCCCATAGAATGAGGAACAAGGGGTGCATAAACTGCGGAATCCTACAAGGGGACAGGGTGAGCGACGATGAGACCGACACCTTTGATTGAGATCATAGACAGCGTGCCGGCAAGAGCCCGACTGATGACTTGGTTAGAGAACTGCGACGAGGGGTATGTCTCTGAACATGAGATGGCGTCCGGCTGCGAGAGTGACTACTGTGCGCACGAACTCGTGCAGCTCTACCATAGCCAGGGGGAGCATGTGGTGCATGACAAGCGGGGTGATGTGATGGACGTCAAAACTCTGCTCGCCGTGGCCCGCTGCACAGGGTGGATGGACGGCTACATAGAATGAGTGCGCATGATGACCAGACACATGCGCTCACGCTCTTCGACGAATCAGGCCGGTCGGCGACCATGCCGGAACCGCTCACCGATCCCGTGTACTCCTACGTCAACAGCCTCGCGCCGGTGAGCCAGGAGGCCGTCTGGAAGCGTCTGCGCACCGTGGCCCGCCTCTTCGATATCCCTGACCCGGAGACCTTCCCCTGGCACCACCTGCGCGCCGCCCAGGTCGCGCGCATCCGGCAGCGCCTCATGCAGCCCTATGGCCCCACGCACAAGCGAGCCGCGCCCGCGACGGTCAACCTCACGCTCGCCGTGTTCCGTGGCATCGCGCGGGAGGCCCGCAACGCCAACGCCATGACGAGCGAGGAGTACCGCCGTATCTGCGAGGTCAAGGCCGACAAGGGTGAGCGCCTGCCACGCGGCCGCGCCGTCCCCAGGGGTGAATTGACCGCACTGGTGCAGGCGTGCGCCGGGGACACAAGCCCGGCCGGCGTGCGCGACGCGGCGATGTTGGCGGCGCTCTATACCGGTGGCCTGCGCCGCTCCGAGCTGGCCGCGCTCGCGCTCGACGACTACATAACCGCGCCGCCCACGCTGCGTATCCTGCACGGCAAGAACGACAAGCAGCGCGCGGTCCCGATCCCGACGAGCGCCGCCGCCGCCCTCGACCGGTGGGTAGCGGTGCGTGGCCGGGAGTCGGGCGCGCTGTTCGTGCCCATCGACCAAGCTGGCCGCATGGCTGGCGACGGCGCGGGCATGAGCGCGCACGCGATCTACAAGATGCTCACCAAGCGCGCGCGGCAGGCCGGCGTCCCGCCGCTGACGCCCCATGACATGCGCCGGACCTTCGTTGGCGATCTGCTCACCGCCGGCAACGACATCAGCGCCGTGCAGCGCATGGCCGGGCATGCGAGCGTGACGACGACCCAACGCTACGACCGCCGCGGCGACGAGGTGATGAGAAAGGCGGCCGACACGCTGCACTTCCCGACGCTGGTGACGGAATAGTTTGCTAGATAGTTGTTGGCTCAAATAGTGGGGGTAGCCGGTGAAGGTGCGTACTGCTGAGCTGTGTACTCCATCTCGTAGGTTAGACGGAGCAACTCAACAGTAAACATGAGCGTGCTCTGTGCACGGACTTTATCGGGCGCGGCAAGTCGATGGGTAGACTTGTTCCCGTGGTCTTTAATCAACTTTACCCACCCCCTCATAGGGGGAGTGACATAGCCAAGGCTCTCAAGATGCGTGATGTAGTGCTCGAAAGTGTCGCCTTCCTTAGCGCCCTTATCGACAGCGATGTGCATTAAAATCTTGCGACAGATCAACTCACAAGCGGTGAAGGCAGACACGGAGAAACATGTGCGAGCCTCATCATACGCCGCGTTTACCTCCTCTGGCAGCGCCTCTAGCACAGGGCCGAAAGGAACAGATGGATAGACCTGCCCCGAAGATGTGGCAACGGAGGGGCCACCACATCCAGTGCACACTAACCATCTAGTGACAAGTGTGCTGTCGCTTATGCTGGCCGCCATTGGGTTTAGCTCACCAGCTAGGGCGACAACGGCACCTGTTACTTTAGTGCCGCAGTAGGCGCAGGTGTATGGATACCAGGCAGCCGGAGAGTTACTATCAGGTTTATTTATGCTATTAAGGCCAACGAAAGCCACGGGTGCGTTCTCCCCTAGCTACATTCTGGGCACAAAAAAAGAGCCTCGGCGCATAGCCTAGCTCAAACTTACCCTCTCATTATACCATCTCTCGACGCGGATTGTCCAGGTGGCGGGCTAACAGGCTAACAGGGGTGCGCCACAGCAAAGTTCCCTTATGCAGTGCGGCAGCAAACCGGCATGGCCGCTGTACGCGTGCATGGGAACTTTGCTGTGGTGCACCCGGCTAACAGTGAGGGGTGCTATCTACCGATACCTCCATCCTAATCGGTCATCAGGATGGGGCATTTATCCCCCTAAAAGGGTGACCCATAAAGGGTAACCCTTTTAGGGGGATTGTCAGTAGGACCCCTACACTTGACACTACGGGTGGTGGGGTGTGGCTGTGGAGTGAGACACCATGGAACCCCATCGCGGACGTCAGTTCCCCTGGCGACCGGCCGCCTCCCTTAGTCAAGAATGGAGGTCCCTAGTGGACGCTACCACTTGTCGCCTGATCGCGGGCATCATCCTGATGCTCGTCTTGCTGGCGGGCGAGATCTACCTCGGTCACGAGGTGCTCTCGATCATCAGCAAGCTCCTCGACTAGCGCACGGGCTATCCGAGGATGGTATCAAAAAGACTCCCACCCCTGCCAGGGTGGGAGTCTTTTTCTCCTCAAGTCCAAACAAGAGACATGGAACCCGAGGATGGGACGTCAGGTGCAAAAGTGGTTTGCGCCCACCGCCTCCCCTAGCACCATTGTAGCACCAGTTACCATGAAATACCACAGTAATACTACTGTATGGGGTAGTACTTTTAGGCTGTTTAGCGTTGGACAAGTAGCCTGCGGCTGCACATAGGAGCCTACCACAAACCGAGTCGCGGAGGTTAAGGCTGTTAATCATCATGGTTTTCCTCCACGACGAATAGCACCAGCGTTCCAGGCAGGGCGAGGTCGGCGCATCGCTCGGTCTCGTCGCACTCGAACAAGGTGCCGTCGTCTCCGGAGGCCGACCGCCGTTTCGCGGAAACGCGCGTCTGCGGAAAGGACATTGGTCACTAGCGCCGCTCCATCTTGCGCACGAAGGCCGGCGTCGCGTCCTCGGGCAACTCCTGCAGTGCCATCGCCACGATCTCGGCTTTAGAAACGCGGACCCCCTGCATGCGGAGTTGGCAGACGAGGCCGAGGAGCCGATTGTCCAGCTCGCGCGGCATGCGCACCCCGCTTGACTCAGACAACACCAATATGTACCTTGTGTATGGCATGTATAACAACTCGTACAAGTAGGAAAGGTACAAAATGTTGGAGGAGTTGGACTTGTGACACATATCCTGGCTGTATGCAATCAGAAGGGCGGCGTGGGCAAGACGCAGACGACGATCAGCCTCGGTGCCGCGCTGGCTGACGCCGGCGCGTCGGTCCTCCTCGTCGACTTCGACCCCCAGGGCCACCTCACCGAGGCCGTGGGCTTGCGCGACCTCTACCTGGATACCGGGCCGGCCCTCTACGACGCGCTGCTCGACCCGGCGCGACACGACATAACGACGCTGATTCGGCAGACGGCCGCCGAGCAATTCAGCGTCATCCCGACGACCTACAAGATGGCGCTGGCGGACAAGGCCCTCTATATGGCCCACGGCCGCGAGGAGCGGTTGAAAGACCTGCTCGCCGGCGTCCCCCGCGAGGTTGAGTGGGTGCTGATCGACTGCCCGCCCGAGCTGAACAACCTGACCGACAACGCGCTCTACGCGGCGCGGCGGGCGCTCGTCCCGATCCAGGCCGAAACCTCGTCGGTGCGCGCGCTGGAGCTGCTGTTCGACCAGATCGAGTCGATCCGGCGCGGCCTCAAGATTGAGGTCGAGATCGCGGCCATCGTGCCCAACCTCGTCGAGCACGTTAAGCTCTCCGGGCGCATTCTCGACGAGTTGCGCGCGTCCCTCCCGGCTGTGACCCCGTTCGAGGTGCCCAAGCGCCAGGTCGTGCGCGAGGCGTGGGACGCCGGGCGCTCCATCTTCACCTACAAGCCGAGCGAGAAGGCGAAGCGCGAGGACCGCGACGAGTTGATCTCGATCTACAGGGACCTGGCCGCCCTCGTGCGCGCGCGCGTGGTCGACCCGGTCGCGGGAGGGGTCTCATGAGTGAGGACCGCGCCAAGCGCATCGCTACGCTCTCCTCCCGCTTCACACCGGCGGCGGACACCGACGAGGCTGCCCCCGCGCAGTCCCCAGCCGCGCCCCCCACCCGGACGCGCGGCCGTCACACCTTCTACCTGGACAGCGCGCTCGTCGCCCGACTTGACCGCGCCTATCGGGACGCCGCCCACGAGTTGTATCCCGTTGAGGTGAACAAGTCGGACTATCTTGAGGCCGTGCTGACCTACGCCTTGGAGCGTGCACCGGAGGTCAAGGCCGCCTTGCGCGTGCAGTTAGAGGGGGCATAATGGTGTGATATGTATAACATGTAGGGTATGGGCGATATAGCGTCTATTTCATCCATGCCCTACAGCTATGAGGAGTACGGCATGGATGAGATGGGTGGGAATGTCATCGAGGGCTTTATGCGCACGCGGCGCCTCCTCGACGAGGCGCTGGTGTACGCCGACACGGCGACCCGGCTGGGCGACGTCGCGGCCGTCGATCCCGAGTTGGCCCGCATGACGCGCGCCCAGCCGGGTCGCCGTGTCGGCCCGGTCCTGGCTCACCGCGAGTTTGTCACGACCGCTGTCTATGGGGCGGCCGACGACGCGCTCCTGGGCTCGCTCCTGGATACGCTCACGCTCGCCTACACGGCGCTGCACCCCGTCGCGACCGACGAGCGCAGCGGCCGGTTTACGAGATCGCCGCGCTGTGCAGCATCCTCTACGAGTGGACACAGCGCGCCGGGGCTGAGATGGACCGCATGAGCGGGCTAGAGCGGCACCCTCCGCGCGAGTCGTCGCCGCGCACCTCCGAGGTCGAGCAGGCTATCGCGGACATGGAGATCGATCTCGTGGGCATCCTCGATCAGGCCGAGGCTGAGTTCCGGGATGAGGTGCACTGGATCAAGGCACGCGTCGCAGCGCTTGAAGACACGGGCGAAAGAGAGTAAAATAGAACTATTATTTTATTTAGCGGACGCGTTTTTTGAGCCGGCACAAGTATTTGATTGCGTCCGCGCTACAGGTGCGGTAAGATAGGCACCATGAGAGGTATTGCTATGCCCTAACCCCGTCGTGCTACATGCACGAAGCCCACCGAGTTTCCTCGATGGGCTTCGTGCATTCACCTATAATGTGTGGTTCTGGCACCTAATTTTGAGCCTAATGCCAGGGCCGCTAGACCGGGACCAGGAACCTTATCCAAAGGTTCCCGGCTCTCACAGGGAGGCTTTACGCTTCCGAGGAGTACCTATGAGCAATCATACGGGAACGATGGGTGCATGTCAAGATTACGCCCACGATCCCAGGCCCGAAAGTACACCATCACACTCACACTCGTCACCCGACAGCATTGACCGGCGCCTGGTCCAGCGCTACGGCGTGCTGCTTCTCACCGGCGGCTACACGGCGCTGCCGACCTACGCGTGGATATACTACGCGCGGCTCGGCGTCACCGAGGCCGAGATGGTGTGCCTCGCGCAACTCTGCACCTACTGGTGGTCGGCGCGCGATCCATTCCCCGGCGAGGCGGCGTTGGCGACGCGCATGGGCAAGACGGTGCGCACGATCCAGGGCTATCTCCGCTCGCTAGAAGCCAAGGGGCTACTGCACATACAGACTCGACTATCCACCAACGGTCAGCAATCCACCAACGCCTACGACCTGCGCCCCTTCTTCACCGCCGTCGAAGGGCTCGCGCGGCTGGACGGCCTGCTCCCCGCCGCCGACGCGGCCCCCCTAACATCGGCGACCCTCGACAACGAGTCGTGCGATTTAGGGCCATTTGACGATAACAACAAGGCACAGGAGAGAGCGGAACAGGGACTGCTATGTGCAGAGGTGGAGAGCACTGAACCCGAAAACACCGCTACGGACGATGCCGACGATGCCACAGCCGACCCGCAGAGGGGTGAAGGATTCAGCGGGGGAGGGGTGAAGAATCTTTCACCCCAAGTAAACCCAATCGAAATAGACAACTTCGACTACGATTCGATACCCCCTACCCCCACTAAAGCGACACAGACGACGACCGGCGACGATGCCCGGCTAACGGGCGGTGCGGACCCGGACGACCAGGCGCTCACGGGGGAAATCGCCGCGTTGAGCGACGAACTGGGGGACGACGCGCCGCGCTCAAGTCTCGGCCGTGCCCGCAACCTGTGCCGCGACGCTGGCGTGTCGCCCGCGCGGTTGCTGCGCCTGCTCGACGAGGCAGCGGCCCGGACACGCGACCGCCAGACCAGCATCGTCAAGCGCCAGCGCGACAGCCAGGCTCCCAACGGCATGCCCTACCTGTTCGCCGTCTTGACCGATCTACTGCACCCCGCGCCGCCCTGGACGGCCGATGTCGGCGGAGACGCGGATCACCGACGAACTGGCCCGTCAGGTCGCCGCCGTCGCCAGCGCGCGGGTGGCCGCAGCGAGCCGATCAACTCCTACGCCGCGTGGTCCGACAGCCCCGCGCGCCTACCCATCGTCGAGGCGCATCCGGTGTGGCGCGCGGTCCTCGCCGAGCTGGCCCAGGTCATGACCCCCGAGAACTTCAACGCCTGGCTGGCCTCGACGCGCGCCCTCGACCAAGACGGCGCGGTGCTACGCGTGGCCGTCCCCGGCGCTTTCAACAAGACCTGGTTGGAGCAGAAGCTGCACGGCAAGGTGGCCGGCGCATTGCACAAGATCGACTATGCGGCCCTGCCTATGGAGCGCGTCGGGCGCGTCGCGTACGTCGTCGAGCCGGCCGCGTGCGCCCCGACCGAGGCCACGGCACAGGCATCCTGAGTGAGGAGACGACGCGCGCGAGAGGAGTACACCATTAATATAGGGCGCGGAAGCGGTGAGATGAGGGGAGGGATGGTGAACGAGGCGCGATTGCGGGAAGGGCTGATATCCATCGGGCTGGGGCGGGTGGCCGATGCGCTCTTGAGCCTTGCACGCCCGTCGGCTGCCCTCCGCACAGCAGCGTGGGCCGGGAGTGGCATGCCCCTCGGCCAATCGAGAATCGGCGGGTGCCCTGATCTGCCCGCCACTTTCGCGTGGCCATATTGGGGAGGCAAGCCGCAAGCTTTCGTCGCCCAGGTCAACCTTGCCGAGGTTGCTCCGCACTTGGCGGAGCACGGGCTGCCGGCGACGGGCCTGCTGTATTTCTTCTGCGATGCCGCCGAGAGGCCATGGGGCCTGGACCCGACGGATCGTGAGAGCTGGACGGTTCTCTACGACGATAGCGAGCCATCCGTCCGCGAGCGGACCTCCCTCCCGTTTGACGCAGCGGGGGAGGGGCAGCTTCCCTTCGACGCCTGGTTCAAGCCCTGCTCCGTCACATTCTCTTACGACTTGGCGCCGCCATCCTGGTTCTCGCCTCACCTCGACGCGATCATGAGTTGGGAGGAGCAAGATCGCTACTGGCGTTGGTGGATCGGCTACTTCAAATCGCGCAGGCCCGTCCATCGGCTGCTAGGCTTGCCCGACGTGATCCAGGGGGACGGAGAGCGTGAGCGTCAACTCGCGACACATGGGGCGTATGCCGACGACGCGGCACCGGCATGGCGCAACGAGCGGTACACCCACCTCAAGGCCGACGCGGATGATTGGCTGCTGCTGCTACAAGTGGACTCGGACGACGCGGCGCTGATGTGGTGGGGCGACGGCATGATCCAATATTGGATACGCGAACGGGATCTACGGGCGCGAAACTTCGCCAGCACATGGCTAGTGTGGCAGCCCAGCTGACAAAATGAGCACACCATGTCCATCTGGAGACACCAGCAGAGCCGGCTAGGGGCGACGACATCGCCCTGACGACGCCGGTGAGCGCGGCCGAGAGCGCGGCGGCGGGCGACACCTGCCCGACGTGCGGGGGTGCGCCAGGGCCGGGCAAGATCGGCCGCTGCGCGACCTGTGTCGAGGAGGAATGGGCCAAGCTCCGCGCCGAGATGGGAGAAGAGTGGTACCGCAGACACCGCGACGGGGAGGGCGACTGATGAGCCGTACAGGGGGCATTGAGCGCCAGCTGCGCGATCAGCTAGCGTCATCAGAACGCCAAAATGCGCCGCGGCGCATCTGGCGCTCGGCGCATTTGTGTCAATCTCCGCATGGGGCGCGGCCAGTACCAGGACGGCCCCACCGCGGTGCCCCGTTCCTCGCTGACGCCGGACTGAAAGGGCGAGCCCCACGCGGATGACTTCTACAGCATCGCACCTGCGCATGAAGGTTATGTGTTGCGCAGGTCAAGAGTGTGTAAACACAGACTGACAATGCCCGACGCGACCGTGCAGGTCGATGGCGGAGGTCGCTCACCACGAGCGATCCGAGCCATCGAGCGCCCGCACGTCGGCCTCGGTGAAGCAATAGTGCAGGAGAGCACAAAAAAGTCGGGGGTATCAGGCTACTAGGCCTAGAAAGAGCGAAGCTGCGACCAGGGGCAAACTAGGTTTATAGGGAGAGGCTCAAGGTTGTAGTCAAAGTGCCGAGAAGAACTGGTGTCGGTACTTACGCGCCGCACGGAACATTTGCCTGAGCACGTTTGTCGTTCGAGCGAGGTCCAAATACAGCGAAGTGCCTCACCCCTTATAAAAATCAGCACTTCATCTACAGATGCTGCTTCCAAAACGCGAGGTTGAGCGCCCTCTTGTTAAGTTACTTTGCCCCTGGTCTCAGCTTCGCTCTTTCCACCCCTTGGAGCGGCGACCGAGGTGCGCGGCGCGGCCGTCTTGGGCAGGGTCGGGCGCAACTGCGCGGCCAGGCTCCCCAGGACGGTGGCAAGGCGACCTTCGGGGGGCGGCAGGTCATCCAGCCATCCGACCAGGCGGCGGCGGTCGGCGGGCGTGAGGGCGAGCGTGACGACCTCGCCGGCGAGCAGCGCGTCGATGAGCCGGCTGGCGCTACCCTCCCCGGTATGCGGCCCCCGCGCGGCATAGGCCTCCCGTTAGCTTTTCGACGGGAAGTTACTCTAAGCTTTGCTGGTGTTGCTCGCCCGTGCAGTCACTGGTGAAGAACGCGTCTGGCCGCAGACAGCATTGTGGCGTGGTTGACTGATGGTTGGCCAATCACACCCAATAGGGTATATTGTACGCAACAACTGAATAGACTTCGGGTGCGGTGCGAGCTGCGTGGTTATGGTCACGCATAAGCCCGAAGTCACAATCGCTCGCCCGGGCTTGAGGGGGGTATCGACTCTATGTCGATGCCCTTTTTTGTTTGACCCACGGCGGAGCCGTGGGTCTCTCACCCGGGAGGTAGCGACTGATGCCCACACTCACTGGCCTGTGGCGCCACACCGATTTCCTCAAACTGTGGACAGGACAGACCCTCTCTGCTCTCGGCTCGACGATCACCAACCTAGCCCTGCCCCTTACAGCGGCGCTCATCCTGCATGCCTCGGCCTTCGAGATGGGGCTATTGAGCACCGCGGCAACCGTTCCTAACCTCCTGTTTGGGCTCGTCGCGGGCGTGTGGGCCGATCGTGTGCGCCGCCGCCCAATCATGATCGGCGCGGACATCAGCCGCGCTCTGCTGCTCCTATCTATCCCCGCCGCCGCGCTGTTCCACCTGCTGACGATGGGGCAGTTGTATGCGGTGCTGTTTCTCGCGGGCGCGTGTACCACCTTCTTCGATGTGGCCAACGTCTCTTACCTACCGTCGCTGGTCGGGCGTGGGCATGTCGTCAGCGCCAATAGCCGCCTCGTGGCCAGCGCCTCCGTCGCCACAGCGGTAGGACCGGGCGTGGCAGGCGGCCTGATCCAACTCTTCACGGCCCCGACCGCCATCATTGTGGATGCCCTCTCTGTCGCTGTGTCCGCCGTGCTGGTGCTGATGATCCGGTCGACGGAGTCCGCGCTCATTGCGGACAATCGGCGCGCTGGCGTGTGGGGGGAAATTGCCGACGGGCTGCGCCCGCTCTACGTCGATCCCCTGTTGCGGTCGATCGCCGTCTCCAGCATGATCTACCTGCTCTTCAACGGCATCCTGATGGCCGTGTACGTGCTGTACGCGATCCGCCACTTAGGCATCATGCCGGGCCTGCTCGGCGTGATTTTCGGCATGGGAGGGATGGGCGCAGCGATCGGGGCGGTGCTGGCGCGTCCGTTAGCCCGCCGCCTCGGGGCGGGGTCGGTGATGATCATGGCAAACCTCGTGGGTGGACTCTGCACGCTCTTGATTCCGCTGGCCGACCATCCGTCGTCCACCGCCGTGTTGCTGCTGCTGACGGCACAGGGCGGGTCCCAGCTGATGGGGGCTATCTTCTTCATCATCCAAACGAGCGTGCGCCAAGTCATCACACCCGACAACGTGCGTGGTCGGATGAATGCAAGCTACCGCTTCCTGACGATGGGGATCATCCCCATCGGGTCGTTTCTGGGGGGCGTGTTGGGTGGGGCGATTGGCCTGAGAGCAACCCTCGTGGTTGCGGGTGTGGGTTTGCTGCTGCCGACGTTGTGGCTGTTTCTTTCCCCGGTCCGAGCGATGCACACGGTTGATTTTCAGGAGGACTGTTGACCCGCGTCGAGCCAGCCCAAATGAGGCATATCGCCAACGGCTATCGAT